>Ga0181525_10000451_pt1 | contig 36151 bp, 31 predicted proteins | sample PEATcosm2014_Bin_48_FD_121100 | JGI IMG/M metagenome (GOLD analysis project Ga0181525, IMG submission 121100) | Peatland microbial communities from MTU Mesocosm Facility, Houghton, MI, USA - PEATcosm2014_Bin06_10_metaG | ecosystem: Environmental > Terrestrial > Soil > Wetlands > Peat | place... | reverse complement strand
GATGCGCGCGTTTGGATCAGCCGCGCGGATTTCGTAAATGGCATTGACACCTTCCAATCCGGGCATTCGCAAATCCATGATTGTTACATCCGGCCGGTGTTTTTTCCAAAGCTCCACTGCCTGCTGGCCGTCGCCGGCTTCAGCCACCACATCCATGTCCTTTTCCTGTTTGATAATGGCGACCAACCCGTCGCGAACGACCGTATGATCGTCGGCAACCAATACACGAATTACATTTTTGGTTCTATTCATCGCCGTTTTCTGGTTTTGGCGACGACGCGATTCTCAATGTGACAAGAATTTCTGTTCCAACGCCCAGCTTCGAACGAATTATGAACTCGCCGCCCATGCGGTCAACCCGTTCCTTCATGCTAATCAGCCCGAAACCTTCGTGCTCCGCTTGAGTATCAAAGCCTCGCCCGTCGTCCACAAGCTGAAGTTGAATTCTATTCTCGCCGACACATAACGCAGCCTTGAAATTTTTTGCACTGGCGTGTTTGACGGCATTGGTCAGAGATTCTTGTGTAATACGCATCAATGCTTCTTCAAATTCTGCCGGTATGCTCCGTTCGTCACCCTCGCCGCGAAATTCAGCATTCAATTCCGTGCCGTCCGTCATTCGTTTGAGCATGTTGTCCAACGCGATGAATAATTTTCCGTCACGAAGCGATCGCGGGCGCAGCGCACGAACTGAACGGCGAGCTTCGCCAAGGCTCGACCTTGCCAATTCCCCGGCGCGCTCGACACGTTTTGTGGTTTCGGCGATATTATTTTGCACAATCGCACCTTTCGCAGCTTCGAGTTGCATGATAACGCCGGTGAATCCTTGTGCCATCGTGTCGTGAATGTCGCGCGCCATGCGATTGCGTTCTTCTATGACTGCCGCTTCTCGGCTTTGTTGTGACAAGCGCATCAACCGAATCGCCAGCATTGCCTGATGTGTCAGCGCGCAAGTTAATTCGAGTTCCTCCCGCAGAAAGGCGCGCTGTTGCTTGTAGCGAATGGAAATAAACCCGGTAATCTTGCCGGCCACGAACGTTGGAACCGAGAGAGAGCAAATAATCCCAACCGAGCGACGCTGTTTTATCACACTCGCTGCGGCCGGGTAAGGCGTCCAGTCATGCCACGGCGAGTCAGGAATCTCGGCAACGCGCAATCGTAACGGATTAGATTGCATATCCGTTATGACGCAGTGGGCGCCGGTCCGAAAAAACTCTGCCCAAATGGGATGGTCAAGCACGCTGACACCCTGTTGAGACGATGCTCGGATTTCTTCCGGTGAGGCGAAATTTAATTGACCGTTTTCGCAGTTGGCTACTATTTGCACCCGCTGATTCTTTGCGTCCAATTCCCACACCCCAACGGAATGAGTGCCTAATTGTTGGCCGATTACATTCAATACATACTCAAGCAGTTTTTCAGGTTCCGATTCTTGGGAAAGCGCAGTTAGCGTGCTCGTCAACGCTTCCACCTGGCCGCGGGCTAGGTGTTGCGATATTCGAAGTGCCTCCACCGCTCGCTTGCGTTCGGTAATGTCCGTGGACAATTTATACCAGTGAACAATTCGTCCGTGCATGTCGCGCAGCGGCAACCCGCGAGTATGAAACCAGTGATACTTGCCGTCTGCTCCGAGGGACCGATTCTCCATCTCATAAGGCTCGCCAGTTTCGATGGAGTGCTTCCAAGTTTTAGCCGTAAGTTCGCGATCGTCCTCGTGCAGCATTTGAGGGAAAGCTTTCATTTCGTCCAGTGTTTTCACTCCAAGGTAATCAAGAGTTTGCTGACTCACGTTTTCCACTTCACCCGTCGGACTCCAAACAGAGATGAATCCCGGAATCGTGTCCACCATAAGGCGCAAGCTCCGCTCGCTTGCCTGCAATCTGTCGAGAGCCTGTGCCAGCGCCAACCGAGATCGGTCCTGGTCGTCATCATCGTTTGTATGAGTCGTCAGCATAGGCATCACCGCTTTGATTCGGTTGCGGAGCGTGAGGTTATTCCTGAAAAGATTTTCATTTTGGCCAAGCCTTCAAAGCGATTTCAACAATCCACATCAGCTCCTTGCGGGTCGAACCGGTGGACGCCTGAACGGTCAGGCCAAAGTTGACCGTCTGCACATAGCGCGCGAGTGTGTCCGCGTCTGTGCCAGCGGGCAGGTCGCCCTCGGCAATTGCGCGCTTGAAGCGATTGCGCAATGCAGAAAGTCCGGCGACCCGCTGCGCCGCGAATTCCTTTCGCAGCGGATTATCCCCGCAAGAGAGTGCGCCATGCACCCACATGCAAGTTGTCGGTGTATGCGGATTGGTCAGCAGATCAACGACCCCGCGCAACAGTCGCTCGACGACGGCGCGTGCGTTCGGCTCTCGAAGCGCTTCACTAAGATAAGCGGACGGACCTTTGGAATAGTGTTCGAGCGCCTTGCGGAAGAGCGATTCTTTGTTGCCAAAGGCGGCGTAAAGACTCGGACGATTGATGCCCATCGCCTCTGTGAGATCGGAAAGTGACGTGCCGAGGTAGCCCTTCCGCCAAAAGACCTGCATCGCGCGGTCCAACGCCTTCTCTGCGTCGAAAGCGCGGGGGCGTCCGAGTGCCGGTTTAACTTTCTCGCGTTTCATACCGATAAGTAAATAAATCATTGACAGATTTCTGTCCAGATGTTTCTTTCTATACCGAACGGTAAATAATAGCAAACCAAACAACAAAATATCGAAAGAGCCAAAGTCATGAACACCGATAAACTGTTAGGGAAAATCGCCCCCTTCACCAAAAAAGGCTGACGAAACATACGCATGATTCAATCGCGAGACGGCTAATCTTCATTCTATGGGTGCACTCCACAATGAAAATCTAGTTGGACGAAACATAATCAGGTTTCGGCACCGCAAGCATTGGACGAGAGAACAATTTGCCGCCAAATTGCAATTGCTTGGATGCAACATCACGCCGCAAATTCTCGCCAATATTGAAACGCGCCGCTGTTCGGTGACGGGCGCACAAATCGTTTTCTTCTCGGAAGTCTTCCGCATTCCTGCCGAAGATTTTTTCCCACTAAAGCCGCAGTCCGAGAACGGAACAGCGCAACTGACGAAGAAGTGAGTGACTCCGGCACTATTGAAACTTTTCTCATGCGAGTCAGGTCATTCAGATGAAGATGTGTTTGTATGTGATTTGTTATTTGGCGGTTGTGCTTCAGTCACCACGATTTTAAGAATCACCGGCTGGCCTTGATTGACCAAGGGTTGATAGTTGGTTGATACCTTTGCCACAAATGACAGCTCCCTTTTTTGTATCGCAATTTCAATGCGCCGTAAATTGTGCCCCTCAATCAAAATTTCATGGGTTGCAAAAACAATTTTCAGCCGTTGCTCTTTGTCATCAATCGTTGATTCGGCAAAGGCGAATTGATTAAAGGGCAGCGTGATTGCGCAGCCGGATGATGTTTCAACGCGAAGCCCGTCCACTTGCGGGTCAATCGCCCAACATTCGGGTGACTTGGTGCTCATGTTTTTGTGTGATGTTTGGTTTCAGGTTGCGGTTATGCCGGTCGGATTTTTTCAACCGGCAAAAGGTGTCGGCGGCGTGTTCGCCAAAGCGCAGGAGATAACCGCGAAGTTTATCCCAAAGGAGGATGCCGGGCTGACGGCGAAAGCCGTCGGCAAAATCCAACGCCAGCGGTCTGTGGCCGGAGCGGGTGACATTTTCACGAAGCTGCTCCTTGTCCGGCGTGAAAATGCGGACGCCACGCCGACCGCGTGAAATTGTCACATACCACTGCTGGGCATTTGTTGCGGCCCTGATCGTCGAATCGGAAAAGAGAACGTAATCCACCGTTTTGCCTTGCGAGCCATAGGAAGTCACCGCGTAGCCGGGCAGAAATTCGCGAAAACTTTTATCCAACACACGTCCATCCAGCAATTCAACTTCGCCATCGGCGCGGACGGATTTTACCGTAACCAATTCCCCGTTGGTGACACGGCCACCGGCAGTCAGTTTGCGATTGGCTTTGAGATGCAGCCGATCATTTTCCGCGACTGAAATTTCACGCGGCAGGCAAATCGTTATCCGGTCGAGCAGCCGGTTCGAGACCGCAACGATTGCGCCGTTGACTTCGACCATTGCGCCCCATTTGAAAATGTTTGCCAGTTTTCCTTTTGACCCAGGCTCAACCTCACGCACTTTCTGATTAAAAATAATCACCGCATCCTGCGGATAAAATCGCTCATCGCGTTTCTGCGCTTTCGTCAGGTCGAGTTTGTCCAGCACTTGAATGGCCGTGTCATTCGCACCGAGCAATCCTTTCGACTTCAACGCATCGCGCACGGAGGAATTGACACGGCGCACTTCATCCCAAGTTTGTGAGACAACGACGGCGGAAGCATTTTGCTCCGCAAGCTGGACGTATTCACCGGCCAGCGTGTCGGCCTGTCCACCCAAACCGCATGAAATGACCGCGCCCATTTTATCCAGTCGTTCAAACGATTCGGACAACTTGCCGGACGCCGCGACTTCGACTGCCTTGCGATACTGGTTGATCTGCGCGCGTTCGCGTTTAGTCCGACCGCGCTCCGGGTCCTGTCGGCGAATCTTGTGCAATTCAATTGGCCGGACGCCTGAATGCAACTCGATGGCCCGCAGCGCGTCCGAAGCCTCGACCGCGCCATGCTGCCGCGTATCGCCGGAAAGAATCAGGCGGGCATTGCGTTCCTTCGCCAATCGGATCAATTCCAACATCTGGCGACCGCCAATTTGTCCCGCTTCATCCACCACAATCAGCGCGCCTTCGGAAAGTTCCCGGCGTTGCAAAAAGCTCGCGACTGTTTTGTGCGAAGGAAAACCTGCTTGCTCCATGTCCACCACCTGTTGACGTTGTGGCGCGAGGATGACAACGCCCCGGCCTGATTGACTGACTTGTTCAACCAACTCGCGCAGGACAAAACTTTTGCCCGTGCCAGCACCACCACGAAAGACGGCTACCGCATTGATTGAACCAAGCAAGGCATCCAACGCGCGACGCTGTTCAACATCCAGTTTGAGATTCGCCGGACGCGGTTGCCACACCAGCGGATAACAAGAACCGATGCCTTCCTTGGCCGTCTGGACAATTTCCCATTCGCGTAACAAAACGTCGCGAAGTGTCACTTGACCCGGACGTTCATCATGGCGGATATAATCACGCAGACGCGTGAACTCCTTAAGTTCAGTAACGGAGAAACTCTGACCGCGCGCCCGTTCCAACGCCTGCTGCCAAATCTGGCATTCCAGCACAACGGAATTCCGGTCAAACAGATGTTCCTCCGCCCATTGCACCGCTTCGGCGATGCTGATGCGATTTGTTGCGACAACGTTTTGTCCCGAACTTTCCAAACTTCGGCGCAGCGAAACGCGCTCGTCTTTGGTCAACTGCGATTCCCACAAAACCCGCAATTCGTCCCGCGACAAATCCTTTTGTTTCCGCGTGCGTCTTTCCGTTGCGAGTTTGGCGCGCAACACTTTGAGGTTTGCGCCGGCAAGTTCCGGTTTATCCGTCAGCAATTTTGCCAGTGCTTCATCAATTTCTTTGTCTCGTTTGGAAAACCGTTCGCAAATTTCTTCAGAAACACCTTCGATTTGAAAATCACCGCGCGCATGGTTGCGAATTCGATAGCCGGAATTTTGCAATTCACGCGCCAGTTCGTGGTAATAAACATTGCGGGCAAAATTCCGCGCCTGCAAAAGTTCAAAATTTTGGAGCGCCTTCCAGCGATTCTCAATCGGATCGAAAGTGGCGTTGAACACGATGCCATGCGTGTGCAGATGCGGATCAAGCGCGCGGGAAGTATCGTGGGTAAATAATGCCGCCACGAAATTGCCGGTGAGACGGTCGTTCTGTGCTCCATCAGTCCGAATCCGTGTCGCGGCATACGCCTCGAATTCCTTCAAAGCCAGCCGCACCGCCCGCTCATGCAGGAAAAAGATTCGTTCATCCCCGCCAAGAAACGCGGCGATGGAAACTGATTTTGGCGGTGAAAAAGTAAAATCAAAAAAGACACGCCGATTGGCCACAGTGCCGTCCTCCTCGACCCGTCTTCCCTTCTGCCGTTGAGTTAATTTTTCACCTGTGGCGGGATGTTGATTATCACAGAGCCGCAGAAAATCATCCGCGCGGACTTTGCCGGATAAACCAAGATATTCCGCGCCCACCCCAAACCATTCGCCAGTCACGCGCTGACCTTCATCGTAGTAATCGCCCACGCAAAGATGTTCCTGAAAGTATTCCTTTGCGTTCGTCAGATTATATTGCGTCTTTGCCGTGACCACACCCCGGACACTATCAGGACTTAACGCGCATTTTGTGTCCCAGAGACACCTTTTCAAATCCGAATTTTGGTGAACTGCGGACATGGATTATGCAACGGACGAAGAAATCAGAACTGCTCTCCGGGTTCTGAACGCGCTCAAGGATGAATTGAAGGCGCACACGAAACGCCGGATGGATCGAATACCGGACAACGTGGCATGGAACGAGAAAGCCACTCACATTGATTTCGATCTGCGAGGAAACCTGGACAGCATTTACGGTTTGAAGCTGGAACTGAAGCACTGGCTCAAACGCCGTCTCAACGCAATCCGGCGCAGCAACCACACCTGATATGATAATGCCCACCACCGCCGACCTACGCACCGCCATCCAAGTTCTGGAAAAACTTGGCGAACGATTCACCACCCATGCCAACCATTCGATGATTGAAATCTCCGAATCACAGCCAGACAGCCATCGCGCCGGGCAAATTGAAGCCAGTGCCATCGAACAAACCACCCGCGTCAAACTCGTCAGCGCACATTTAAAAAGTTGGCGCGACGAACTGCTGCAACAACGTCAAACCGTTTCCCACCATGTTTAATACAGGACAAGCTTTACCCCTAATTTTCATTAGGACTTGGGGTGCGCGCAGATGTTGCGCCAGAGTCGCGCAAGTGCTGCGCAATCTTCCGCAGTCGCGGACGGGGAAAGCGTCAGTCCACGACCGTGGACTCGCCGCACATAAGGCGCGGACGTGGATTGGCCGTGTCCGTGAACAGGGCGTGGTTGCGTTTAATCCGCAGCCGCAGCCGCGACAAAGGACGTTACGCAAACAGGCAATGGCCACGGCTCTGGATAATCCATGGACAAGCCGCCGACACGATTTTTCTCTGACCGCAATCAGGCCGCGTCCACGAATTGTCCGTGCTTTACGAACGGCCGATGAATGTCCACGCAGTCGCTATACGTTTCCAGCCCATCGTCCGCACACGGTCTGACCTTTCCAAAATCATTCCACGCTTATGTCCTCATTTGATCCCGAAAAAATCCGCAACGCCGTTGCGGAATTCACTCCGCGCCGGCCACAGAAGTTCCAGGAATTATTCGCCGCCAAAGATGTCGTGATTGAACTGCGAAAGAAGCGCGCCTCGTATCGCTCCATCGCCGATTTGCTGACGCGCCATTGCCTGCCAACTTGCAAAACATCCGTCGCTTTATTCTGTCACAAAATTCTCGGCGAAAAAGTGCGCCCCTATAAACGTCCCGGTTACGAAAAACCAGCCGCTTCTGAAATGCCAATTCATGAAGAAGCATCTCCGCAGACCGAGGCTAGTCCGCCCGCAGATGCCAACGGCTGTGAAGTTCCGGCCGGCCGCGCTCGCGGCCCGCGCATCGCGCAAGTCCGAATGCTTAAACCACAACCGCAAACCACATGAAACGTCTCGACCTCATCCTCAATGGCAAAGGCGGTGTCGGCAAAAGTTTCTTCGCCGTCAATTTTGTTCAATATCTTAAAGACAAGGGTATCGCCCACACCGCCATTGACAGCGACAATGAAAATTCAACGCTGAAACGCTTTCATCCTGACACGCGTTTCCTCGATCTTGCGGAGCGTCGTGGTCTCGATGGAATTTTCAGCGCTTTGGAAAAATCAAACCTAGTTGTCATGGATTGCCGAGCTGCGTCCACTGACCTGTTCATTGATTTCTTCACCGTCATTGACCTGTCCACCGTGCTGTCGGCGATGGGCGCGGCACTCACCTTCATCATTCCGGTGAACCATGAATCGGACAGCGTTGACCAGGTGCAACGGCTGGCCGACCAATTCGGCAAAAAGTGCAATTACGTCGTGGTTCGCAACGCCGCGCACAGTGAGAGTTTTGAATTATTCGAGGCTTCCGAAGTGCGCGCGCAACTCAAAGACAAACTCGGCGGTCGAGAAATTGCCATGACGCAATTGCAGGACTGGCTCGTCGTGGCAATGAATCAAGAAAACGTGACCGTCACGGCGGCGGCAAAACATCCGGCCTTTGGTTTGCTTGATCGTCAGCGACTCCAAACGTGGCAACGAAAGCTCTACACCGAAATTGAATCCGCCGCCGACCTGCTGCTGCCTACCAAATAATGAGCGCACCCAAAGTTAAGCCGCCGGATTTTGACGAGGAATTTACGCAGGCCGTCGCCAAGTGGCGTGAAGACCACAAAATCCGTGAAGACGACGCCACGATGCTTTTCATCGAACTGTTTCGGATTCATCAAAATCATTGGGACGCACTTCGCAGCCGCGAAATGCCCTCGTTCAATCAGTTCCGCTCGGACATCGCCTTGCTCACCCAGGCAACCAAAACATTTCAACAAGATACGGCAACCTTGATCGAACTGCTTAAAAACCAGCCGCCGACTCGCAACGCGGTGAAAGTGACCCGCACCGCCGCCTTCTTCGCGGCACTCGCCTGTCTGTTCGCCGGTTATCTCATCAGAATGTTTTGGCCATGAAACTCGATTTTGTTCCGTTCAATCTGCCGCATTTATCTTCCGTTTCCTTGTTCAAGGAATGGCGGCCAGTTGTAATTTTATTGTTGATCATCGGCGCGCTGTTTTTATTGATTCCGCGCAAACATAAATCGCAGGTCGCCCGGCTGGGGCGTCTCACATGGCGGCGCAATCAATTCTGTCGTGGCTGGCTCATCACCGGCGACACCGGCTCCGGCAAAACCAGTTCCGGCATCAATCAGCTCCTCCATCAGGTTTTTCAAAATGAACCCACTTGGGGCGGATTGTGTATTGACGAAAAAGGCGTGTATTGGGAAACGCTCGCAGCGATGGCCAGACATTATCGGCGCGAACATGATTTGATTCATCTGCAAATCCGCCCCGATGACACGGCACTCCAATGGACGCCACCGTATTATTTCAACCTGACCGGCGACCGTAGCATTCCATTTATGACGTATGCCAAATTTGTCGTGGACACGGCAACGAGTCTTGGACAGGGAGGCGACAAAGGATTTTTCAAAAGCCAGGCGCAGATACACATTGCCTACGCATTGGAATTGCTGTTCGAGCTGAAGCGTCCCGTCACCCTGCTTGGCGCTTCGGAACTGCTGTTTAACCGGGGCAAGCTTGAAGAAGAACTCCAAAATTTAAGCCAGCTTGGAGAACTTCCGCGCCGCGTTGCCGTTATGGACCATTTTGAGAATCGCCTGCTCAAACAACCTGAAGAACAACTCGGCGGCGTCCGCGAAACGACCGCCAATTATCTGCAATGTTTTTTGACGCCCGAAGTGGCCGAGGTGTTCTGCACCGCGAACAGCACGTTCGATTTCACTGAAATTGATAAAGGCAAAATCATCTGCGTCACCATGCCGCAAAAATTCCAGACCGAGCGCCGTTACGTTAATACTTTTTTGAAATTGCTGTTTTACAGCCACGCTTTGCGCCGGTTTGACAAATCGAAAGCCGAACGTGCGAATGATAATCTGCTCATCCTGTGGGCGGACGAGGCACAACGGTTTATGACCGCCAGCGAGGACGGCACAAGCGATTACAATTGCGTAGATGTAATCCGCGAAGCGGGCGCAACCATCGTTGCAGCCGCACAGTCCACCACATCACTTGTGCCACCGCTTGGCAATGACAAGTCAAAAGTGCTGACGCTGAATTTGCGTAACCGCATGATTTTCCGTTCTGCCGATGAAGCGGACGCAGTTCAAGCCGCCGATTTTCTCGGCAAAAAACTTGTAATGAAACGCTCATGGGGTTCGAGTGCCGGAAAACGCAATGTGAATTATTCCGAAACCGAGGAACACCAAATTAAATCCTACAAACTTCGCAAACTCCGCGACCACGAATGTGTGCTGGTTCATTGCGAGCGTGGATTTCGTCAGGTGACGCTGCCTCCCCTGGAGGCTGACGGGACGGTTTCCAAGTGGTTCAGTTTTTGGAGAAAATTATTCTGAATAATCCTGCTGACGGTTCAAGGCGGGTTTTCGCCCCATAAATTCAAAACCATTTCTCGCTGCGGCGTGAAAGGACATTTTGCCTTCGGCGTTATGTGTGCGGCGTCCAGTTTCCTCAACGCAAGTTGTGATCCTGTCATCAAAACATTTTTGCCTAGTTGTTCGGTCAATTGCTCTGCCGCCTCGTCCAGTGCGCCCCAGCGTTCTGCATCCGTCTTGCCCCATAAAGTTGGCTGTGTGTCGAGGCGCTCAAGATTAAACATCGCAATCCGAATCTGGCGCACGGGACGGAAAGCGTTCTGCATACAATCTCGAAACATCGCTTCCAGCGTCGTGTTGATGACCGAGTTCAGAAATTGCGGATGCTGATACCGGTGACTCGTGCCCACTTCCGTAAAATCGTTGAACCGGACTGCCAGACTGATTTCCCTTGCCTGCATTTGTTCCCGACGCAGTTGGCCGACCAGACGGATGGCCTCGCTCAAGGTGAACATCAGCGCGGCTTCGTAATCGTGTTCGTCTTGCGGCAACGTGGTGCTGCTCGAAATGGTGGTGCGGTCTTTGACTTCCAGAATCAACGGCTCGTTCCACTGGCCGTTGGCAAAGCGCCAGAGTTGCTGGCCCCAAATACCGAATTTCTGTCGGAGCAGCATGGACGGCAGTTTGGCGACGTGATCGAAAGTGAATGCACCGAACGCCGCCAGCGAGCGTTGACGATTTTTGCCAATGCCAGACAGTTCGCGCACAGGCCGGTCTTTCAGAAATTCCTTTTCCTGACTTTGAGGAACTTCCATGAATCCGGGCTTCGCAACGTCCGTGGAAAGTTTGGCGAGCTTGGCGGAGTTCGCCAGTCCGCCTGACACCGGCAATCCAACTTCTTTTCGGATTCGTTCGCCGATGCCCTTCATGTAATTCAGCGGGGTCGTGTCTCGCCAGATGTGCTGGCTCATCGTGGACAAATCCAGAAAACCCTCGTCAATGGACATCGGCACAATGACCGGCGCGTATTCCTCCAAAATCTTGAACATGGCCAGCGACAAGCGCCGGTATTCGTCGTAATGCGGTGGACAGAGAACGCCGGTAGGGCAACGACGTTTGGCTTCAAAACACGCCATGCCGGTGCTGATGCCGAATTTCTTGGCAATCCGATTGGCGGCAATCACGATGCCATTGCCTTTGCGTCCCCCACCAACCCAAATCGGCTGTTCCTGTAATTTCGGATTGAGGGCGATTTCACAGCTTGCAAAAAAGCTGTCGCCATCAACGTGCAGGATGCGGTTGGCCGGTCTCATGTCGCACCGCCCACTTTATTTTGCCAGCCGCAATTCCCAAGCAAACAAGTTGAAAATAGTTATTCACAAGGACAGCCAATGTCCAACCTCCCCCGTTACGCTACGGCACGGGAGGGATGAGCTGGCACGGCAGTTCATGGTCGGATGGCGGGTTCCGATTTTTAGGCGGCAATGATTCCAGCACGGACCTGCCTCACCGCCATCATGATTGCATTACCGGCTGGCATTAAAATGAGGCCATGTTGGAAATGGTTTGAAATTTCGATCTGATTCAGTTACACATTGCGAACCAGTCTGGGACGAATTCTTACAAAACTATAATTTTATGACGACGAAAGACATCATTGAAATCATCGTAAGTTTTTTGTCCGGTGCTGGCATTAGCAGCGTGATTACGTTGAAGGTCACGAAAAAATCACAGGTCAATAAAGTCACACAGTCTGGAAATGTTGCCGCTGGCGACATAATTGGGCGCGACAAGAAATAAAAATTTTCATGCCTGATGAATCCAATAACACGGTCAGTCAGTCTGGGAATTTGGCAGGCGGGAACATTGTCGGCGGCAACTTAAATGAGACGACCGTCAATATTGGAACAATTTCACCGACGGGCGTTCTGACACGCTTGCTTGAAAAACTTGTCAAAGAGCAAAAGGCGGATGCACGGGCGCAAAAGATTATTGAAGAACTCAAACGCTTCCAAGAGCCGCAAGAGCCAGTTCCAATTGGTTTGGACACGAAACTGACCAATGGAAATCGCGCTGATGTCATTCATTTTGCCACACAGGCAAAGGAGCGTTTTGTAAAGAAGCTCGCACAGGAAAGCTTGTTTGAAAGTGCTCAAGAAATCCACGCGCTTGTCCTTTCTCGGATTTACAGCGTGTTTTGCACGCAGATTTCGCCAGCGATAAAATCTGGCGCTGATCGAATGGTTGTGGATGCACTGGTGCGAGCGCAAATAATTGAACCGATAGTCACGGAGTTGCAAAATACACCATTCGGCTACTATGACGAACACGTCTTCGGAATGATTTTTTTCCTGACTGGAAACTGCTACCTAAAATGGGATTGATATGTTGCTCTACCATCCATTTTTTGATGCGTATCATTGCACGTTCAGGTTGTTACGGCTTCTTGAGACGGTCGGGCGCGTAGAAGTTGAAACTCCTCGTTTGAGAGTATGGGATTTTTATCTGCTTTTTCCAGCCGCCCTTCAGGACGCTCAATTGCCGCGTGGCTCGACCAGCCTTCGATCAGCCGTGCAGAAAACTGAAAGCCGATATGAAGTGCTGCCAGATGCACGCCGGGCGTTCACTCGTCTTGAACCAATACAAAATGCGGCACTTGCGCACTTGGCTGCCACCAAACTCATCAACGCCGACTCCTTAAAATCCGGCAAGGTGGTTCGCACTGAACAACCCGTCCCAGACGATATGACGAAACTCATTCGTGAGAAGAATGCTCAGACCGATGAAGTATTGAAATTTTTGGTTACGCGGTTTCTGGAAGTTCCGATGTTTGGAAAAGGCGGCATTCGAAAGCGCACCGATTTGTTTGACAATCGCTATGACCCAATCTGAACCATTGCTGCTATTGCGTAGGCTTGTGGTGCTCTATAAAGGCATCGCTGTTTACGATGAGCAATTTCACGAGGGAGTGAACATCATTCGGGGCAATAACAGCACGGGCAAATCCACGATTGTTGATTTCATTTTCTTCGCGCTGGGTGGTGATTTTGTTGGTTGGAAGCCAGAAGCCGATCTCTGTGAAAGTGTTCTTGCCGAAGTAGAAATCAATCAGACGGTTGTAACACTGCGCAGAGGAATAACGAAATTGCGGATGCAGCCGATGGATGTGTTCTGGGGAAACATTGATGAAGCGTTGGCTGCGCCGTTTACCGGATGGCAGGTTTTTCCGTTCAGGCGTTCAGACAACAAAGAGAGTTTTTCTCAAATGCTGTTTCGTCTGTTGAACTTTCCTCAAGTTCCCGGAGAGACTTCGAGCAATATCACAATGCACCAAGTTTTAAGGCTCGTTTGCGTTGACCAGCTTTCAAATGTTCTTTCGATTTTTCGAGACGAGCAGTTTGACACGCCATTGACTCGAAAAACTGTGGGTGAGCTTCTATACGGAATTTATGACGACCAACTTTACAGCGATGAACTGCACCTGCGCACTGTAAGACGCAATCTTGATCGTGCCATTGCCGAACACGACAGCCTCAAAGGTGCGCTTTCAGAATCAGGGCAGCCTTTGGACATTGAAAGTGTCATCGCACAAATGAAGGAGACGGAGGCTCAATTATCCAAAATCCGGTCGGCTATAACGGCGAAGCCAGAAGATAACGATACTAAGCCGGTAAGCACGCAGAACGCGGAATTTCACGCGGCACAGGACGCATTGCGGCAAGCCAAATCAAAGTATGCCGAGCTTGCGAATGAATATGGTGCTTTGGAATGGGAAATTGAGGATTCTAAAGATTTCATCTCAAATCTGGAACGCAGAGCAATCGCTCTCCAAGAATCTGTCGCGGCAGAAGAAGCTTTGGGTCGCCTCACACTTCAGATTTGTCCCGAATGCTTGCAGCCTCTCGATGAAAAACACGCCGATGGTCACTGTTTCCTTTGCAAAAAACCCGTCGGGGAAAGCGGTCGTCAAAAACGAATGGCGAAAATGAAGCATGAGCTTGCGGCCCAAATTCAAGAGTCTGGTCGCCTGTTGGCAGAGAAGCAGGAGATATTTGCCGCCAAAACTGAAGAATTACATACTGCCGCTCAAAACGCGGCGGCTTTGCAGCGACGGTTTGAAGACCTTACTGAAAGAGCGAGATCACCAAGAGATGCCGCAGTAGATGATATGTTCATCCAGCGCGGACTGTTGGAGGGACGATTGGAGTCGTTGGAAAAACAGCATAAACTCGCCTCCCGACTTCATGAACTTGACCAGAGAATCACCGAGGCTAAACATGAGGTTGTGAACTTGGAAGCTCGCATCAAGCAAGCGTCAAGCAGGCAGGACGCGCGGCGGATTGAAGCCGAGCAAGTGGTAAACAATCATGCTGTGGCTCTATTGAGGAACGATCTTCCTCGACAGGATGAATTCAAAGTCGCCCGCGAGGTCGTCGTGGATTTCGAGCGAAATCTTTGCACGGTGGACAAGCTTTTTTCGTTTTCGGCGAGTTCAATTACATACCTGAAATCCTCTGTCCACTTTGCAATCTTTTTTGCGTCGCTTGATCTTCCTTTTTTCCGGTATCCAAAATTCATCGCTAACGACAACATCGAGGACAAAGGCATGGAAGCGGAACGCAGTCAACACTTCCAGCAACTCATCGTGAAACAGTCTCAAAGCACAAATGTGCGCCACCAGATTATTTTTACTACATCGAACATTGCCCCCGAGTTCAATAACACTCCGCTTTGTGTTGGGCCTTTTTATACGTTTGAAAACAAAACGTTGAAATTCCCCAAGCCAAATAATTAACGTTTTGCAACGCAGATTTTCTTTTGGCTCACGTCTCGATTAGACTCTGGCGATGTGCGGTCGTTATTCCAACGCGAAAGATTTGTCCGAGCTGATAAAGCTGGTGGATTCCGTCATGCGCGTCGCATTTTTTGGTCCGCGCTACAACATCGCGCCGACGCAGATGGCTCCGGTGATCGTCATGGAGAACAAAAGACCGGCGATGAAATTGATGCGTTGGGGTTTGATTCCATCCTGGGCGAAAGATGAAACCACGGGGAATGCGCTCATCAACGCGCGGGCCGAAACGCTCAAAACCCGGCAGGCATTTCAAAAAGCGTTTCAGCAACGGCGTTGTTTGGTTCCGGCTGACAGTTTTTTTGAGTGGCAGGAACGGGAAGGAAAACGACAGCCATTTCGGATCATGCTAAAAAGTGGCGAACCGTTTTGTTTTGCCGGGTTGTGGGAAAGGTGGATTAAGCCACCATCGTCAGGACAACCGGACACCGATTTGGAGGAAGCACCGCCCAGCCAAACCGTCGAATCTTTCACCATCATCACGATGCAAGCCAACAAGACAATGGCTCCGTTGCATCATCGAATGCCAGTCATCGTGCAACCGGCGCATTATCGTTGGTGGTTGGAAAACAAAACCGGCAGCGAATTGTTTCAATCGGCGTTAAACAGCCCGCTGCAAGAACCGTTGAAAATTTATCCCGTCAGCAATCTCGTCAACAGTCCAAAGACGGATGATCCGCGCTGCATTGAGCCAGCGCAAATTGACCGGGATATGTTTGAAAAACCTTGGTGGGGAGATTGATGATTTTGTGATTCTAAAAAATCTTTTCAGATTCAAAAAACTGGAAGAACCGAAGACCGATGCGATGCAGGTCGGCCCGCGAACGGTGTCACTTTTAATGGTGCATCATCCGCGAGCGCGTCGCTATTTGCTCCGCCTGCGTCCTGATGGCACAGCGCGAGTGACGATCCCACGCAACGGAAGCATTCGAGCAGCCAGAGATTTCGCCTCACGAAACGTCGGCTGGCTTGAACAACAATTCCAACGTCTGGCAGCCCGGCCAAAAATTCCTGACACTTGGAATCTGGGAACGGAGATTCTTTTTCGTGGAGAGTTGGTTCGCATTGAACCTGATGCTGACGGCTCAATCTGTTTCAGCACCGAACGGATGAATGTTTCCGATGCACACGCTGACTTGCGGCCAGCGATCCAAAAACATCTTCGCGCTCTAGCATCCGAGGAACTGCCGCCCCGCGTCTTGGAATTGGCGAAACTGCATCGGGTAAATGTGTCCCGCGTCACCGTGCGGAATCAAAAATCTCGCTGGGGTTCGTGTTCACGGCGCGGATCAATTTCGCTCAATTGGCGATTGATTCAGGCACCCGGTTTTGTGAGCGACTACATCATCCTGCACGAACTGGCGCATCGGCGGCAGATGAACCATTCGGAAAAATTCTGGCTGGAAGTGGAGCGCCTTTTTCCTGATTATTTGCAGGCCGAGCGATGGCTGATGCAGCACTCGAATTTATTGCGGTAAGGTTATGCCCTCCGACCGAACCGATTCTTGTTTTTTCGCCCCTTTCGCATCCCGGCGCTGACCCTTCGCACTCCGCGACGAATCAATCGGTTTGAATTCTCCGGTTCATTCCCACATCATGCGGTCAGGCTATGCCCAATCCAACGACCAATTCAGGAATCCGGGACAATCACAAGCGCGGTGTCGTCGCTGATTTTCTCAAAGCCAAGGTGCAAAAAGGCTCTCGACTCTCCGTCGTCTCCGCTTATTTCACGATTTACGCCTATGACGCGCTTCGTGAACACCTTGACCAGATTGACCATCTGGATTTCCTTTTCGGCGAACCCCGCTTTATTTCGTCTCTCGATCCCGATAAGACCGACAAGAAAACATTCAAAATTGAAGACGAAGGTTTGCAACTTGCAAATCGCCTTGAACAAAAGCGTGTAGCCCGCGACTGCGCCGAATGGATGCGACAGAAGGTGGACATTCGTTCGATCCGGCACGCGCAGCTTATTCACGGCAAAATGTATCACATCGCCAACGCGGGCGTGGAGGAAGCCATTCTCGGCAGTTCCAATTTCACGGTGCGCGGTCTTGGCCTTGGCGCGGGCAACAACAACATTGAGCTAAATCTGGAAGTGGACAGCAATCGCGACCGGCGCGACCTTAAAATCTGGTTCGATGAATTGTGGAATGACCCGGCCCTCGTGGAAGACGTAAAGGCGGAAGTCCTCCAATACCTCAACCAGCTATACCAGAATCACGCACCGGAATTTATTTACTTCAAAACGCTGTTCCACGTTTTTGAAAACTTCCTTGCCGATCAGGAAAAAGGCGGACTTCTTGACCAGAACATCAAAATCGTGGACACCGAGATTTGGAAAGCCTGTTTCGAGTTCCAGCGCGACGGCGTGAAGGGCGCAATCAATAAAATCCTCAAACACAACGGCTGCATACTTGCCGACAGCGTCGGCTTGGGAAAAACTTTCGAGGCGCTGGCCGTCATCAAATACTTTGAGTTGAAAAATGAGCGTGTGCTTGTCCTTTGCCCGAAAAAACTCCGCGAGAACTGGACTGTTTATCAGGCCCAAAACAACAGCCTGCTCAATCCCTTCACTAAAGACCGGTTTGCCTTCTCCGTCCTTTCTCACACCGACTTGAGCCGTGAAGACGGATTTTCCGGCGACATCAATCTCGAAACATTTAATTGGGGCAACTTTGATCTCGTCGTCATTGATGAATCCCACAACTTCCGCAACAACACACCCGGCAGGCGTGACGAAGAAGGCGTCCTCATCCGCAAAAGCCGCTATCAGCGTTTGATGGACGACATTGTCAAGAACGGCGTCAAAACGAAAGTCCTGCTGCTGTCTGCCACGCCGGTCAACAATGACCTGCGCGACCTGCGCAACCAAATTTATTTTCTCACAGAGGGAGAAGACAAGGCATTTCAGGACACAATCGGTGTCGGCAGCCTGAAGGACACGCTCGCCGCCGCGCAAAAAACCTTCACTGTCTGGGCGAAAAAACAGTCCGGCGAACGCAAAACCAAAGACCTTCTGGAAAAATTAAGTTCTGCGTTTTTCAAATTGCTGGACGAATTGACCATCGCCCGCTCACGAAAACACATCTTGCGCTACTACAAAACCAGCATCGCCGCGCTGGGTGGATTCCCGGAACGCAAAAAGCCGGTCACGATTTTCCCGGACATTGACACACAAGGCCAGTTCCTTTCCTACGATAAACTCAATGACGAAATCAATGGCTATAAACTGTCACTGTTCGCGCCGTCTCGCTATCTCTCGAACGATTTCAAGTCGCTGCCCATTTATCAAACCCATCAGGGCGATCCCTTTAGCCAGGCGGATCGTGAAAATTTCCTCGTCGGCATGATGAAGATGAATTTTCTGAAACGGCTCGAAAGCTCGGTGAAGTCGTTTGAAATCACGATGGGGCGGACCATTGGCAAGATTGAGGCGTTGGAAAAGAAAATCCGCAATTTCATCGCCACGCCGGATCAGAATCCTGAATTAGACGAACTGGAATTGGATATGGGTGAGGCTGGTCAGGACGAGGAACTTGAACAGGCGTTGCTGGTCGGCGGCAAGTTCAAATACAAACTTGAACACCTTGAACTGGATTCAGGCAAGAATTGGCTGAAGGATTTGAAAAAGGACAAGGATCAGCTCCGTATCCTTTTCAACGCCGCGAAAAATGTGACGCCGGACACCGACGCCAAGTTGCAGGAACTGAAAAAACTCATCGCTGCGAAAGTTGCGAATCCGACCACCAACAAGCTCGGCCAGCCAAACAAAAAGGTGCTCGTATTCACCGCGTTTGCCGACACCGCCGCCTATTTGTTCGATTCGTTACGCTCGTGGGCGGAGAAAAATTTGGGTATCCACATCGCGCTGGTCACGGGCGGCGGTGGCAATCACACCACGTTCGGCAAGACGGACTACAACCAAATCCTCACCAACTTTTCCCCACGTTCCAAGAACCGCGACAAGATACCGACCATGCAGCAGGACGGTGAGATTGATTTGCTCATCGCCACGGATTGTATTTCCGAGGGTCAAAATCTCCAAGACTGCGATTATCTCGTCAACTACGACATCCACTGGAATCCCGTTCGCATCATTCAACGCTTTGGCCGCATTGACCGTATCGGTAGTGTAAACCACACAGTCCAGTTGGTGAATTTTTGGCCGACACAAGACCTCGATAGATACGTCAACCTCAAAAACCGCGTCGAAGCACGCATGGCGCTGGTAGACATCGCCGCTACGTTCGAGGATAACATTCTCAAAACCGACGAAATCGAGGAACTCATCCACGAGGATATGCGTTACCGCGACAAGCAACTTCTGCGGTTGCGCGAGGAAGTCCTCGACCTCGAAGATTTCAGCGAAAGCGTCGCCCTGAATGAATTCACGCTCGATGACTTCCGTATTGAGTTGAGCAAATATATTGAGGCCAACCGCAAGTTGCTTGAAGACGCGCCTCTTGGTCTTTATGCCGTCGTGCCGCCGCACCCGGAACACCAGATCATCGCGCCCGGCGTCGTGTTCTGCCTAAAGCAAAAAGGCGAGGCGAAAAGTGGCGACACCGTGAATCCGCTCCAGCTTTATTACCTTGTTTACGTCCGCGACGACGGCACGGTTCGTTTCGGTTTTGCCCAGCCAAAACAAATTCTTGAAATCTACCGGCTGCTTTGCTCCGGCAAAACTGCGGCCTACGAAAAACTCTGCCAGTTATTCGACACCGAGACAAACAACGGTGCGGATATGAGCCTTTACAACAAGCTGCTCGTTGCTGCCGTGGATTCCATTGCCAAGACTTTCCAAAAGCGCGTCGCCGCTGGCTTGCAAACCAGCCGCGATTTTGTCATTCCGAACCAGCAGGAACAGGCGCGCGAAACCACCGATTTTGACCTTATCACTTGGCTCGTAATTAAATCGCAATGAACGGAAACGACAACAGACAACGCATCGCCACGGCTCTTTCCGATTTTCCGCAGCGCCCGCTCCCCGACGCTGCGAGCGAATTATTTGCCAGCTTGGGCTACGGCAGCGAACGCCGTATCAAGTTCCCATCTCTTGTTGCGTGCTTTGCCCAATTCGACAGTGAAAACAAAGCCGCCAAGATTTTTTCGGAAATCGCCGCTGGCAAAAGCTCCGACGCCGTCCTCGTCCAACAACTCACCAGCGAGGAAATCGCTGCCGGTTCGGGCGGCCAGCTTGCCTTGTTGAGTTCCCCGAAACTCGATACGCGCCAGTTTGAATCCTACTTATTTTTCGCCGTGCCGTTGCCGGACAAAAATTACACACGCACCGAGTTGGCCGACCGCGCCCGCGCGCTCAACGGTCTGTTCCCGCAGCCCGTCCTCGTTCTGTTTCGCCACGGCGCACACATTTCACTCGCCATCACTTATCGCCGCTCTAACAAACGCGACCAGTCCCGCGACGTTATTGAGCGCAAGGTCACGCTCATCAAAGACATCACCTGCGCGCAACCGCACCCCGGCCACCTTTCTATTCTCGAAGATTTTTCCCTCAACTCTTTGAGCAAGGCTCGCCAGCGCGACATCCGCAATTTTGCCGACCTCGACGACGCCTGGCGCGAATCGCTTTCCACTCAACTCCTCAACCGTCAGTTCTACGACGAAATTGCCAACTGGTATTTTTGGGCGCGCGAATTGTGGAAGACCGACGAGATTAAACTTCCCGCCGACATCAAGACCGAGGCCGATGCGTCGCTATTTCTAATTCGTCTGCTTACGCGCTTAATCTTTTGCTGGTTTCTCCGCGAGAAAACCAATCCGCAAACCGGCCAAGGCTTAATACCCGACGAGCTTTACGATCCGCGCCGCTTGCCGGAACTCATCCGCGATGTTTCGCCCGACAGCGGCACATATTACACCGCCATTCTCCAAAACCTTTTCTTTGCTTCGCTCAATACGGAGATGGACACACCCGGCAAACCGCCCATTCGCCGCTTCTTGGAATCGGGCGACGGCCAACACAGCGACGACCACATGGTTCACCAACTCTGGCGGCACGTTGATAAACTTAAAGACCGCGCGGCTTTCGAGACGATCTTCCGGCGCATTCCATTTCTAAACGGCGGCTTGTTCGAGTGCCTCGACGACCGCGTTCAAAAAGGAAACTCGTCTTTCACCAATGAAATCCGGCTCGACGGTTTTTCCTCTGACCCAAAGAAACAGCCCAAACTCCCCAACCGGCTTTTCTTCGGCAAAACCTTTGACGAAACCTATCCGGTCAACCTTTCGGAAACCTACGGTGACAGCACCCGTTCCAAAGTGAACGTCCGACCGTTGCTGGAAATTTTCCGGCGGTTCAAATTCACGCTTACGGAAAACACGCCCATTGAGGAAGAAGTCGCCCTCGACCCCGAATTGCTCGGCCATGTTTTCGAGAATCTGCTTGCTGCCTACAATCCCGAAACTGGCACGGTTGCCCGCAAAACCACCGGCTCATTTTACACCCCGCGCGTGGCCGTGGACTGGATGGTGGATGAAGCTCTCGTGGTTTATCTCCACAAGAAAGTGCCGGAAGTTTCCGAGGAAAAATTGCGTGACCTTCTTTCATGGAATCCAATTGAGGTCAAATTAACCGACACCGAACGCAACGCGCTGATTCACACGATTGATTCTCTAAAAGCACTCGACCCCGCCTGTGGTTCAGGTGCTTTCCCAATGGGCTTGCTGCAAAAGCTGGTTCATTTGTTGAAGCAGATTGATCCTGACAACAAAGGCTGGGAACGCCTTCAGATAACCGCCGCCAAAGCCCAGCCGAGCGCGCCCGCGCGCGAAGCCGCCCTTGCCGCCATCAAGCTCGCTTTCGCCCGCGACAATGACGATTACGGTCGCAAACTTTACCTGATTGAGAACTGTCTTTACGGCGTGGACATTCAGCCCATCGCCGTCCAGATCGCCAAGCTGCGCTTTTTCATCGCGCTTATCGTTGACCAGAAAATTGTGCCAAAGGAAAACAACTTTGGCATTCTCGCGCTGCCCAATCTGGAAACCAAGATTGTTGCGGCCAACACGCTGCTTGGACTCAAGCGTGGCCAGCTTTTGCTTGGCTCGGAGAACGTCCGCAAATTGGAAAGCGAACTTCAGCAAGTGCGCCACGATTATTTTACCGCCCGCAGCTATGCGGAAAAGAAACAATTGCGAAAATTGGACAAGGAACTGTGCGACCAGCTATCCGATGCGCTGGTTTTTTCCGGCGAATTAAGTTCCGCCGATTCGCGGCGCGTCACCGGCTGGAATCCTTACAGTGCAACCGTGGCCGCGCCGTTCTTCGATGCTGGCTGGATGTTCGGCTTGCCGGCCAAACAGGACGATGGCGTGTTTGACCTACTCATAGGCAACCCACCTTACGTCCGGCAGGAGGAATTGAAAAACGTGAGTGTGCAAGACAGCAATGGCAAGGAAAGCCCGCTCAAGGATGTTCTTAAAAGCCAATACGAATGTTACACCGGCACAGCCGACCTCTACGTTTATTTCTTCGAGCGTTCGTTCCAACTGCTTCGCACTGGCGGCGTATTGAGCTTCATCACCAGCAACAAATACTTTCGCGCGGCTTACGGCGAACGCCTCCGCACTTATCTCCTTTACGCCACGCAGCCGCGCGTGATGCTGGATTTTGGCGACAGCCCGGTTTTTACCGCCGTGGCTTATCCGTGCATCGTCGTTACGCAGAAGACGCGGCATATCAACAAGGGCGATTTACCCGACCCGGACGAGTTCAAGCAAGCAGACCGCGTGAAACAATTCCTGGCTGAACCCGACCGCACGTTCCGCGTGATGACTTGGACGCCCGGCCCGCCTGTCCGCGAATTTCCGTTGGTGTTTGACGAAAAGGCTTTCCCGCTCGCGCAGCGCGAATTGAAACCGACCGGCTGGCAACTTGAAAGTCCGACCGGACTTCGCTTGCTTGAACGGATACGCGCGGCAGGAAAACCGCTCCGCGACTTTGTTGGCAAGCGGATTTATCGCGGCCTCACAACTGGATTCAACGACGCCTTTGTCGTGCCTCGTGAGACGCGTGACAGACTTATTGACGAACACAAGTCCTCAAAAGAACTCCTAAAGCCCTACCTTCGAGGCAAGGATGTCGAACGCTGGACAGCCCAACAATCCGACCAGTTTCTAATTAAGATTCCATCTTCCGAAAACTACAAACATCCGTGGTCTGGAAAAAGCAAAGCTGAAGCAGAGCGTATTTTTGAAAAAACTTATCCAGCGATTTATAAGTTTCACGACGATTACCGCAAAGAACTGATTGACCGCTATGATCAAGGGCATTACTTCTGGGAGTTGCGTGCTTGTGCATATTGGGAAGATTTTGAAAACCCAAAGATTCTTTCGACAAAGATTTCAATTCGTCCGACCTTCGCGTTAGACACATCCGGTAGCTATCTCGGAAATACGGCTTACTTTTTACCCGTTAAATCCGCCGCGTCTTATTTGCTGGCACTCCTTAATTCATCTTTATTTTTTGGTTATGCCAAAAGAGTTTTTGTTGAGAAACAGGGTGGCTGGTATGAAGTCCAGCCGGATGGCCTCGAATCTTTTCCCATTCCGGCAGCAACAACCGAGCAACAATTATTGTGTGGACGATTGGCGGAAGCGTTGATTTGGCTAAACACACCAGACGCAGTAAAAAAATCCGGCGGCAGTGCGCCGACCAGTTTAATGGCAGAGTATTTTGAGCAATGGCTAAACGGTTTGGTCTATGAACTGTTTTTCATGGACGAACTCCATGCCCGCAATCTGCGAATCTTTGACGAAACCGCCAAGCTCGACCCGCCCGCGCTAGAAAAATTGTCTGACACACAAAAACTCACGCGCCTCAACGAGCTTTTCAAACAAGCCTATGATCTTAAAGCCCCATTGCGTTCCATGCTTTTCTCGCTCCCATCGCTGGAATCCGTGCGGATAATAGAAGAGTCTGCATGAAGGTTTCGCGCATCATCTTGAATGACTTCCGAGGCTTTCCCGGCCCGGATGATTATGAATTCAAGCTTGATGGCCGGAATATGCTGCTCTTCGGCGAGAATGGCAGCGGCAAATCTTCCGTGTTCGTGGCGTTGCGAGAATTTTTTAGCCGCGTAACCAAACCTCCCGCATTTCAAGATTTTCGCAATGTCTTCACCACTGACACTGCGGGACAGCCATTGACCACCGGCAAAGTCAGCTTGGAATTCGACGACGCTTCAGGATTGCACACTTGGGACATTGCCGGAAATGTTCGTCCCATAACTGCTCCTGCTGTGGCAGATGCTTCCCTCCGATTTGGAGCAGTTGACTATCGTGCGATGCTCAAAACAAGTTTTGTTCACACGAGCGGTTATCCGAATTTGTTCGACCTGTTAGTCAATGGAGTTTTAGCGCGAATGCCCGTGACCGTTGCGGGCAGACAAACCACGCTTGGGAAAGTTGCCGAAGAAATGCGACAGGCCAAACCTTATGGTCATTATGCCAGGGTATTGCGCAATGCTGATGCCGCCTGCCTCACTTTGAACACGGCTTTAGTGAACCACATTCCGCCTCTCGCCACTGCCGCCAACCAGATTCTTTCCGCATTTGGCGACATAGGCGTAACCTTCCAATTGATTCCACCGCCGCTACCGGAAACACCGCCGCCAAATCCCGCTCCGGCAAATCCGCCCCATCTTCGATATGATCGCCCAAGCCGCGGCTTTGCCAATTTGAAGATTGATTTAGTCGCCCAGATTCACGGACACGGGCCAGCAGAACCGCAACACTTTTTCAACGAAGCGCGGCTTACGGCACTCGCTTTGGCAATATATTTGGCTGGAATTAAAATGAGCATTCCGCCATCGCCGCCCGGAGTGAATACGCCTGCCAAAGTCATTGTTTTGGATGACGTATTGATTGGACTTGATATGTCCAACCGACAGCCATTGCTCGACATCTTGACGCGCGAAGATCAACCCGACCGACCGGGTTTTGCAGACTGGCAGGTAATTTTGATGACGCATGACCAAGCCTGGTATTCTTTAGCACGTCGTCAGGTCAAAGATTGGAAAGCTGTTCGACTCGCCGCAGGCCACAACGGGCAATTTGATGTTCCCATTCTCTACGACGACACCTCACTCATTGAACGAGCCGAACTTCAATTAAATGTTCATGGTGACGAGCGAGCGGCCGGTGTTTATTTGCGTCTCGCCTTTGAAGAGATGCTAAAATCATTTTGCGAGAGAACGCGCACGCCAATCGCATTTCATCGGCCAGACGAACATCCTCGTTCGACGAATGTTTTCTGGCAGCCTATTCTTGGAATCCGAGTTACCAAAAAACGAACCCTGATTGATGCCGGATTAAAATACGATGTGGAAACTTGTCGCAGTAATGTTGCCAATCCACTCTGCCATTATGGCAATAGCATTCCTCTTCGGAATGAAACGCTCACCGCAATCTCGGTGCTGCGTCGGTTGCAAACCACACTCAACAGTTATCCAAGCCAAGAAGTGAAGCCAAAAGTTGACCCGAAAACAGCTTTGGAAAACGCGCAACAACTTTGCGCTGCTACAACAGGATTCTCTGCATGGAATGCGGCTGTTCATCTCCGCGCCGCGTTCGATGGTGAAGTTGCCGAACTGGCAAAACGCCGCAAAGTTGCTGTCAACTACACGCCCGATTTCGTTGAGTTTGCAACGTCGAAGCTTTGGAACAAACTTTGCACTGCTCCGAATGGCCTGACCGCAACACACGCCGCTCAAGTCGCTGGCATCCATTCGCATTCAGATATTTTTCTTCAAGAGTTAGGGCACACCGCAATGCAGGCTCATCCTCAAACATATTTTCAAGCTGCATTGGCGGCGCTTCTCGCGCCACCAACACCACCACCTTCGCCGCCAGCTTGTTGGTTGGAAGCGTTGGCATAACAATTCACAAACGAACGTCCGAATCACAATTAACCTAACAAAACTATGGAAATCAGCAAAAAGCCTTGGCCGGCAGTATCGGTTTGTGGAATCAAAAACCGGATTGACACAAATCCAGACTTTCAACGTCCTCCGGTCTGGAGTCGTTCGCAGAAACAGTTATTGATTGATTCCATCCTGCGGGGTTACGACATCCCCAAGTTCTACTGGCGTAAGACGGGTTCAGCCCCCGACAAATATGACGTGGTTGACGGCCAGCAACGACTCCGTGCGATATTCGAGTTTCATGCGGGTGAATTCTCCCTGCCGAAAGATTCTGATCCCATTGACGGCGTTGACTTGAGCAAGTTGAAATACGCCGACCTCTCGGATGATATAAGGCTGAAGTTCGATACTTACAGTCTGGATGTCATCGTGCTCAGCGACACTGATGAAGACGAGGTGCGCGAGATGTTTCTCCGATTACAAAACGGCACAACTTTGAAAGCCCAAGAGAAGCGCAATGCAATGCCTGGCAAGATGCGGACTTTCATCAAGGAACTTGCCAACCATCCGTTCTTCGGTAATTGCGCTTTCGCCAATTCACGCTTCACGTTTGACCTTGTCGCTGCACAAGTGACCGCACTTGAACTTCATGGCGGCCCCTGCAACGTTAAGAACGCCAATCTGAATTCCATGTATGAGGAACAGGCGGATTTTGATGTCAGTTCTCCCAAGGCGAAAAAAGTTCGTCGAGTTTTGGATTTTCTCGTTGAGGTTTTTCCTGAAAAAACACCTGAATTGGAAAGATTCAGCGCAGTTTCGCTATACTCATTGGTTTCACATTGCCTTGAAAAATACGTCATGCAGGGGCGGCAAACGCAACTTCGTGAATGGTTCATTGCCTTTGAGTCTGAACGCGCCAAACAAGAGGACGTTCAAGAGGACAAGCGCGACACGGATTTTCTGTCGTATAAGGAACGCACCAGCCATAGCACCGATGCCGAAGATTCGCTTGAATGGCGGCAAGATTTTCTGCTCCGCAAATTCTTCGAGACTGTGCAGGACATCCAGCAGAAAGATGACCAGCGACTTTTCTCTCGCGAGCAACGTCTCGCAATTTTCCGGCGCGACGGTGGTATTTGTCAGGTCAAAGTAAAGTGCAATGGTGCAAAATGCGAATGGGACGCATGGGAAGCGGACCACATCACGCCTTGGTCTAAAGGCGGTAAAACAATAGTTGTAAACGGCCAAGTCGCCTGCCTTGGTTGTAATTCCGCCAAAGGTGCGAGCGCATAAACGTATCCGGTGAAGTTGATGTGTGTTCAATTGTTCTCCGGCAGGCAATTCAGCTACCACGATCAATTATGAGAAAACCGGCGTCACCCATTACTCTAATTGAATCCATAAATGACGTATTTGAAACGGTGAAACATCAAACGATCTTTCAAATGAATGCTCCAAGTGATTAACCTTGTCGAAATTCCACGCGCCTATGAGCATAAGCTCAGGCAACAGCATTTTGCGGGATTCATCATTGACTTCTTTTAGCACTTGCCCTGATTCCATTTGCCGCAAGTAACCCACCATCACTCCGCTGGGGAAACGTTGTGCGTAAGACCACTGGGGATCTCGAAACCGGCAGATGCCCTGTCCAACGTAATTTATATTAAACACCCAATTTGCACGAGCAGGTTTGCCAAGCCGTTTGCATTCCACAACAAACTGTTTGCTAGAACGCCGGACATCCATCTCATAACGATCTATAAAAACCCATTGGAAGTCAGGCCGTTTATGTTCTCGTGCTGTTCTTGTTTCATCGTCAGGGTCAGGTTGGTTGTTACATTCCGATATTGGAGCAATGTCATTTTTTGGAAACAATTTGTGGTTGGCCTCAAGCAAACAAAAAAATAACCTGCGATTCAGCTCACATTCTGTTTCTGGAAGATCACCTTGCTTACGCAGCAGTAATAGCGCTCCCTCAAGAATCCCTAGACACATGCTTTCTCGCTTTGCCCACAAACGAGACGAACGAAGAAGCGGCCCAGATTTGCTCATCGTTTGCCTCCCGAAGCAATATCCTCCGAGTTCATCAGATGAGTCAAAGCAGACTCGGCATCTTCACGAGCAGCGGTGCGTGTCCAAAAGCGTCGTTCGTTGCGTTTGATGAAAAGAACTTCGCGATCACTGACATGCCGAAAAAAAGTGTCGATGAAAATGCGAGAGTTGTTGGCGGGAACCAGAGAATCCTTGCCTAATCCTTTTAAGAGCTTGCTCCACGCGTTCGCGTCGTCTTCTGTTGGCTTGGGAAGTGGATTTTTCTTATATTGTGTCGTGAAGCATACCGCCAGCAGCGGTGCGCGGGACGGAGGCGAGAGAATATTCCAAGTAAATTCACCATCCGGACTAAGTTCGCCATTCCACACTTCAAGAAATGTTCGGAGATAAGCTGCCAATCCATCATCTGCCTGCGCAACGTCCGACAGTGACCCAAAGCTTTGTGTAGGGCGGACAGTCTCCTGCAATGCATTACTTTTCTGATGTCGATAGAATAAGTCTAAGCCGATGGAACACATTTCGCGCACCAAGTCGCGTTCAGCGTCGTTCAATTCGTAAAGGTCAAAGATGGCGTCGTCCAATTGTCGTTCCAGTTTTGGCAACTTTTTCTGTGCGGCGACACCGCCAAGTTCTAATCCCTGTGGTTGTAAGTCAAGAGCTTGAAGCTCTTCGACTATGCGAACAATGCGGTCGCGAAGTTTAATCTCTGTGGGAAAGCAAATCGGTAATTCGACAACGTTCGTTCGATGGATTTCGTCATGCCAGAGCCATGATCCGATCGTCGTAAAAAAATAATATTTGGCTATCGAAGACCAACAGATACCGAGCAACGCCATTTCCTGCCAAGACTCAAAGCCTTGCAACCGAAAGGCGTTGACAGAATTTCTGAATGCGAAAGGCACTTTTTCGAGCCTCGCTGTGATTTGTGCTTTGCCAACGCCACGCCCAATAAGGAGTCGTGTGCCTTTGTAAACTTCTTCGCTGCCTGCGCGCTTAACATTCTTCGGGACTGACACAAACCAACTCTTTTCCAACGGGCCGTAGCTGTTAAGGCGGTTTGCTGGAAGCTCTTTGTATTTGAGGAACCAAGAAGGACTCGGTTTGCGATCCTCTTTACTTTCTGTGAAGCCTTGGCGGCACAGGACTTTAGCTCGTTGAACGACCTGCGATAGTTCTCCAAGGCGGTGACAAGCTTCTAATCGCTTAATGAGGGTTTCATCTCTATGTCCACCCCACCAATAAATTTTCCACAATTTCTCATTTGCAAGGCAGTCACGTTGCGAGAGCCAGTGCATATCCCCTCGGTTAAGCACAACGCACTGGGTGTTCTCAATCATTGCCGTCCTTTTCGCCGACCAATACTGAAAACTACTGTCAGATGGTGGGCCTGCACATATTTTCTCAAATATGACGGAAGCAAATGGTGAAATGCCTTTTGCTTCTCGCTGTGAGCCAGAGAAAAAAACTTGCCGAACATGGGCAAAATTAACTACATGCTGCAATCGTGCAGATTTGAGCCAGACGCGACGGAAATCACGGCTATTCTCATGATGCTTAAAGAAAACACCCGAAGAAACCAGCAATCCAGCCCTGCCGCCGTCTTGCAAAAGTTCCTGTGTGAGATGTATGAATGCCTGTGAGAGTTCATTATCCCCAATTGGACGGCCTTTCTTTGCATTGCACCAATTCACTGTCTCGCCCAATGCTTTCTGCCCATCTTTATCTTCTTTTTTAGGATAACCCCAAGGTGGATTTCCGACTACAACTGCGGCGCTGCCTGCGCCGAATCGTTGTGTAACTTCGGTTGGAAATTTACCTGCGATAGCTTCAAATGAATTTGCATGGAGCAGCACGTCAAAGAATTCTGCCCCCGGATTCCGTTTTTCTCGTTGCTTGCGTTCCTCTTCAGCTACCCACTTCAAATAGGGAAGCCTTCGCGCATCGTTGATTTCGCGTGGCTCTTGATAATGGAGGAATGCTAGGTAAAGGCTGAATGCAGCCACACGAACCGCTTCCTCGTTAATATCCATGCCAGCGATTTGTTCGCGCAGGATTTTCCGTAGCTGGGGGCGGCTGACTCGTCTGCCATTTTGTTCTGACCAAAGGTGGCGCACCATGCGGCGGAACGATTCCACGAGAAAAATTCCAGAGCCACAAGCTGGATCAAGCACGCGCGGCTTTAAGGCCAGAATTTCTGGCGTAAGCGTGTGTGCGAGCACGAATTCAACAAGGGCAGGCGGAGTGTAATGCGAACCTTGGTTGCGATCCTTACCCGTCTGTTCATTGTAAAATTCTTCGTAAATTGTGCTGATTAGCTCAATAGGAATTACATCGAACCGATAAGCGAAGAAAAACAACTCTTCTTGAGCAGAAGTGCTGCCAATCAGGAAACCTCGCAATTTGTCCAAATGTCCTTGTTGTATGCGTTCACGCTCCTCTTCTTCAATCGGAAAGGTGTCGCCATTGAAATCATCCGCCAACTGGTTGAACAAGGCGTATGTAAATTCTTTATTTTGTAAGACGCGAAGAAAACGCAATTCTTTCATTCGCGGCTCTAAAGCAACAACAGAAGGAGATTCTTCCAACAGACGCTTCCATTCTTTGCGACCGGATGCAATTTTATTGAAATATGCTGGAACAAGGATTTCTCGATCTTCGAGATACCGCACAAAAATAGCGCGGCCAATAAGCGAGTGAAGATGCTTAAGTTCGGGGCGTTTTGTCCCATGTCCTAAAGTGGTCGTCGCAAGCTGACGACGAACCGCTTTCAGGTCACGAATGAGCGCTCGATCTGCGCGGTTCAATGAATTACGAAACCGATCTTCTCCAAAAACCGCACCGGTTTCTATGCGTTCACGGTTGTAAGCACCAAGTTTTGACTGCACTTCGGCTATAGACGTTGCTCTTTCAATCAGGCGATCATGGCTATCTAGCGTTTCATTTAGTCGTGGCGGTGCTTTAGTGAGGTCAAAAACTGTCAGTTGGCCGGGACTGGCCAAAAAAAGCAGTTGGGGGCGGGACATGCACCACACCCGCTCGTAAAGCTTTTTCAAAACGTTGGGCGAACTATCTTCTACTTTTGCAAAAACAACGACAGGATCGCGGTCAACGAAGAAGATTTTCTCCGCGCCCACCTGGGCTGCCAGCGATTGCCAATCGCCCGTATCAAGCCAGTCGTTTCGCATTTCGGACTGCGGATGGCTCACGGCAGACAGCAATGTCCCTTGATCGAACTCCAATTGCTTGTAAGCGGCTTGCAATAATTCGACCGGCGAATCCAAAATTTTAGTCAATTTGACCATGCGCATTTAGCTATTCAAAACAGAATAATTGTAAATGTGCAGCTTGGACATTGGCAGTCTAATCTTTTCCCCAAAAATGCCGGTTTTCGAGCAATGAAGTCAAATTTTACCCAAACAAATTTTATCGCTGTCGCGTTTTGGCCAATGTTTTGCAAACTTCAGTGAGCCAAACAAATTAATTAACATTTTCCTTGTCCAAAAACTCGAATTAATCCCGCCAAATTCACCGTGTTCACCAAAGCGGCGTTGATTTCTGCCGTGTTCATCCGCCTGCTTTCTGCGCTTCTGGTTGCTTCGCGGCAATTTCGCGCCACGAAATCTTTCGTGTCACTGCATTGCTTCCCGCTCCGCCGCCCGCCAGCGCAGAAATCAGGCTCTGTGCGTTTCGTTCGGAACAGGATGACTCTCCCGATTGAGGCGAAGAGAGCAATCCCGTTCCTTCAAACACGAAACGCAAAAAATGAACACGACAGAAAACTTATTCGCAACGCCTCAACTGCCGAACAACATCGTCAAACCGACAAAATTTCCAAACCAACCGCAGGAATGGAAAATCGTTTCATTGAAAGAATGTCCGACACCTGCCGACATACAACTTTGCCAGACACCGGAACAGGCAACGGCCTATTGGAATTTGCACATCATCAATCATCCTTACTTCAATCCCGAATGCGAATGCCTGGTTGTTTTAATTCTGAACACCCGTCACAAAATCAAAGGACATTATTTTGTATCTGTGGGAACAATGGACACCATTTTGGTTCATCCACGCGAAGTTTTTCGTTTGGCAATCATGGCAAGTGCACACGCAATCGTCATCATGCACAATCATCCTAGCGGTGAATCCACACCATCAGACGCCGACATTAAAGTCACCCGTGATCTTATTCGAGCCGGCCAATTGCTTAAAATTGACGTGCTTGACCATGTTGTCATTGGCAATCAAAACCGCTCATCGCTTCGGGAATTGGGTTATTTCTTTCAGTAAGCGAAGGCTCACTGAAAATCTTTTTCCGTAAGCAGCCGTTTCATTTGTTCATACCCATAGACCAATCGAAAGCCGGGCTGAAGAATATCTTCGCCAGCAATTTCATGAATGCGATTCTCGCGCACAGCGGCCAAATTATTCCATCCATATCGCGCTGAAATTTCGACGGCTTGCACCGGCTTGCCGCACCAAGAAGCGAAAATAATTTCGGGATCAGCCTGACAGATTTGTTCCGGCGAAACGACACGCTCCGGCGCCGCGCGTTTGGTTCGGAGTTGAGTGAAAATGTCCTCGCCACCGGCGCGCTCGATCAGTTCGCTCACCCAGGCAATACCGGTAATGAGCGGGTCATTCCATTCCTCAAAATAGACGCGTGGACGACGCGTGACATTTTCCACCGGTGCAAGCCGTTCACGAAATTCGTTCAACAGTTTTTCGGCTTCGCGTTCACAACCAGCGACACGCGCAAGTAGTGCCAGCGTCGTTTCCGTTTCCGCCAATGTGCGCTGGTTGGTTGCGACAACTGAAAAACCACGCTGAATGAGTTCGGCGGCAAGTTTGGCCTGCACGTCGGAAAATGTGATGATTAAATCAGGATTTAATTTTGTGATTTCGTTCAGGTTTGCCGAGCTGAATCCGCTGACGCGCGGTTTTGTCGGCGTGCCATCCGGCTGGATGAAATATGCCGTGACGCCAGCAACGCTTTCCCATGCGCCAATGCGCCAAAGCCAATCCGCTGCTTCAGCGGAAAGACATACAATGCGTTGCGGAATTTGGCTCATTACCCAAGCAGAAAGCATTCTCACTTTGTCTGCTCAAGCCATTCCTCTGGCAGCCAGTTGTCGTATGTCTCCGGTTTGCTGGTATCTTCCGAGATTGAAAGTTTGTAAATCCAGCGGCCATCCCGAAATTGCGAGGCGACGACATAACCCTCGCATTCTCCGAAGTCCTCTTTAATCACACGGACTTTGTTCATCTCCGAAAATCGTGGCGACATTTCTGGAAGTATTCCGAAAAGTGAAGAATTTTCAACGGAAATTCCAAAAGCCTTTTTCTGCCTGATATTATGATTTCAGACGCCAGTGACAGTGTAAAGTTCGCCGTGACCAACGCGCGGTTTGCTTCGTTTCACGGGCTGTCGGTCGCTCGTATGCCTCGCGACCACGTCCGTTCCACTATGCAAATCCGCGCGCTCGTCACGAGCGGCAATGGATTGTGGCCACAGGTGCGGCCACGCTTCCGTCTGCGGCTCGGCGGCGGGCGTTGCGCTCCGGCTCCGTTCCCGCCGTCTCTCCGTCTCCGCTTCACTGTTTCCGCTCGCCGACCGCAGACCGAAGCCCTAACGGGATTTTCTGACTTTGGGCTTTAACTTCTTGCCGCGATACCGCTTGAGAATTTCTTCGGGATAAAGCTGGTCGGCGGTGACTCCGAGCAAGGATGCGAGAACAATCAACTCCTCGTCCGAAACATACCGCAGCCGGGCTTCGATCTGTCCCAGCGTGGAGCGGCTGATGTCCAGACTTTCCAATTGGCAGCGCGCGGCAAGCTGCTCCTGGGTTAATCCCAATTTCTTCCGCACTTTGCGAATTTGGGAGCCAATAACATTCGCTGGATATTTCTTTCGAGGCATGGCTAAAATCGAACTTGACCTTAACGGCAATGCCCCTTTTATTTGTTACGCCAGCGTAACGGCTCTGGATTTACATTTTGAAAAGTTGTTCAGCGAAAAATGAAATTGCAATCAACACATTCGGCGGCAATCCGTGTCGGGGCGATGAAACCAGTCCGATTATCCGGCGGCGGCGGTCGGTTCAAGCATACTACGGCTCCGCTCGATCAGATGGCTCGCGTCTTCCGTTCCTGCTTGAGCCGCCCGCCACCGCCAAAATTCTTGCCTCTATGGTTTCATCGCGTAATTCTGTCGCTGCGCTGGGAAGCATAGGGCAGTTGGCAACCTTGCTAATAATTTGCTAAATTTACACGTTATATGAAACAGATTCGTTCTATCAACCGCACCTGTCGTCGAGCATGAGCGCCAAACTCAAACAAAGTGTGAGGCGGATATTTCACCGCAACGGTGTCGTCGCGGTGGAGGAAAATGTGCGCGGACAACAGTTGCATGGCCGACGCCGCACCTGGCATCGCAATGGCAGGCTGGCGACAGAAGAATTTTATCAAGATGGCCTGCTTCACGGGGTTTGCCGCCAGTGGAATGAAAACGGCGTGTTGCTTGGTTCATACAAAATGAAGCAGGGAACTGGAATTCAAAAAGTCTGGCACGACAACGGACGGCTGAATCATGAATTCTCCACCATCAGCGGCGGATTTTACGGACGTAGCCGGCTTTGGTTGCAGGACGGAACTTTGTTGTCCGACCAAATTTATCTTCGGGGCTGCCTTGTCACGCCGGACGTATATCGCAAGGCGGCGGCGCAAGACCCGCGACTGCCGAAACTGAAAGGCCGGATTGGAAAATCCCGCCCCAAGAACCTTGCGACCCAAAAACTCGTCCACCGCGTTTTTGTTTCATCTCTTTTGAAAAGACGAAATCGCAGCGAGGCGCTAACTTGGCTGAACTCCGACAAAAAGACTGCCCGCTCACTCGGACATTTCAAACGGACTGGTGACGCGGTGAAATTTGTTGGGGAGCTTTACCAAGCCGGAGCGGTCAAAGTGATTGCGCCGTATATTTATGATGGCAAGCACGGCGAACAGTTCGCCGACGCTTTGCTGGTGCAACTGCCCCAAACGGCAAATGCAAGAAAGGCCGTTCGCAAGGCGTGTGATAAATTGCAGAGCCGGAAGCTTGGTGCAGTCGAGCCGGAGAAGGACATCGGCGAGACGCATTTATTCCTCTCAATGGCTTGACCCGACGATGAGGCAATCGCGCGGTTCATTCACCATTAGCGCGCCGCTTGTCGCTCGCCCGGCCAGCAGACACTCCGCAATCGCATCGCCCACCAGTTTTTCCACCGCATCACGCATCGGACGCGCTCCGAGTTTTGGGTGAAATCCTTTTCGCACGAGAAACGGCAATACCGCTTTTTCCAATTCCAGTTTGTGGCCGCGTGTCGCCAGAAATCCAACTTCGCGCGACAAAAACTTTTCCGCAATCTCCAACTGGTGTTCGTAACTCAAACGATTGAACACAAGTTTCTCGTTGATGCGTGCAAAAATTTCCGGGCGCAGGGCTTGTTGTGCGCGTGCGAGGACGTGGCGTTCCAATGTCGCGTCGTTGGAATGTTGCAGGGTCATCAATTCGGCAGAGCCGATGTTTGAAGTCAGCCAGACGTAAAAGCCGCTGAAGTCCAGCGTTTGCCCGGTTGCCATCGTGATGCGCGCGGCGTCGAGCAGTTGCAACAAAATGTCCAGCACACGCGGATGCGCTTTCTCGGCTTCGTCAAATAATAATGATCCTTCAGCCGCACGCTCGCGCACCGCGCCCAAGTGACCGGTCTCACCCAGCTTCGCGCCGAGCAAAAGTCCAAGCGATTCTTGCGTTTGAAATTCCGACATGTCGAAGCGGAATAATTTTTGCGCGCCGAAAATTTGATTCGTCAGCACGACGACCGTTTCAGTTTTTCCAACGCCCGTTGGCCCAAGCAGCAGAAAACTTCCGCGTGGTCGCGCGGGCTTGGTGAGATTTAATTCTCCACGCTTCACGGTGGAGATGATGCGCGGCAGCACTTGGGACTGGCCGCGGATTTCGCGCGGCAGCAACGAGTCCAGTTCTTGGAGTTTGGTCAGCTTGTTTGTGTCCATCCCGTTTTTATAGCACGGCCTTCATTGCATTTTGTGTCCCTGGGACACCTTTTCACATTTCGTTGCTGCTAATTGTAGTCGCGTAAATCGGCGG
>Ga0181525_10000449_pt1 | contig 36153 bp, 33 predicted proteins | sample PEATcosm2014_Bin_48_FD_121100 | JGI IMG/M metagenome (GOLD analysis project Ga0181525, IMG submission 121100) | Peatland microbial communities from MTU Mesocosm Facility, Houghton, MI, USA - PEATcosm2014_Bin06_10_metaG | ecosystem: Environmental > Terrestrial > Soil > Wetlands > Peat | place... | reverse complement strand
GGCGCTGGAACTGCCCTACCGCGTGGTGCTGCTGTGCACCGGCGACATGGGCCCGGGGTCGGCCAAGACCTACGACCTGGAGGTCTGGCTGCCGGCTCAGGACGCCTACCGCGAGATCTCGTCGGTCTCCAATTGCGAGGCCTACCAGGCGCGGCGGATGCAGGCGCGGTTCCGCAACGCCCAGGGCAAGATCGAGTTCGTCCACACGCTCAATGGCTCGGGGCTGGCCGTGGGCCGCACCCTGGTGGCGATACTCGAGAACGGCCAGCAGGCCGACGGCTCGGTGGCCGTGCCGGCCGCCTTGCAACCCTACCTGGGTGGCGCCAGCCGCCTGGCAGCCGCGCCGCGCTGATACGGCGCGGCACGCGCCGGCGCGAACGCGCGGCGGATCGGCAACAGAATGCGGCGTTTTGCGCTCTGGCGCCGGGAAGATCGTATATTGTCGGCTCACGGCCGGCCGGCGCGGCGGGACCCTGGCATCGATCGGGCCCGTGCCGGGCCCACGGCAGGGCCGCAGGGAGCGCGCTCACGCGACGGGGATATCCGGTGGCAGAGCAATCGACGGGCGAGGCGGGGTACTTCGCCCAGCTGTTCGACCAGGCCGACCTTGGCATCGCCGCCGTCGGCGCGGACGGCGAATCGCTGGCGTTCGTCAATCCGGCTTTCGCGCGGATGCATGGCTACACGCAAAAGCAGCTGACCGGCAAGCCCGCCAACTTCGTCTTCGAGTCCGCCGCCTGCGCCGCACTGGGTGCCGCGGGCAGCGCCGGACCACTGGTACGCAACCGCTTCGACTCGGTGAACGTGCGGCGCGACGGCAGCGCGTTTCCGGTGCACATCGACGTGACGGCGGTCAAGGACGGCCAGGACCAGGTCGCCTTCCGGGTGGCGTTCGTCTGGGACATATCGGAGCGCGTGTCGGCGCAGCTGGCGCAACGCGAGAGCCAGGCGCGGTTCAGCGAGATCTTCCAGTCGGACCTGTACACGGTGATGTTCTCCGAGGTGGGCACCTGGCGCATCGTCGATGTCAACCCGGCATGGCTCAAGCTCTACGGCTACAGCAAGCGCGAGGCGCTGGAACTGACCGTCCCCGACATCAGCGCGGAACCCGAGCGCACGCGTGCCTCGCTGGCCGAGACCGTCAGCAACGGCCGCGTGGACGTGGTGGTGCGCTGGCACCTGCGCAGGGACGGCACGAAATTCCCCGTCGAGCTGGTGGGAACGGCGTTCCGCGTCAACGGCCAGCACCTGGTCTGCACCACCATCCGCGACATCACCAAGCGCGTCGAGGCCGAGCGCGCGTTGCGCTCGAGCGAGGAGTACTTCCGCAAGCTCTTCAGCAGCGACCTGGCCGCATTCACCATCCTCGACTTCGAGACCGGGCGGGTGGTCAAGGCCAATCCGGCCGCGGCCCGGCTGTACGGCTATTCGCTCGACGAAGTGCAGGCCATGGGCGCGCTGGACGTGACCACCGATCCGCAGGCGACGCTGGCGGCGCTGCAGCAGGCCGCTTCGATGGGCCAGCTGCACGTGCCGCTGCGCTGGCATCGGCGCAAGGATGGAACGGTCTTTCCGGTCGAGATCTACATCTCGAATTTCGTGACCGACGACGGCCGTTACATCTGCGTCACCACGCGCGACATCACCGAGCGCGTCGCAGCCGAACGGCAACTGGCCAACCAGGTCCGCTTCATCGGCCAGCTGATCGAGACCATGCCCAGCCCGGTCTTCTACAAGGACGAGGGCGGGCGTTTTCTCGGCTGCAACACCGCGTTCGAACGCTTCAATGGCATCGCCCGCGAGGACCTCATCGGTCGCACGGCGAGCGACCTCTGGCCCAGGGAACTGGCCGACATCTACACGGCCGCCGACCAGGCGCTGTTCGCCGCCCCCGGCACGCAGACCTCCGAGGCCGCGGCGGTGGACGCCGAGGGTACGCGCCGCGAGGTGATCGCCTACAAGGCGACCTTCACCAAGGCCGACGGCGGCGTCGGCGGACTGGTCGGCATCCTGCTGGACGTGACCGAGCAGCGCCGGATCGACGCCTCGCTGCGGCGGGCCAACCGCGCGCTGCAGGTCATCCGCACGGTGAACCGCGCGCTGGCACGCTCATTCGACGAGGGCGACCTGCTCGAATCGGTCTGCCGGGTGCTGCTCGACCCGGGCGGCTACCGGATGGCCTGGATAGGCTTCGTCGAGCGCGACGCGGCGCGCAGCATCCGGCCGATGGCCCATGGCGGCATCGATTCGGGCTACCTCGACCGCGCGGCGATCACCTGGGGCGATACGGCCCACGGCCAGGGTCCGACCGGCAACGCCGTGCGCACCGGCGCCGCCCAGATCTGCCGCGACATCGCTGCCGATCCGGTGATGCAGACATGGCGCGAGGATGCGCTGCAGCGTGGTTTCGCCGCCTGCGTCAGCCTGCCCCTGCGTTCCGGCGCCGAAGTGTTCGGCGTGCTGGTGATCTACGCCGCGGAGGCGGGCGCCTTCGACGACGAGGAGGTGCGCCTGCTCGAGGAGTTGAGCGAGGACCTGGCGTTCGGGATCGTCGCCGGCCGTACCCGCATCGAGCGCCAGCGGGCCGAGGACCGCGCCGAACGCCTGGTGAACTTCGATCCGCTGACCGAGTTGCCCAATCGCCTGCACCTGCAGCGCTACCTGGAGCCGGCCATGCAGGGGCCGCGCGGCACCGGCGCGCCGCTTGCGCTGCTGCGCGTGAGCCTGGACCATTACAGCGAACTCGAGGACGGCATCGGCACGGCCGGCGCCGGCGAACTGCTCAAGGAATTCGCGCGACGCATCGCCGCGGCGACGCGCAACGAGCATTTTCTCGCCTATGTCGGCAGCGAATCTTTTGCCCTCGCGCTGCCGGGCTGCGATGCGGCCGGTGCCGATGCGCTCGCCCTGGCGCTGCATCCGGTCCTCGACGAACCGTTCGAGTACCGGGGCGTTCCGATCGACATCCAGGCGACCATGGGGATCTGCCTGTTCCCGCAGGATGGCGCCAGCGCCGACGAATTGATCCGGCGCAGCGCGATCGCGGTGCGCCAGGCGCGGGCGGCGGGCCTGGGCCACGCGCGCTACAGCGGCCGCAGCGATGCCGAGAGTCCGCGCCGCCTCACGCTGCTGGCCGAGTTGCGCAAGGCGATCCGCACCGGCGGGCTGGAGCTGCATTACCAGCCCAAGATCGATTTCGCCAGCGGCCGGGTCTGCGGCGTCGAGGCATTGCTGCGCTGGGCGCACGCGCGGCACGGCATGGTGCCTCCGGGCGATTTCATTCCGATGGCCGAGGACACGGGCTTGATCAAGCCGATCACCTACTGGGTCCTGGAGGCGGCGATGCACCAGCTCGCGCACTGGCACCTGGAAGGCCTGGACGTTCCGGTCGCGGTCAACGTCTCGGCCAACAGCCTGCGCGACCCGGATTTCCTGGCGCAACTGCTGCAGCTGCGCGACCGGACCGGGGCGCGCCTCGAACTGCTGCAGATCGAGCTGACCGAGACCGCGCTGATGGCCGATCCCGAACATGCGCGCCTGCTGCTGGCGCGCATCCGCGAACTGGGCGTCAAGGTGTTCATCGACGATTTCGGCACCGGCTATTCGTCGCTCAGCTATATCGCGACGCTGCCCATCCATGCCCTGAAGATCGACAAGTCCTTCGTCAACGACATGCTGCTCCAGCCGCGCCAGCACGCGGTCGTCGCCGCAACCATCTCGCTGGCGCATGCGCTGCGGCTGCGCGTCGTCGGCGAGGGCATAGAGACCCGCGAGCAGGCCGACGCCCTGGCCGGGATGGGTTGCGACGAGGTGCAGGGTTTTCACTTTGCCCGGCCGATGCCGGCCGAGGAACTGCTGCGCTGGTACGGCGCCTACCGGACGACGGGCTACACCCCCGCATCGGGCGACATCCAGGGCGTACTGCTCTAGCCGCCCCGGGCGCGCAGTGGCGCCATGACGGCGTCGCGGGTTTCCCGAAGGTTTGCTAGACTCGCGGGTTGCGACTTTGCAAAACCGGAGAGGTGGCAGAGTGGTCTAATGTACCGCACTCGAAATGCGGCGTGCTGCAAGGCACCGTGGGTTCGAATCCCACCCTCTCCGCCAGAGCATTCATTCGCCCCCGCAGCGGGTGTAGCGATTGACGACGATCCCGCAGTCGTATGACGTCGAGCCGAGCAGGCGCAACGGGGTCGTGGTGCAAAATATCGATTCGCCACTGCCGACCGCCGTCGGGTTCACGTAGAACTGGTATTCGTCGACCACGGCAGCGGCGACCAGCGAACGCGCAAGGCCCGTGCCACCGAAGCAGATGATGTCGCCGGTCCCCGATCGCTTCAAGGTGTCGACGGTCTGCGCGAGCGGACCGCGGGCAACAGCCGTGCGCTTCCATCTGGAGGCGGTCAGCCGGTCGCTCAGCACGACCTTTTCCACCTCGCCGATCCGGCGCGCGAAACTGCCGTGGGCGTCCCCACGGAGCACTCTCGCCATCCGCATCCAGTGATCGAGGTAGCCCTGCTCGACCATCGGTCGGCTGAGCAGGATGCACCCGACGGATGCAAACGCCGCGTTGAAGTCGCGCTTGAGCGCTTCGTCCCAGGTCCACGTGTCGCCCCATCCCCAAACCTGCCAGGACCCGCCCTCATGGGAGGCGACCCTACCGTCGACCGTCGTCTGCATCTGGAGGACCAGCCTCCGCATGGCCACTCCTTCGGTTCAAGGGAACGAACTTGCCAGAACCGCTTGCGTAATAAAACCGGTTACACTTTAGGGTAACCGATATGAAAATGCAAGCAGTACTCGGGAGGCAAATCCTCCCAGGAGGCAGATCCCGTGACGCCAACCCCTCGTTCGCTTTGCCCTGTCAACCTGGCGCTCGAAGTCATCGGCGACCGCTGGAGCCTGCTGATCGTGCGCGACCTCATGTTCTCGGGCCGGCATCACTTCCGCGAACTGTTGCAGTCGGAGGAGGGGATTTCGTCGAACATCCTCGCGGAGCGCCTGGGCAGGCTGGTGGAGGCTGGCCTGCTCGGCAGGCACGACGATCCGACGCACAAGCAAAAGGCGATCTACACGCTCACGCCGATGGGTATCGACCTGCTGCCTGTCATCGCGGACCTTGGCAGCTGGGGCCGCAAGTACCTGGCTGCCACGAAGCAAAGTGCCGCCGTCGCACGGTCTCTCGAAAAAGGCGGAGCCGACGGGCTCAAGCGCGTGCGTGCGTCGCTGGTCGAGGCGAACCGGGCGAACGTGGGTGCGCCAAGCGTCCAGCCGAGGAAGCCACGCAGACGTGAATGATGGCGATGGAGCTTTGGGCGCACCGCCGATTCGGCATTGCGCACCGGCGCGGGCGTCCTGCCGCGCGCTGCCGCCTGGTGAATGCGTCCCGGAATTTGTGGCCGTCGCCATGCGCGCGACGGTCGTGGCCGGTGCCGGGCGGCTAGTGCGTGTTGGCCGGCGTGCTGCGGCGAAAGCCGCGGCCTACCCATCCGACCGCCAGGGCTATCCCGTCGATGCTGAGCCACGCGACGATAGGTATGCCTACCGCCACCGCCAGCAGCAGGCGCTGCACATGCAACTCGGCCACCGCGGGATCGCCGTCCCACTGGATACGCCCCGCCTGCGTTGCGCCCGGGGCGATGGTCGTGTCCAGATGCACGATACGACCGTCCGGCAGCGCGGCCTCGTTGCCGGTGATGACCGTGCCCACCGGCAGGGTCATCTCGACGAAGTAGCCGACCTTGCGTGTGGCCAGTTCATAGCTGACGACAGCACCGGTCACCAGCAACCATGCGGCGCATAGTGCCAATCCCAGCCTTTTGAATCCTTTCGTTTGCATGATCGCATCTCCGCTCGCAGGACCATTTCTGATGTTCATGGTGTCACTTCGGCAGGAGCGCATCTTGATCAAGGGCAAGGTGCGCGCAATTGATAATGAAGCGTCTCGTGTGCGATCCGTTCGGACTCGCGGCGCGCGATGAGCGCGGTAGGTCATTGCAATATCGCGTGCGAGGTTTTCCTAATTTGCGTGATGCCTGTTTACTTGTTTTCTGTTTGCAGCTTCCCATTCGCGGGATTACGCTAGACAAACTGGCGTCTGTCTAGGCCGCGCGCCAGGCTTGTGGTGCTTCGAGAGCTAGGGTTATCTGTTCAGTATCCCCGTCGTGCAGGAAGCGTCCCGACACCAACGGACCTCCGCGCGGCGGCACCGGATTGATCGGTTTGGATCAGCTACGGACGGAGCAGACCGGCTCGGACGCCCAGGTGGCCATGTATGCACTGGCGTCGGATCTGCTGGGCGCGGCCTTCGAGGCGGCCCCCAATGGGCTGCTGGTGGTCGATGGGCGCGCGCGCATCGTGGCGGCCAATGGTGCGCTGTTCCGCATGTTCGGCTACGACACCCGCGACCTGATCGGGCAGTCCCTTGAACTGCTGGTTCCCGCGCGCTTGAGAAGCGGTCACCAGGAACTGCGCAGCGCATTCCTGCAGTCGCCCCAGCGGCGCGCCATGGGCAGCGGGCGCGAACTGCGTGCACGCCATGCCAGCGGCCGCGAGTTCCCGGTGGAGATCGGCCTCAATCCGCTCGACACGCCCGGCGGCGAGATGATCCTCGCCTCCGTCGTCGACACCAGCCTGCGCCACAACCTGGAAACCGCCTTCGGCCGCATCTTCGAATCGGCCACGCAAGGCATGGTGCTGGTCGACGCCAGCGGCCGCATGGCCCTGCTCAACGAGCGCCTGGCCACGATGCTCGGGTATCGGCCTGCCGATCTGGTGGGGCGCGACCTGGCGATGCTGCTGCCGGAACGCTACCGCGGCCGCCATGGCCAGTTGATGGATTCCTATCGCGAGTCGCCGGTGACCCGCAGCATGGGCGAGGGGCGCGACCTCAATGCGCTGCACGCCTCCGGCAGCGAACTGCCCGTCGAAATCGGCCTGAGCGAGGTCAACTGGCAGGAACAGAAGATGACGCTGGCGACGGTGATCGACATCTCCGTGCGCCGGCGCATCGAGATCGAGCTCAAGCAGGCCAACGACAACCTGCGCGAGTTCACGCACGTCGCCTCCCACGACCTCAAGTCGCCGCTGCGCGGCATAGCCGACCTCGTCTCCTGGGTGCGCGAGGACCTGGGCACCGATCCCGATCCCCGATTGGTCCGCAACCTGGACCGTATCGGCGACCGCGTTGCGCGCCTGGAGCGCCTCATCACCGACCTGCTGCGCTACGCCCGCTCCGAGGTGGTCGATGCCGACGCCACGCGGCTGGATATCGCCGGCGTGGTCGAGGAGGTGCTGCGGGTCGACCCGCTGCCCGGGCACTTTCGCCTGGCGCTCGACCTGGCGGCCGAACCCATCCATGCGCCGCGCACGCCCGTCGAGACGGTGATGCGCAACCTGCTGGCCAATGCGGTGAAGCACCACGACCTGCCCGGCGGAACGATAACGGTGGCGTCGGCGCTCGAGGACGGCTACTGCCGCTTCTCGGTCACCGACGATGGCCCGGGTATCGCCGCGGCGGCACAGCAGCGCGTGTTCCGGATCTTCCAGACGGCGGGCAATGCCGAACGCGCGGGCTCGGGCCTGGGGCTGGCGTTGACCAAGCGCATCGTCGAGGTGCACGGCGGCCGCATCGCGCTGCAGTCGCCGGTGAAGGAGGGCAGGGGTTCGTGTTTCAGCGTGTGGTGGCCAAGCGCGCCGCGGAGGATGCACAATGGATGAAAGCGGGTTTTCGATACTGCTGGTCGAGGACGACGACGTTGCCGCCGAGGCCGTGACGCGCAGCCTGGACCGCAACGGCGTGCGCTTCCCCGTCACCTGGGTGCAGGACGGCATCGAGGCCCTCACCGTGCTGCGGGGCCAGAGCCGCGGCCTGCGCGCGGAGCGACCGCGCATCATCCTGCTCGATCTGAACATGCCGCGGATGAACGGTTTCGAGTTCCTTGCCGCCCTGCGTGCCGACCGCACGCTGCAGACCGAGGTGGTGTTCGTGCTCACCACCTCCGACGCCGACGAGGACCGCACGCGCGCCTATCACGAGCAGATCGCCGGCTACATGGTCAAGTCGGCGGTGGGACCGCAATTCGCGAAGCTCTCCGGACTCCTGCTGGCCTACCGCGGGGCGGTCAGCCTCCCATGAAAACGAAGGGAACGCCAATGGACGGCATACTGGCCGAGACGATGCACATCCTGGTGGTCGACGACGACGACGTCGACCGCGAACGCGTCGCCCGCTATGTCCAACAGTCGACGCTCAATGCCGAGACGACCGAGGCGGCCTCGGCGCAGGAGGCCATGGCACTGCTCAAGACGCGCGCCTTCGACTGCGTGGTGCTCGATCACCAGTTGCGCGACGGCAACGGCGCCGAACTGCTGCCGGCATTGCAGGGCGACGGGTCCTACCAGCCGCCGGTCATCATGGTCACCGGCGCCGGTGACGAGCTGCTGGCCGCCGAAGTGATGCGCATGGGCGCCGCCGACTACCTGCCCAAGAGCATGCTGTCGACCGAGATGCTCGACCGGGCCATTGCCCGGGGCGTCGAGACCAGCCGCCTGCAGGAGCAGCTGCGCACCGTTGCCCAGGCGCTCGCGGCCAGCGAGGCCAAGTACCGGGCGATCGTCGAGGACCAGCTCGAACTGGTGTCGCTGGCGCAGCCCGACCTGACCTTGACCTATGCCAATGCGGCCTACGCGGCCCACCACGGCATCGCACCGGAGCAGACCGCCGGGACCAGCCTGCTCGACTACGTGCCGGCGGAGGATCGCGAGCTCGTCTGCGAGCACCTGAAGGCGGTGTGCCAGAGCCGGACGGCCCGGCGCCTGGAGTGCCGGTCGATGTCGGCCGTGGCCAATGCCACGCGCTGGGTCGCCTGGACGCACCTGGCGCTGCGCAACGCCGACGGCGGGGTATCGGCCATCCATTCGGTGGGCCGCGACGTCAGCGACCAGGTGCACGGGCGCGAGGCGGTTGCCAAGCTCGCCGCGATCGTCAACTCCTCGGCCGACGCCATCGTCTCCACCGACCTGCACGGGACGATAACAACCTGGAACCACGCGGCCGAGCACCTGTTCGGCCACCGGGCGCGCGATGCCGTCGGCAAGTCGATAGACCTCATCGTCCCGCCCGACCGTCTCGTCGAGGCCGGCACGCTGGCGCAGCGCGTGCGCGCCGGCGAGTCGGTGGTCGAGTTCCAGACGGTGCGGATGCGCCGCAATTCGGTGTGCATCGACGTGGCCATCACGCATTCGCCGATACGCGACGCGCACGGCAGCATCGTCGGCGTGTCCAAGATCCTGCGCGACATCGGCGAGCGCAAGCGCCTGGAGCGCACCGTGCGCGAAAGCGAGCGGCAGTTCCGCCAGCTATACGAGGAGACGCCGGCGATGCTCCATTCGATCGATGCCGGCGGCCGGCTGCTGAGCGTCAGCGACACCTGGCTGGCCGAGCTGGGCTACCTGCGCGACGAGGTCGTGGGCAAGCTGTTCCTCCATTTCCTGACGGCGGAATCGCGCGAGCTCGTCCAGGCGCAGTTGCTGCCGCGCCTGCTCAAGACGGGGCGCTGCGATGAGCTCGAGTTCCAGATCCGGCGCGGCGACGGCCGGCTGATGGACGTGCGCATGTCGGCGCGGCTGGAGCGCGATGCCTCCGGCAATCCGGGCCGCTCGCTGGCCGTGCTCACCAACGTCACCGAGGAGAAGCACCTGGCGCGCGTGCTCGACGAGGAATATGCCCGGCTGCGCGTGACGCTGCGCTCGATCGGCGATGGCGTGATCACCACCGACCGCGAAGGCAAGGTCGAGTTCCTCAACCCCGTCGCCGAGGGACTCACCGGCTGGACGGCCGAGGAGGCGCGCGGCAAGCCGATCGCCCAGGTGTTCCATGTGGTCAGCGAGGATTCGCACCGCGCGGTCGAGAACCCGGTGGCGATCAGCCTGGCCGAGGAACGCACGGTCGGCCTGCCGGAGCGGTCCTTGCTCATCGCCCGCGACGGCAACGAATTCGCGGTCGAGGACTCCACCGCGCCGATCCGCGACCTGCAGGGCAACAGCCTGGGCGCGGTCGTGGTGTTCCACGACGTGACGACCCAGCGCCGCATGGCCACCGAGATCAACTTCCGCGCGACCCATGATGCGCTCACGGGCCTGCTCAACCGCAGCGAGTTCGAGGAGCGCCTCACGCGCACGCTCGCGCGGGTCAAGGACGGCGCGACCGACATGGCCCTGCTGTACATCGACCTGGACCAGTTCAAGCTGGTCAACGACGCCTGCGGCCATTCGGTCGGCGACCACCTGCTGCGCCAGATCGGCGGGGCGCTGCAGCGCTGCATCCGCGATCGCGACACCCTGGCGCGCCTGGGCGGCGACGAGTTCGGCGTCATCCTCGAGCATTGCCCGGCCGAGCAGGCCCAGCGCATCGCCCAGCAGATCTGCGACCGGGTCGAGGAGTTCCGCTTCGTGCACGACCAGCGGCGCTTCCGCCTGGGCGTGAGCGTCGGCCTGGTCCCGATCGACGCGCACTGGCCCGGCGAGGCGGCGCTGCTCCAGGCCGCCGACGCGTGCTGCTATGCGGCCAAGGAGGCCGGGCGCAACCGGGTGCACGCCTGGCTGGAGACCGACCGCACGCTCAGTTCGCACGCCGGCAAGACCCACTGGGCGAGCCGCATCGAGACGGCGCTCGAGGAGAACCGCTTCGTGCTGTACGCGCAGAAGATACTGCCCCTGGCGCCCAGCGGCCAGGGTTCGCACTGCGAGATCCTCATGCGGATGATCGACGACGACGGTTCGCTGGTGCTCCCGGGCGCCATATTGCCGGCGGCGGAGCGCTTCCACATGATGCCGCGCATCGACCGCTGGGTGCTGCGCACCATCCTCGACTGGATGGCCGACCACCGCGACGAACTGGCCGATGCCGAGCTGATCGCCGTCAACCTGTCGGGCCAGTCGCTCGGCGACAAGGCGTTCCACCGCTATGCGCTGGATCTCATCGGTTCCACCCGTTGCGACGTGCGCAAGCTGTGCTTCGAGGTCACGGAAACCTCGGCGATCGCCAACCTGGAAGACGCTGCCGAGTTCGTGCGCTTCATGCGCGGCCTGGGGGTGCGCTCGGCGCTCGACGATTTCGGGTCGGGGGCGGCGAGCTTCGGCTACCTCAAGACGCTGCCGGTCGATTTCCTGAAGATCGACGCGCAGTTCATCCGCAACATCATCGGCAATCCGCTGGACGATGTGGCGGTGCGCTGCTTCCGCGACGTGGCCGCCGTGCTGGGGATACAGACCATCGCCGAATCGATAGAGGACGAGGCCACGCGCGAGCGCCTGCTGGAGATCGGCATCGATTTCGGCCAGGGCTTCGCGATGCACCGCCCGGAGGCGCTGTCGGCGGTGTTCGCCAGCTAGCGACAGCGCCCCGGCGCCGGGCGGGCGCGGGCGGCCTCAGACGAGCAGCAGCAGGTGCTCGCGTTCCCACGAACTGATCACCCGGTTGTAGGTGGCGAATTCCAGTTCCTTGACCGCGCAGAACGCGTCGACGAACGCCGGGCCCAGGACCTCGCGTATCGGCTCGCAGGCCCGCATCGCCCCGATCGCGTCTTCCAGGTGGCGCGGCAGTTCGTGGCGCCCGCTCCAGGCACTGTCGATCGTCGGTTCGGTGGCCGGCAGGCCGTCGCGCATTCCCAGGTAGCCGCAGGCCAGCGTCGTGGCCATGGCCAGGTAGGGATTGACGTCGACCCCGGGCACGCGGTTCTCGACGCGCCGGGACTGCGGCGTGGACTTGGGCACGCGTATCCCGCAGGTGCGGTTGTCCATGCCCCAGCGCACGTTGATCGGCGCGGAGATGAAAGGGGCGAGGCGCCGGTACGAGTTCACGTACGGCGCGAACATCGGCATCGCCTGCGGGATGTAGGTCTGCAGGCCGCCGATGAAGTGCAGGAACATGGCGCTCGGGCTGCCGTCGTCGCGACTGAAGATGTTGCGCCCGGTGGCGGCATCGTCGATGCTCTGGTGGATATGCATCGCGCTGCCCGGTTCGAGTTCCATCGGCTTGGCCATGAAGGTCGCGAAGATGCCGTGGCGCAGCGCCGTCTCGCGCACCGTGCGCTTGAAGAGAAAGACGCGGTCGGCCAGGTCGAGCGGCTCGCCGTGCGAGAAATTGATCTCCATCTGGCCCGCCCCGGCCTCGTGGATCAGCGTTTCCACGCCCAGCTTGTGCAGTTCGCAGAAGTTGGAAAGCTCCATGAAGAACGGGTCGAAATCGTTGACCGCGTCGATCGAATAGCTCTGCCGCCCGGCCTCGGCCTTGCCGGTGCGGCCGATCGGCGGCTGCAGCGGTTCGTGCGGGTTCTGCTGGCGCGCCACCAGGTAGAACTCCATTTCCGGCGCGACCACCGGGCGCCAGCCGCGTTCGGCGTACAGGGCCAGCACGCGGCGCAGCACGTTGCGCGGCGCCAGCTGCACCGGGCTGCCGTCCCATTCCTGGCAGTCGTGGATCACGACGGCGACGGGCTCGGCGGCCCAGGGCACGATGCGCACCGTGGCCGCGTCGGGCATGCAGACCATGTCGGGATCGGTGTCGCCCACGAAAGGGCCGTTGTCCGGCTGCTGGCCGTTGACGGTATTGAGCAGCACGCTCTTGGGGATGCGCATCTCGCCGGCCGCCAGGAACAGGTCGCGCGGGAGTATCTTGCCGCGCGCGATGCCGGTCATGTCCGGGATCACGCACTCGACTTCGTTGATCTGGTGGCTGGTGAGAAAGTCGTGCAGCGTCGAGCTCATGGGCGCCTTTGCGAGCAGGTCCCGGCGGGTGCCTGGCACGCGAGCATATCGCAAGGATGGGGCACGATTCCACGTCGGCCAGCGTGCGCCAGCGCACTGCAAAGGCGGGGCAAAGCTTCCAGCATGGAAGCCGTCGCTTTCGAGGAGCAGCAATCATGGTCAAGTCGATGAACCGAACCGCCGCGCTCGCGGCATGGGGGCTGCTGGCCCTGGTGGCGGCGCCGCTCGCACGGGCCGCGCCGCTGGAATTCGCGGTGCTGCTCAGCGGCCAGCAACGGGTGCCGCCGCTGGTCGATCAAAGCGCATCGACGTCGACCGCGTCGTTCACCTACGACGAGGAGACGCGCGCGCTCACGTGGAGCCTGGTGTACAGCGGCGTGCGCAGCGCGGTCACCGAGGCGCAATTGCGCGGCCCGGCCGCGCTGGGCAAGAATGCGCGCGTGCTGATCCAGCTGGGCGCGGGCGCCAGGAACGGCGTGCAGATTCCCAGTCCCGTCACGGGGCACGCCACGCTGACGCCGCGCCAGGCCCGGTATCTCATCGGGGGCACGGTGTACGTGGTGGTCAATACGGCCGACCACCCGGATGGCGAATTGCGCGCCCAGGTCATTGTCCCCAAGAGCTGAGGCGGCGCCCCGGGTGCTGCGCCGAGCGGCGGTGCCCGGCGGCGCTTCGGGCCGGCGCGGTGCGCTACGCTCGCCCCTGGGCCAAGGGCGGGCGGGAATCGCGATGAACAAGGAAGTGCACCTGGTCGGCCGGGCCGGATGGCTGCGCGCCGCGGTTCTGGGCGCCAACGACGGCATCATTTCCACCGCCAGCCTGATACTGGGCGTGGCTTCGGTTGCCGCGAGCGCCTCCGCCTCGCGCCAGGATGCCGTCATCGCCGGGTTCGCTGGGCTGGTTGCCGGCGCCATGTCGATGGCCGCCGGCGAATTCGTCTCGGTCAGTTCCCAGTCCGACACCGAAAACGCCGATCTTGCCCGCGAACGCATCGAGCTGGCGGCCACGCCGGAGGCGGAAACCCGCGAACTGGCCGACATCTATGTCGGACGCGGGGTCGAGGCGACCCTGGCCCGGCAGGTGGCCGAACAGCTGATGGCGCACGATGCCCTGGAGGCCCACGCGCGCGACGAACTGGGCATTTCGGCGACGACGCGTGCCCGCCCGGTACAGGCGGCACTGGCCTCGGCGGCATCGTTCACCGCGGGAGCCGCCGCGCCGCTCGCACTGGCATACTTCGCGCCGGGCGGGCTGCTGCGCGCCTTCGTGGCCGCCGGCTCGCTGATCTTCCTGGCCGTGCTCGGTGCGCTGGGCGCGCGCGCCGGCGGCGCCGGCCTGGCGCGCCCGATGCTGCGCGTGACCTTCTGGGGCGCGCTGGCGATGGGCATCACGGCCGCCATCGGAGCGCTGTTCGGCCGCGTGGTGTAGGCGCCGCGCCTGCCTTCCTTACGGCGCCGCCACCGGCATCGGCGCGCGCGCGAAGGGGCGCAAGCGCTCGATGGCCGCGCCCACCGCCAGCACGCTCGGATCGTCGTAGCGGCGCCCCACGACCTGTACGGCGGTCGGCAGGCCGTCCCCGGCCAGTCCGGAAGGCACGCTGAGCGCGGGGCACTGGGCGACATTGTTGAACGGCGCGCACATGTCCATCCCGCGCAGCCGGCCATCGGCGTCGGCCGATTCGAAATCGGCGTCACGAGCACTGGTGGGCGGCGCCGTCATCGCGGTGGTGGGGCACAGCAGCACGTCGTAGTTGTGGAAGACCCGTGCCAGCACCTGCCACTGGCGGGTGCGCACTTCCTCGAGCTGCTTGAGTTGCACGGCGCCCATCCTGCGGCCGGCCTCGATCACGCGCAGCAGGTCCGGATCCATGCGGTCGGCATATTCGGGCAGGTGGCGCCCGGCCGCGGCCGCCAGGAACACGCCCCAGTTGGCGTTCCAGGCATCGACGACCTCGACCTTCCAGCCCAGGTCGATCTCGTCGACGATGGCGCCGGCTGCCGCCAGCAGGGCCGCCACCTCGCGCAGGTTGGCTTCCACGTCCGGGTCGACCTGGTAGAAGCCCAGGTCGACGCTCAGCGCGACGCGCACGCCGTAGACGCGGCCGGCCAGGCAATCGCCCAGGGGCGTGGGGTGCATCTGGCTGAGGATGTCGGCATCGTCGGGGCCCTGGGTAACCTCGAGGAAGCGCGCGATGTCCTCGACGCGGCGCGCGATCGGGCCGAAATGCGAGATCAGGTCGAAGGTGGTCGGCAGGATGTCCATCGGGATGCGGCCCAGGCTGGGCTTGAGCCCGACCACCCCGCACAGCGCCGCGGGGATGCGCACCGAACCGCCCATGTCGGTGCCCTCGGCCAGCGGCACGCAGCCCGTGGCCACCGCCACCGCCGATCCGCCGGACGACCCACCCGAAGTGCGGCCCGGGTCCCAGGGATTGCGCGTCTCGCCCCACAGTGGACTGCGCGTGAAGCTCGAGTGCGCATATTCGGGGGTGGTCGTGCGGCCGATGATGATCGCGCCGGCGTGGCGCAGGCGCTGGACGATCACCGGATCGTGCTCCGGCACCCAGTTCTCGAGTGCGCGCGAGCCGCGCGTGGACACGACCCCGGCCATCGGCGTGAAGTCCTTGATGGCCACCGGCACGCCATGGAGCAGGCCCAGCGGCTTGCCGGCCGCGACCGCGCGGGCGGCCGTCGCGGCCTGCGCGCGCGCAGATTCGGCAAATACCGCCGTGAACGCGTTGAGCGCAGGCTGGACGCGTTCGATGCGCGCCAGGCAGGCGTCAACCAGCGCCTGCGGCGCGAGCGTGCCGGCGGCAATGTGCCGGGCGGCCTCGGCCGCGCCCAATTGATTGAGCTCGTCGGTCAGGTGCATCGGACCTCCCGGCTATGGCAGTGGCGCCCGGGTGCGTGCCCTGGCGCCGTCGGCGTGCAGGCCCCTCATCCGGTGATGGTGAGCGGCAGCGCCGGCGTCTTGACACGCACCGGCATGGGACCGAACTTGATCGGCGTGGGCTGGCCGGCGAGCGTGGCGGCGATGGCCTTGCCGGCGGTCATGATCGGCATGATGTAGGGCAGGGCGCGGGGCGCGCCGTCGGCGATGTCGGCGCGCGCAGCCGAGGCGTAGGCGGCGCAGTCGCCCAGTGCATAGATGTCCGGATCGCTGGTGCGCCCCATCTCGTCGACCAGTATGCCGCGCGCCACGTCCAGGCCGGCCTGCTGCGCCAGTTCTACGCGTGGCCGCAGGCCGACCGCCGACAGGATCAGGTCGGCCTCGAGCACCGTGCCCGATCGCAGGCGGATGCGGTAACCGCCGGCGGCATTGCGCTCCACCGATTCGGCAAGGTCGCCGAGGTAGCAATCGACGCCCATGCCGGCCAGCGCCGCCTTGAGCGCCTCGCCGTTGTCCTGGCTCACCAGGTTGCCGATCAGCCAGGGCGCAGGGTCGACCACGCTGACCTGGTAGCCCCCGATGGCCAGATCGTTGGCGAACTCGCTGCCGATCAGGCCGCCGCCGATGATGGCCACGCGGGCCGCGCTGCCGGCGGCCGCCAGGGCGTCGCGAAAGCCGTGGTAATCGTCGATATCGTTGACCGAATGGGCGTGTTCCAGGCCCGGCGTGGGCAGGCGGATGGCGTCGGCGCCCAGCGCGAGCACGAGCTTGCCGTAATACAGCGGCGCCCCATGGCCGGCGCCGGCGGCCATGTCGAGGCGCCGGGCGGCCCGGTCGATTGCGCCCACGCGGGTGTTCGCCAGGACCTCGACGCCCAGGGCCTCGGCCTGCTGGACCGCGGTCTTCTGGATCAGGTGCCCCGCGGCTTTTTTCTGTGCCAGCGCATTCGACAGCATGGGCTTGGCGTAGAAATGGCCGTTGTCGGCGCATACCATCGTGATGGGCCGCGCCTTGTCGCGCTGGCGCAACTCGCGGGCCACGGTCCAGCCGGCAAGGCCGCAGCCGACGATGACCACCGGATCATGGCCGGTGGACGAAGCCCCGGCGACGCCGGGCGTATCGATACCTGGAGGATGGCTCATGCGGCGGCGTCCGGTGCGGCCGTGGTCGCGCGGCGCGGGCTCAGATCGCGACCGCTTCGAAATCGGCCTTGGCCACGCCGCAGTCCGGGCAGCACCAGCTGTCGGGCACGTCCTGCCAGAGCGTCCCGGGCGCGAGGCCGTCTTCCGGCCGTCCCAGGGCTTCATCGTAGACAAATCCGCACACTATGCACACGTAGGTTTTCATGGTTTTTCCTGAAGTCGGTGGATTCTACTGGTGCCGCGACCCGCTCCCGTGCGCGTGCCGGCCCGCGGGGCGGATGGCCGCGCGGCCTTGCGGTGTTGATCGAATATATGGATAATCACAGAAATCATGATCGACTGTATCGATAAAAGACGATGGCAACCCTGATCGGCGCGGCCAATGCGGTGTCCCTGCGCCAGATGTCGTACCTGGTGGCGCTGTCCGAGACCCTGAACTTCACGCGCGCGGCCGAGCGCTGCTTCGTCACCCAATCGACCCTGTCCTCGGGCATCCGCGAGCTCGAGCGGGCGCTCGACGGCGTGCTCTTCGAGCGCGACCGCCAGAGCGTCGCGCTCACGCCGCTGGGCCAGGACCTGGTGCTGCGCGCCCAGGCCATCCTGGGCCAGACGCTCGATTTCGTGAATGCGGCCCAGACGGCCACCGGGCCGCTGGAGGGCACGGTAACGCTCGGGGCCATCCCCACCATCGCACCGTTCCTGCTGCCGCGCCTGCTGCGCCAGATCCGCCACGACCTGCCCGCGCTGACGACCCTGCTGCGCGAGGAGCAGACGCCGGTGCTGCTGAGGGCCGTCGCCGAGGGCGAAATCGATTTCGCGATCATCGCGCTGCCGATGGACGTGGGGCGCCTGCAGGTCTACCCGCTGTTCACCGAGGAACTGTGGCTCATTGCCGCGGAGGACGACCCCATGGCCGCGTTGATCCATCCACGCGTGGCGCAGATCGAGATCGAGCGGCTGATGCTGCTGAGCGAGGGGCACTGCCTGCGCGAGCACAGCCTGGAAGCCTGCCAGCGCGGGCGCCGCGGTCACCAGCGTGCGCCATCGGCCATTGAAGCGAGCAGCCTGCCGACCCTGGTGCAGATGGTCGAGGCCGGCCTCGGGGTCGCGCTGCTGCCCGAGATGGCCATCAAGGCCGGCTTCCTGGTCGGCAGCAAGGTGATCGCGCGGCCGCTGGCGGCGCCTGCGCCGCAGCGCGAGATCGCGCTGGTCGCGCGTCCGTCGACATCGCGGGCGCCGCTGCTGCTGCGCCTGCAGCGCCTGGCGGCGGCCGGACGCATGGCCGGCCCCGCCAGCGGCGCCCGCCGCAGCCGCGTCAAGGGCACCGGCCGCACGCAAAAAGGCTAGCGGATCGGCGGCGCCCGCGGTGCGGCACCTGCGTGGCCCCGGCGTGGCGCCGGCGCGGCGCTAGCGCGGCGCTATGCCGAGCAATTCGATGTCGAACTGCAGCGTGGCGTTGGGCGGAATGACGCCGCCGGCGCCGCGCGCGCCGTAGGCGATCTGCGGCGGGCAGGTGAGGTGCGCCCGGCCGCCGATGCGCATCAGCTGCACCCCTTCGGTCCAGCAGGCGATCACGTGGTCGAGGCGGAACTCGGCCGGCTCGCCGCGCCGGTACGAACTGTCGAACTCCAGGCCGCTGGCCAGCGTGCCGCGGTAATGCACGCGCACGGTATCGCTGGCGGTGGGCATGCTGCCGGTGCCTTCGCGCAGCGACTGGAAGCGCAGGCCGCTGGCGCTGACCACGCTGCCGTCGGCCGGCGTCGTCGTGCCAGCGGCCGGCGGCGTTTGCGTGGGCGTCGGCACGGCCGCCTGCGCGGCTGCTTGCGTACCCGTGCCCAGGCAGGCCAGGGCCAGCAGTCCAACGATCAGTGGTTTCACCGGGTGGCTCCTTCGCGTCTGGGTCGCGGGATGATCACCGATCGTGCGCAAATCGGCAAGCGGCGGCAGCGATGAAGCGCTTGTCCATGCCGCGGGCGTGGCGATGCGCTGGCCCCGGCGCTGGGTGTTCCAACCAACAGACCGCCAGGCGGCGCGCGGCTAGATTGGATCCGGGATAGCGCATCGCGGATCCTCATCTGCACCGGGCTCGGTGCAGATCCATCTTCACCAGGAGAAATACATGGGAATCAACAAGGACCAGGTCGCAGGGCGCGCCAAGGAAATCGTCGGCGCGACGAAGGAAACCATCGGCAAGGCGGTCGGCAACGACAAGCTCGCCAACAAGGGCCAGGCCGAGAAGGTCACCGGGATCGTCCAGGCGACCGTCGGCGACATCAAGAAGGAAGTCGGCGACATCGTCAAACCGGCCTGACGGTTCCGGCGCAGTGCCTGCCGCGCACCACCAGCAGCGCGCCGGTTCCGACCGGCGCGCCGGCATCGCGCGCCGCCTCCTCGTGCTGGTGGTGGTGGCGCTCGCCGGTTGCGCGGGGCTGCCCCCGGGCGCCGACTATCCGCGCCTTGCCTCCACGGCATTCGACCAGCCGGGGAAGACCCGCCTGGGGCAGGCCTTTGCCGCCGCCGCCAGTGCCCATGGAACCGAATCGGGCCTGCGGCTGATCCCGGTCGGCCAGGACGGCTTTGCCCTGCGCATGCAGTTGATCGCGGCGGCCCAGCAGTCGCTGGACCTGCAGTATTTCATCTTCCACGGCGACAACACCGGCAACCTGCTTACGGCCGCGATACTCGACAGCGCCGATCGCGGCGTGCGGGTGCGCATCCTCGTCGACGACGGCGAAACGCTGGCGGGCGACGAACGCATCCTGGCGCTGGCGGCGCATCCGCTGATCCAGGTGCGGATATTCAATCCGTTCGCCTATCGCGGCCATCTCGATGCCCTGCGGGCCATCGAGTACGGCCTGAACTTCGAGCGCCTCGACTACCGGATGCACAACAAGCTGCTCGTGGCCGACGACGCCACGGCCGTCATCGGCGGTCGCAACCTCAGCGACCCGTATTTCCAGGTCAATCCCGAATCGCAGTTCGCCGATGACGACGTGGTGGCCGTCGGTCCGGTGGTGTCGCGGCTGTCGGGGGTGTTCGACGAATTCTGGAACAACGGATTGTCGATACCCGCCGAGGCGCTGTCCGGCGGGCGCGTCCCGGCCGACGAGCTGGGCCCGGTCCGCGCCCGACTCGATGCCGCCCGCCAGGCGTGGCGGCAGGAAGGCGCCGACTACATGGGCAAGGTCGCCAGCGGCGAGCCGCTGGCCGGCCTGCTCGAAGGCACGCTGCCGCTGGTGTGGGCCGGTGTCACCGTCATCTACGACAGCCCGGACAAGCGCGCGGTCGCCGAAGGCAGGATGGTCGGCCGCCTCATGCACCGGGCAGTGGCGCGGGCCGCCGAGGCGACGCAGTCCGAGCTGCTGATGGTCACGCCCTACCTGATCCCCGGCAAGGAGGGCATGCAGATCTTCTCGGACCTGCATCGCAGGAACGTGCGCGTGCGCATCCTGACCACGTCGCTGGAGGCCAATACGGTGGTCCTGGCGCAGGCCGGCTACATGCGCTACCGCGTGCCGCTGCTGCAGCAGGGCGTGGAACTGTACGAGATCCGTTCGCTGCTGGGCAATGTGCGCGGCAGCGGCGAGACGGTCGCGATGGCACGGCACGGCAACTACAGCCTGCACGCCAAGATGTTCGTCTTCGATCGCCGGCAGACCTTCATCGGTTCGATGAATTTCGATCAGCGGTCGATGCACCTGAACACGGAGATCGGCCTGCTCATCGACAGCCCGGTCCTGGCGCAGCAGGTCGCGACGCGCTTCGACGCCATGGTGCGCCTGGAAAACGCCTACACCGTGGTGCTGCGCGGCGACCCGGGCGGACCGCCCGAGCGGCTGGCCTGGCGCACGCGCGTCGATGGCGTCGATATCGAGTACGACCTGGAGCCGCAGCGGCAATGGGGGCAACGGCTGGGCGCGACCCTGCTCTCATGGTTGCCGATAGACGACGAGCTGTGAGCCAGCGTCGGGCGCCCGCGGGCCCGCCGATCCGCACGCTGGCGATGTTGCTCGGCCTGTCCGTCGCGATGGCGGCGCCGGCGACGTCGTCGGTGCCGCCGTTGGCGAACGCGCCGCCCGATGGCGCGCGCGTCGAGCTGGCCCAGGCCGGGACCGCGCAGGTCGAGATCGGGAATCTGCTGGCTTTCATCGAGGGATCCGGCTGCGTGTTTCGCCGCAATGGCACATGGCATGCCGCCACCGCTGCGGCCGAACACTTGCGCGGCAAGTATCGGGTCGCGTCGGCGCTGGGCAGGATCGGCAGCGCCGAGGACTTCATCGACAAGCTCGCCACGGCGAGCAGCCTCACGGGCGAGGCATATGCGGTGCGCTGTGCGGATGGCGCGACGATCGCCAGTTCGACCTGGTTGCGCGTCGAGCTTGCGCGCCTGCGGCGGACGCCGCCGCCCGGGGGCCAGGCCCCGAGGGCGGCGCCGCTTGCAGCATCAATCGTCGCTGCGGACCTGGATCGTGCTAGTGACCGAGGTCACGCCTTCGGTGGCGCGGGCGATCGACATGGCCTTGTCGATGTCGGCCGAGGTACGGGCAGTTCCGCTCAGCACCACCGCGCCAGCCGCGTCGGTGTCGACCGAGATGTGGCGCAGGCTGTTCATGTGCTGGTCGGCCAGCTTGGCCTTGACCTTGACCGTGATCGCCGAATCCTTGACATACGTCATCGGGTGCGAGCGGTCGCTGTCGCCGTCGGCACGCGCGAGGACGGGGACGAGGATCATGCTCGTCGCGAGCAGGCTGAGCGCTATCGTGTTCTTCATGGTCGTCTTTTCCTTGGGGTTGGAGACAGACGCCATGGTGACCGCCGCGGTCCGCCGGGTCTGTTCGCTGCAGCACGCAGCGCCGGCTCCGCTGCGCCTCAGAGCGCGGCGGCGGTGAAGGTGTTGCAGTCGCGGGTATTGCCCGATTCGTACCCGGCCTTGAACCAGCGCGAGCGCTGCGCTGCGGTGCCATGGGTGAAGGAATCGGGAATAGCGTAGCCGCGGGCCTGCTTCTGCAGCGTGTCGTCGCCGACCTGCGCGGCGGCATTGAGCGCCGCGTCGACATCGCCGGCCTGCAGCCACTGCAGCTGCGCCTGCGACCGGTTGGCCCAGACGCCGGCAAAGCAGTCGGCCTGCAATTCGAGCCGCACCGAGAGTCCGGCGGCGCCTTCCATCGGCACGCCGCGCCGACGCTGCGCATCGACCTTGTCCATGACGCCGATCAGGTTCTGCACATGGTGGCCCACCTCGTGCGCGATGACGTAGGCGCGCGCAAAGTCGCCGCGGGCATGAAAGCGCGTGTCCATTTCCTGGAAGAAATCCAGGTCGAGGTACACGCGGTGATCGCCGGGGCAGTAGAACGGTCCCATCGCCTCGGAGGCGAAGCCGCAGGCCGTGGACACATGGCCACGGAACAGGTCGAGGCGGGGCCGCTCGTAGCGCTGGTTGTTGGCCTGGAAGTAGGCGCCCCAGACATCCTCGGTGCTGCCCAGTACCACCTTGACGAAGCGCACCTGAGGATCGTTGTCGCTGGCCGCCACGCCGGGCGCGGGCTGCGCCGGGACCGTGACGGCGGGTCCGCCGCCGGAGACCAGCGCCAGCATGTCGAGCGGATTCTTGCCCAGCAGCAGGCTCACCACGACGACGAGCACGATGCCACCCAGGCCCAGGTGGAACCCGCCGAAGCCGTAGCGTCCGCCGCCACCGCCCCCGCTGTCCTGGCCATCGTCCTGCACGACGTTGTCGCTTTCGCGGCCTTTTTCCCAGTCCATCGCATCGAGTCCCGAAAATGATACGCATTGCGCCAGCCGCCCAGTGCCGGGGCTGTCGAGCGCGCACCCTACTCTGCAGGGACGCGAGCCGCAAGGGCGGTGCAGGGTGCGTTGCTGCTGCATAGCGCGCGCGGCCGCCCGGGCGGCGGAGGGACGCGGAAATCCTGCGCTGAATCAGGCGCTTAGCATTGCAAGCCGACGATGCCGCCGTGCCCGGCCGGCACGCACCGCCGCGCGAGCGGCGCGGAGCCGTGCGCGAAGGGCGCTTTCGGCCGGGTATTCCAGGCGTAGGGGCGTGCGCCCCCGGCATCTAATACGGAGGATCGGTCCGCAGCGGCGGCCCGCCTACCGGAGCCTCACATGCAGACCCGCCAAATCCACCTGCGCACGCCCGATGGCGTCGCGCAGGCCCTAGCGCCCGCGCAGGCGATGGCGCCCGATCTGGTGATCGTCTTCGGTTCCATCGCCTGGTTCACCAACGCCGACTTCGTCGACGCGCTGGCAACGGCCTTTCCCAGGGCGCATCGCGTCGGCTGCAGCACGGCCGGCGAGATCACCCAGGCAGGCGTGTTCGACGGCAGTGCCGTGATAACCGCGATCCGCTTCGAGCGCACCACCTTGCGCGAGGCCGTGACGGATCTCGACGGCATGGACGATTCGCAGGCTGCCGGCGAGCGCCTGGCCCGGCAGCTGGAGGCGCCGGACCTGCGCGGCATCCTGGTGCTGGGGCCCGGCGTCAACATCAACGGCAGCGCGCTGCTGCGCGGCATGACCGCGCGGCTCGATCGCTCGCTGCCGATCACCGGCGGCCTGGCCGGCGACGGCGGCGCGTTCAAGCAGACTTTCAGCCTCAGTTCCTCGGGCGCATCGGACCGCCAGCTGGTGGCGATCGGCTTCTGCGGCGAGCACTTCCGCATGGCACACGGTTCCTACGGCGGCTGGCAGCCCTTCGGCCCGGCGCGCAAGGTGACGCGCTGCGCCGGCAACGTGCTCTACGAGCTCGACGGCGAATCGGCGCTGGCCGTGTACAAGCGCTACCTGGGCGAACATGCCAAGGACCTGCCCGCATCGGGCCTGCTGTTCCCCTTCCTGATGGCCTCGGGGCCCGACGTGGAGAAGGGCCTGATACGCACCATCCTCGGGGTCGACGAGGCCTCGGGCAGCCTGACGCTGGCCGGCGAGATCGATGGCGACGGCTACCTGAAGCTGATGCATTCGAGCGCCGACCGCCTGGTCGACGGCGCGCACCGGGCCGCCGAGGCCCTGCAGCAGATGCTCGATGCCGCGCCACCGGGCGTGGCCCTGCTGGTGAGCTGCGTCGGCCGCCGCCTGGTCATGGGCGACCGCTGCGACGAGGAGGTCGAGGCCGTCACCGAGGTGCTGGGCGCCAATGCCACCGTCGCGGGCTACTACTCGTACGGCGAGGTCAGCCCGACGGGACCGGGCCAGGACTGCAAGTTGCACAACCAGACCATGACGATCAGTTACCTGGCCGAGGTGTAATGGCCCGACATCGCCTGCTGGCGCGCCAGCTCAAGCGCTCGCTGGGCATCGGCACCCCGGAGGAACTCGAGGCCCTGCGCGCCGACCTCGCGGGCCTGGCCGCGGGCCCGGGCGTGAGCGAGCGCACGGCGTTCGCTCTCTCGCACCTGGGCGACCTGTTCGATCGCGTGGATGCCGCCTACGAGCAGAGCGACCGCGACCTCGAACTGAGCAACCGCAGCCTGGAGTTGAGTTCGGTCGAACTCGTCGGCACCAACGACCGGCTGCGCTCCGAGCTGGCCACGCGCCTGCTGGCGATCGACTCGCTGCGCCAGACCGCCAACCGCCTGCTCAAGGAAACCGGCCTGGGCGAGATGGCCGAATCGGACGCGAGCCTCGAACGCCTGTCGCAACTGATGTCCGACCTGGTGCGCGAGCGCGTGGAGAGCCGCGAGAAGCTGCGCAACCTGATCGCCAGCCTGGAGCACCAGAAGTTCGCGCTGGACCAGCATGCCATCGTCAGCATCACCGACGTGCGCGGCATCATCACCTACGCCAACGACAAGTTCTGCCAGATCAGCGGCTACAGCCGCGAGGAACTGATGGGACAGAACCACCGTATCCTCAATTCGGAGACCCATGACCGGGGGTTCTTCACCGACCTGTGGCGCACCATCGCCTCGGGCGCCGTCTGGCGCGGGCAGATCTGCAACCGGGCCAAGGATGGCAGCCTCTACTGGGTGCAGGCCACCATCGTCCCGCTGCTCGACGACTCGGGCCGGCCCCAGGAATATGTCGCCATCCGCACCGACATCACGGCGCGGATCAAGGCCGAGGAGCAGCTCGACAGCCAGCTGCACTTCAGCCGCGAGCTGGTCGAGTCCATACCCATACCGGTCTACTTCAAGGACCGCGACGGGCGCTACCTGGGTTTCAACAAGGCGTTCGAGGACCTGTTCGGCATACGCCGCGAGGAGTACCTCGGCCGCACCGCCTTCGACCTGCTCGACGCGGATGCCGCGCGCCAGGGCGAGCGCAGCGACCGCTCGATACTGCAGGCCGGCGGCACCGACTCGCAGGAAGTGGAGGTGCGGATCGGCCGCGGGCATTTCGTGCTGATCAACGGCAAGGCCGCGCTGAGCCGGCCGGACGGCAGCATCAGCGGCCTGGTCGGCACCCTGATGAACATCACCGACCGGGCCCGCTGGGAACGCGAGGTGATGCAGGCCAAGCTCGCCGCCGAAGCGGCCAGCCGCGCCAAGAGCGAGTTCCTCGCCAACATGAGCCACGAGATCCGCACGCCGATGAACGGCATCATCGGCCTCACCGACCTCGCGCTCGATTCCGAACTCGATGACGAATTGCGCGAGAACCTGGGCACCGTCCACTCCTCGGCGGTGGCGCTGCTCAAGATCATCAACGACATACTGGATTTCTCCAAGATCGAGGCCGGCAAGCTCATCATCGAGACGATACCGTTCCAGCTCGAGCGCCTGGTGGGCGACACGCTCAAGACGCTGGCGCCGCGCGCGCAGGAAAAAGGCCTGGCGCTGGTGGGCGACATCGCGCCCGATGCGCCGATGCGGCTGCGCGGCGATCCGGGGCGGCTGCGCCAGATCCTGCTCAACCTGGTGAGCAACGCGATGAAGTTCACCGAGCGCGGCGAGGTGCGCGTGCGGGTCGCCGTGTCCGGCGAGGAGGGCGCGGCGGCGGTGCTGCACGTGGCCGTCAGCGACACCGGCATCGGCATACCGGCGGACAAGCGCGATCAGATCTTCGAGGCCTTCGCCCAGGAGAACAGTTCGATCGCGCGCCGCTTCGGCGGCACCGGCCTGGGGCTGGCGATCTGCCGCAGGCTCGTCGACGTGATGGGCGGCCGGATCTGGGTCGAGAGCGAAGTCGGCAGGGGCAGCACGTTCCATTTCACGGTGAACGTGGCCGTGGACAGCGCGCCGGTGCTGGCGCGCTGAGCCCTCACCCCTGCCCTCTCCCGCAAGCGGGAGAGGGAGCAAGAGTGCTTGCAGTTCACCCTCTCCCGCTTGCGGGAGAGGGCAGGGGTGAGGGCCTCAAATCCGGCGAATCACCCAGCCTTGCCTGCTTCCACCTGGATGCGCAGCGTCACGTCCATCTTGAACCCGTAGGCCTGGCCGTAGCTGACGCCGAAATCGGCGCGGTTGAACGAGCCGATCGCGTCGGCGCCGCAGACTTCCTTGTGCATCATCGGATGCTGGATGCACTTGAACGAATTGATCTTCAGGTTGACCGGGCGCGTGACGCCGTGCAGGGTCAGGGTGCCGGTGACCGTGGTGGGCGCGCCGTCGACGAAGCCGCCGAGCGTGCCCTTGTAGACGGCGACGGGGTATTTGGCCGCGTCGAGCATCTCGGCCGAGGCCGCGTGCTCGTTGAGCTTGTCCTGGGCCAGGTCGATGCTGGCCACGTCGATGTCGGCCTCCACCGTGCCGGTGCCCGCTGCCTTGTCGAGCACCACCGTGCCCGAGCTCTTCCTGAAGATTCCGCGCCACACCGACAGGCCGCCGAAGTGATCGGTCTCGAAGCTCGGGTGGGTGTGGTCCGGGTCCATCGTGTACTTGACCGGATCGGCCAGCGCGACGCCCGAGGCGGCCAGGACGAGCGCGGAGAAGACGGCAAGGCGTGATTTCATTTTCATTCCTGTGGGAGCGTGGTGCACGCCGCAGCGGGCACGCGGGTTGGAGGACTCGACAGGCTACGGGGGAGTCGATTCATCCACAAGTCCATATAATTGGATTTCATTCATCCAAAATTGACGTTAATCCGACAGCCATGCTCAACCTCAACGACGTCGAGATCTTCGCGCATGTCGTGCGCGCCGGCAGTTTCGCCGGCGCGGCGCGCCGCCTGGAGATGCCGGCCAATTCCGTCAGCCGGCGGATCCAGCAGCTCGAGCGCGAACTGGGCGCGCGCCTGTTCCAGCGCTCGACGCGCAAGCTGACCCTCACGCCCGCGGGCAGCCGGTTCGCCGAGCGCTCGCTGCCGGCCATCGACGACCTCGGCCTGGCCGCGCAGGAGGTGATGGACGGATCGCGCACGCCGCGCGGCAGCGTGCGCGTGGCCGGTCCGGCCGATTTCCTGCACATCCTCTCGATGGAGGCGGTCGCGGGTTTCCTCCAGGCCCATCCGGAAGTGCGCCTCGAATTCATCCTCGACGATGCGATGACCGATCTCGTGGCCGAGGGCGTGGACGTGGCCTTTCGCGGCGGACCGCTGGCCGACTCGCGCATGGTCGCGCGGCGCGTCCTGGACGTGCGCCATGTGCTGGTGGCGAGCCCGGCCTACCTCAAGCGCCGCGGCACCCCGCGCCAGGTCGCCGAGCTCGGCGCCCACGACTGCATCGGCCAGCTGCGGCCGCGCGGATCGCGCTGGCAGCTGCAGGGGCCCGACGGTGTCCACGAGGTCGACGTTGCCGGTCCCTTCGGCGCCAATTCGGCGCGCGCCGTGCTGCAAGCCTGCCTCGCCGGCCTGGGAATCGCGCTGCTGCCGGAGGGCGTCGTGCAGTCCGACCTCGACGGCCGGCGACTGCGTCGCGTGCTGCCGGCCTGCGTGCGCGACGGCGGGCACCTGTCCATCATGTATCCGACGCGCCATCGCCCGCCGCTGGCCGTCCAGGTATTCGTCGAATTCGCGCTGCGCTGCCTGCACGCTGGTCCGCTGCGCGTGCGCGGCGCAGCCGCCTAGCAAAGACGCGCGTCGCGGTTTGTGGCACCCTAGCGTCTCGACGGGTGTCCGCAGCCCCGCCATTCAACCCAGAGGATGAATCGACATGAGTCTCTTTCACGCCGTGGTCTGGACCGACCACCGCAGCGCGCAGGTACTGGAATTCGACAAGGAGCATGTCGTCGAGCACAAGATCCGCGAGCATCGCCACTACACGGCCCAGCACGGCAGCGAGGTGCGTGATGCCCACGTCTTCCTGGGCGAGGTCTGCGACGCCATCGAGAACGTCGGCGAGGTCATCGTCACCGGTTCGCACACGGCCATCGCCGATTTCCGCCACTATGCCGAAAAGCACCGCCCGAAGACCGCGGCGCGCATCGTGGCCTTCGAGGTCGTCGACCACCCCAGCGAAAAGCAGCTGGTGGCGCTGGCGCGCAAGCATTTCCTGCGCCACGACCAGATGACCGGTTCGGCGCCGCTGAACTGAGCGGCCGCGCGCGACCTTTTCCCCGCGGATTCCGCCGCGTCGGGCGGCGTGGCCGTCGGGGAGCGCAGCGCTCACGGACGACCGCGCGTCCAGGCGCACAATGCGCGGTCCCCCATGCCCGGCGTGAACCATGCATTTTCGTGCGATCGGCACCGCAACCCCGCCCGGCCGCTTTACCAAGGCCCAATGCCTGGAAGCCTTCCAGCGCTCGGGCTGGTATGGCCGCCTGGACCCGCGCAGCCACCTGGTGGCGCGCACGGTACTGCAACGCGACAACGGCATCGAGGCGCGGCACCTCGCGCTCGACAGGCTCGATGACGTCTTCACGATAGACGCCGACACCCTCGCGCAACGCTTCCGTGCGCATGCGCCGGCGCTGGCTGCGCGGGCGGCGCAGGAGGCGCTGCGCAAATCGGGCTTGCGCGCCGCCCAGATCGATGCCGTGGTCATCGCAACGTGCACCGGATACCTGTGTCCGGGACTCTCCGGGCACGTCGTCGAGCGCCTGGGTTTGCGCCCGGACGTCGGCTGCTATGACCTCGTGGGCCAGGGGTGTGCGGCGGCGCTGCCCAACCTGCAATTGTGCCGGGCGCTGCTCGCCTCCGGTGCGGGCGACCATGTGCTCTCGGTCTGCGTCGAGGTGAGCAGTGCCGCCATGTACCTGGACGACGATCCGGGCGTGATCATCAGCGCCTGCCTCTTCGGCGATGGCGCGGGTGCCGCCGTGCTGTCGCGCGAAGCCGGTGCCGACGGACGCCGCCTGCGCTGGACCGACAGCGCATCGCTGCTCGATCCGGCGCAGCGCGGAGCCCTGCAATTCGAGCAGCGCGGCGGCATGCTGCGCAATGTCCTCAGCCGGGCGGTTCCCGGCCTGGCCGCCACGTATGCGCGGCGCGTGCTCGATACGGTGCTCGCACGCGGCGGCCTGGGCACGGCGGACATCGGCGCCTGGATACTGCATGCCGGTGGGCGCGACGTACTGCAGGCGATGGAACGACAGTTCGGCATCGACGCGCGGGCGCTGCGCCACAGCGCGGCCGTATTGCGCGAGTACGGCAATCTTTCCAGCGCTTTCGTCTACTTCGTCCTCGAGGCCGCGCTCGCCGATGCGACGCCCGGTGGCTGGTGGTGGTTGTCCTCCTTTGGCGCCGGCTTCAGTTGCCACGGCGCCTTGCTGCACGTGCAATGACGGCGCCGCGCATCGTGCTGGCCGAAGCGCTCGACGGACTCGCCGTGGACGATCCGGCCGCGCTGCACGCGCGCCGCGACCTGCGGCGCATCCACGGCTTCATGGGAACCCGGCGCATCCTGCTGCGGAACCTGCGCCGGTGCGTGGCCGCGCCACCGCCGCGCCCGCTGCGCGTGCTGGAACTGGGCGCGGGCGACGGCAGCCTGCTGCTGGGCGTGGCCGCTCGCCTGGCCGGCGAATGGCCCGGCGTCGCGTTGACCCTGCTCGACCGCCAGCGGCTGCTTGCGCCGGCAACCGCCGCCGGCTATCGCGCCGCCGGTTGGAGCGTGCGTACCGATGTCCGCGCGTTCGCCGACTGGGCTGCGCGGCGCGACGCCATTGCCGATGGCGCGGCTGGCGATGGCGACGGTTCGTCGTGGGACCTCATACTCGCCAATCTCTTTCTCCATCACTTCGACGACGCGACGCTCGCCGCCATGCTGTCGGTGATAGCCGGGCGCTGCACCGCCTTCCTGGCGGTCGAGCCGCGCCGCGCGCCCCTTGCCTTGCTGGCCAGCCACCTCGTGGGTGCCCTGGGCGCCAATGCGGTCACGCGCAGCGATGCGGTACTGAGCGTGAGAGCGGGGTTCCGCGACGGCGAACTCGGAGGCGCGTGGCCGGCAGATGGCCAGTGGCAGCTGCGGGAAGGTCCTGCCGGTCTGTTCAGCCATGTGTTCATGGCGGTCCAGTCGCCGCGAGCGCTTCGATGAATCCGGCCAGGTCTCCCGCTGCCGAGTTCTATGACGCGGCAATCATCGGCGCCGGGCCCGCGGGCTCGGCGGCGGCGATACTGCTGGCGCGTGCCGGCTGGCGCGTTGCGCTGGTGGAGAAGGAGCGCTTTCCGCGCCGCAAGGTCTGCGGCGAATGCATCGCCGCGAGCAACCTGCCCCTGCTCGAGGCGCTGGGGCTGGGTCCCGCCGTCGCCGGCGCCGCGGGACCCGAGTTGCGCACGGTGCTGCTGCTGCACGGTGCCGCCTGCGCCAGTGCGTCACTGCCGCCGGGCACCGACGAACGCTTTGCCTGGGGACGTGCACTGGGGCGGGAAATGCTCGATGGCCTGCTGCTGGAGGCGGCGCAGCGCGCAGGTGCTGTCGTGCTGCAGCCGTGGGACGTGCGGGCGATCGACGGCGGTGCAGGCCGCTGGCGCCTGGAGCTGCAAAGCGTGCCGGACCGCGCGCTGCGCCGCTTGCACGTGCCGGTTGCGATCGCGGCGTACGGGTCCTGGACGGCGCCGCCCGAGGGAGCGCCGCGTTGCCGCTCGCCGCGCCGCGCCTCCGATCTCTTCGCATTCAAGGCCAATTTCCGCGATGCATCGCTCGCGCCCGGTGCGCTGCCGCTGCTGGCGCTCGACGGCGGCTATGGCGGCATGGTGCTCGCCGACCAGGGGCGGGTCACCGTGGCGTGCTGCGTGCGCCGCGATCGCCTGGACGCCTTGCGCGGGCGCGAACCGGGGCGCAGCGCGGGCGCGGTCGTCGAGGATTGGTTGCGGCGCGAATGCGCGGCGGTGAACCGGGCATTGCACGCGTCCAGCCGCGATGGTGCCTGGCTGGCGAGCGGACCCATCGAACCCGGCGTACGGTTGCGTGCGGACGACCAGTTGCTGCGGATCGGCAATGCGGCCGGCGAGGCGCACCCGATACTGGGCGAAGGCATCAGCATGGCCCTGCAGTCGGCTGGCCTGTTGTGCGCGGAACTGCTGCAGGAGAGCGCAGGCGAAGCGCCCGGCGATGGCATCGTCGCCGACGGCTGGCAGGCCCGTGCGGCCCGCCGCTACGCCGGTCAGTGGCGCCGTCAGTTCGCGCCGCGCCTGCGGCTGGCGGCGATCGTCGCGCATCTGGCGATGCGACCGCCCGCCGCCGCGCTGGCACTGGCGCTGGCACGAACCTGGCCCGGGATCGTCACGCGCGGCGCACGGTGGGGCGGCAAGGTGCGCAGCGCGGTCGATCCGGCCGTGTACGGCGCATCGCTGTCGCGCGGGTCCTCGCCGTCATGAAGCGCGCAGCGGCGTGGCGCTGCGTGGCATTGCCGCTGGCCGCGGCGTTTCTGGCGGGCTGCAGCACGGCGCCGGTACCGGTACCCGGACCGACAGTGGTCGATCAAAGTGTCGCGCCCGCCTGGGCGACCCAGTACGCCGCCCTGGTCGCCGGCGGCGGGACGCTGCTGCGCCTGGATCCGCGACACTCGGAAGTACGCATACGGGTGTTCCGGGGCGGGCGCGCGCCCGGCCTGGGCCACAACCACGTGCTGGCCGCACCGAAGTTCATCGGTTATTTCTTCCTGCCCGCCGCGGGCGCAGGCGCTGCACGCTTCGACCTGGAATTGCGCCTCGACGAACTGGAACTCGACGATCCGGCCCTGCGCGGCGCGCTGGGGCCGGCGTTTGCCGCCGAACTCACCGCCGGCGACATCGCCAATACCCGCGCCCACATGCTGGGCGAGGACAACCTGCAGGCCGCGCGCTACCCCTTCGTGCGCATCCACGGTGTCGCGGTAACCGGCGAGGGCAGTGCCCTGGCTGCCCGCGTCGCCGTCGAGCTGCACGGCCAACGGCACGAACTCTGGCTGCCGCTGGCGATCGAAGGCCTGCCGCGGCACCTGAGCGCAAGCGGCTCCTTCGTGCTGCGGCAAAGCGATTTTGGGGTGCAGCCGTACTCGGCACTGGGCGGCCTGATCGCCGTCCAGGACGAGGTCCTGATCTCGTTCACCCTGGTGGGCGAATGAGGCGGTTTCAGTGCAGATGCAGCCCGCTGGCGCCGAACAGCCCCAGCAGGCCGGTCACGATCAGGTAGATGGCAACGATGTAATTCAGCATCCGCGGGATCATCAGGATGAGGATGCCGGCGATCAGGGCAACGATGGGCATCAGGCTAAGCGTGACATTCATTTTCGTCTTTCGCAGTGGGCGTTCGGTGGCGGTCCCGTCGCGCGGCCGCGCTCTGCTCAGCGGAGCCGGACTTCCAGCGGCAGGACCAGGTTGATCCCGGGCGAGGCCGGCGGGGCGTAGACCACCGGTGGCGGCGCGTAGACCGGCTGCTGGTAGCGCCAGTAGTGCTGGTGCTCATAGCGGGCCCGTTCCTGGCGGTCGTGGTCGCGATCGCCGGCGCCGTGCCGGTCACGGTCGCCCTGCGCGGGCGCCCCGTCGTGCGCCCGTTCCGCCGCCGCTGCCGGCGGCGCGGCGACGAGCGTGGAGGCCAGCGTCAGGGCGAAGACGAAAGCGGCGGCGGCCAGCGCCGCGGTGACGAGCTCGCCCGTGCGGGTCTGCGGACCATACAGGCGCCCGTTCATTTGGTTTTTCCCGAGGACTTGCCCATCTTCGACGGGCCATTGCGGAACAGGTCGTCGGCGACGGCCTTTTGCGCATCGGTCATGCCGGAATAGAGCGGTTCGAACGCGGCCGCGAACTTGCGTATGCCGGCGGCATGCGCCTCGGATACGGCCGCGAACGAATCGAGGTCCGCCGGGGCCGTTGCCGTCGCCGCATTCTTTGCCCGCTCGGCCACCAGGGGATCGAGCGCCAGTTGATTGTCGCGCATGGTCTGCGCCACGACCTTCCAGAGGTCCTCCTGCGCTGCGGTGATCTGCAATTTGGCATGCATTTCCTGGATGCGCACCTCGACGCGCGGCTGCGCGGCGGCGACCGTCGGCGACGCGGCCGCGCGCGCTGCGACGGGCGCGAACCCGACGGCGGCAAGCAGCGAGGACGCCAGCAGGGTCGCGGCGACGTTGGCGCGCAGGCCGCGGTCGTGCCGTGAACCGGCCGGTGCGGGCGGGGATGGCGGCGCAGCGCGTTCAAGGCGGGCGTCGGCGGGAGTCTGGGGGATGGCGATGCTGGGCATGTCGGCCTCGCGAAATGGGACAGGGCGCGAAGGGGGATTCCCGGCGAAGGTGGCCCTGAATCCCCGTCGCTGCGGCCATTGTCACCGCGGCGGCGCAATTGTTCGGTGCGCCGGAACACAAACGGCACGCCGCCGCAGGGGTCGGCGGCTACGGCGCCCGGCCGTCGTCCGTGCGGCCGGCCTCGAGCAGCGCGACGATGCGCCGGTGCTCGCGATCGTCGAGCGTGTAGCCGTGCATGACCAGGTAGGACAGGGCCGCGCCGATCGCCGGCGCCAGGCCCATCGTCGTGCGGATGGCCGCCAGCGCATCCGGTCCCTGCGCCTGGTTGGCGAGAAAGCCGCTGTCCTCGAGGAACAGCCCGGCCGCCGCGGCCGACAGGCCCATCGCGATCTTCTGCGAGAACGAGGCCACGCCGAAGACCTTGGCCGCGTCGCGGCGCCCGAAGCGCAGCTCGTTGTACTCGACCGTATCGGGCAGCATCGACCAGAAGCAGACGGCGAAGGCGGTGGTGCTCGCGGCCACGGCGCACAGCAGCGCTATGCCCAGCGCCAGCGGCGGGCGGCCCGGCACCTGCAGGCACAGGGCGAACGCCAGGGTCGCGCCGCAGCCGATCAGCCAGGCGGTGCGCTTGCTGGTGCGGCGTATCACCCAGACCCAGACGGGCACGCTGACGAAGCTGGCGGTGGTGAGCAGCGGCATCGCGTACGGCAGCAGCTCGACCTCGCCGAGCACGTACTTCACGTAGTACACGATGTTGCGGGTGTGCATCGTCAATGCGAAGGTGATGAGCGACTTGGCGATCAGCACCCGCAGCAGCGGCTCGCTGCCGCGCACGACCAGCAGGAAGCCGCGCGCGTCGGAGAACACGCGCGGCAGCGGCGCGCCGCTGGACGCCGGGTACTCGGGCTCGCGCACCGAGGCGAAGCAGTACAGGAAGGCGGCGGTGGCGATCGCGCCGATGACGGCCGCGGCCAGGCCGTAGCCGCCGCGGTTGCCCGGGGCGCTCAGCCAGGCCGCGAGCGCCGGCATGAGGTAGGCGACCGCGATGCCGCCCAGGAACGCGCACTGCATGCGCAATCCGGTCAGTGCCGTGCGCTGCGCGCTGTCACTGGTGATGGCGACCGAAAGCGATGAATAGGGAATGGCCAGCGCGGTGTACAGCGCGCGCACGACCAGCTGGGTGCACAGCGTGTAGGCAATCAGCCAGGGAAGCGGCAGGTCCGGCGCCCAGAAGGTCATCGCGAACGCCGCCGCCAGCGGTACCGGACCGAACAGCAGGAAGGGGCGGAACTTGCCCCAGCGGCTGCGGGTCCGGTCGGCGATCGCGCCCATCACCGGATCGGTGAGCCCGTCCCACACCGAGGCGATCAGGTAGCACAGGCCGGCCCAGGCTGCCGGTATGCCCAGCACATCGGTCTGGAAATAGATCAGGAACAGGCCCAGCCCCTGCCAGTACAGGTTGAAGCCGAAGTCGCCGACCGCGAAACCGAAGCGGGCGCGCGCCGGGAGCGGCGTCGCCGCCGGCGCGGCGCCGGGCGTGCCGGCGGGAGGGGCAGCGCGCGCGCGCGGCCCGCCTGGTTCGCCTTGCTCTGCCTGCATGCAGCGACCCTCCCGGAATTCGCGATCGCCGGCGCCGGCCCGGTTCACGACCGGCGTTCGGTGCCGCGCGGGGCGCGAGTGTCGCATGGGCCCGGCGCCCAGGGAAGTAATTTTGCAACACGGCGGCTATCATTCGCCGGCGGTACGGGGCGTGCGGCCGCCGGCGCGGTCGATCGACGGGGAGCAGGGTAACGATGAAGTCTGGTGACGCGAAGCCGACGATCATGGATGTGGCGCGGCTTGCCGAGGTCTCCATGAAGACCGTGTCGCGGGTGATCAACAAGGAGCCCAATGTCCGCGAGGAGCTGCGCGAGCGCGTCCAGCAGGCGGCCGCGATGCTCGGTTACCGGCCCAATTTCTCGGCCCGCAGCCTGGCCGGCATGCGTTCCTTCCTCATCGGCTACCTGTTCGGCGATCCCGGCGGCGATTACACCCACCGGGTCGAGGTCAGCCTGCTCAATCGCTGCCGCGAGGCCGGCTACCACCTGCTGGTCGAGCAGATCGACGCCGCGGCCGACGATGTGGCCGAGCGTACCGCCGCACTGGTGTCGCAGCTGCGCCTCGATGGCGTCATCCTCACGGCGCCGATCACCGATCACCGCGACGTCCTGCGCGTGCTCGACGGCGCCCGCGTGCCCTACGTGCGCATCGCTCCCGACATCGACTCGGACCGTTCGCCGCAAGTGCGCATCGACGATTTTCGCGCCTCGCGCGAACTCGCCGAGCATCTCATCGCGCTCGGGCATCGCGAGATCGGATTCATCAAGGGCGATCCCTGGCACGCGGCCGGGCGCCTGCGCCTGGAAGGGTTCCGCGCCGGCATGCAGGCCCACGGCCTGGGCGTGCGCGACGAGTGGATAGAGCAGGGCTCGTTCTCGTACCAGTCGGGCGTCGACTGCGCGCGCCGGCTGCTGCAGCGCGACCCGCGCCCGAGCGCGATCATGGCCAGCAACGACGACATGGCCGCCGGCGCTATCGCCGTGGCCCACGCGCTCAAGATCCGCGTGCCCGAGCAGCTCTCGGTCGTCGGCTTCGACGACGCACCCATCGCCCAGGTGGTGTGGCCGGGACTCACCACGGTGCGCCAGCCGATCGGCCTGATGGCCGACGTGGCCGCCGAGATGCTGCTGGCACGCGTTGCCGGAAAGGGCAGCGGCGCGTGGCCGCAGCCGATGCCGCGGCGCGAACTCGACTACGAATTGATGCTGCGGGCCTCCACCGCCGCGCTGGCCGTGCCTGTCGGCGTGGCGTGAATGTTCGGCCGCCGG
>Ga0181525_10000448_pt1 | contig 36223 bp, 35 predicted proteins | sample PEATcosm2014_Bin_48_FD_121100 | JGI IMG/M metagenome (GOLD analysis project Ga0181525, IMG submission 121100) | Peatland microbial communities from MTU Mesocosm Facility, Houghton, MI, USA - PEATcosm2014_Bin06_10_metaG | ecosystem: Environmental > Terrestrial > Soil > Wetlands > Peat | place... | reverse complement strand
GGGGTGACGGTGAGGTCCAGGCGGTGGCGGGCGCATTCTTGCTGGAGAGCCTGGCGGCGGCGAGCGGCGTAGCGGGATACGTCGTCGGCAATGTAGACGGCGGCCGCCTTGGTTTCCGTGGCCAGGCGGATTATCTCGGCGGCGGGGCTGCCTGGGCGGATTACCAGGTCGCTGCCGCGGGCGCGCAAGGCCTCGCGGAGGTCGGTCAGGGATTCGGCCAGGAAGCGGGCGCGGTTCGGCGGCGGCTTGAGGGCGGGGTCGAGGACGAACAGCGGGATCACATCCCGGGCGCGGGAGGTTGCCAGGTGCAGGGCAGGATTGTCGTGTAGCCGCAGGTCACGGGTGAAAACTACGATCGCGGTGTCCATTTGGTGTACCCCCGGTGAACGTTACCCGGCGGCATGTAGCCGGGTGTGTGGTGCCCGTGAGAATCTTCTACCGAACCGGCCTGGAGGTGATGGGTGGCGGGCATGTTCTCCTCGTTCCCCTCGCGGGGCGTGTGGCGCCGGCCCGGCCTGCGCCCGGTGGACCTGGTCGTCTTTGCTGCCCTGCTGGCATTGCTTTTCGGGTTGCTGCGGCTGGCGCCGGCGCTGAACGCGCCGTTCCTGCCGAAGACCGCCCCCAGCTATATCTCAACCGACCCAGCCGACCTGCCGTACTACGCGGTGCGGTCGCTGCTGCGCATGTTCATCGGGCTGATCCTGTCGGTGCTGTTCACCTTCGTCTACGCCACCGCGGCGGCCCGGCTGCGGCGGGCCGAGAAGGTGCTGATCCCGCTGCTCGACATCCTGCAGTCGGTCCCGGTGCTGGGCTTCCTCACCGTCACCGTCAGCGCGTTCATCGACCTGTTCCCCGGCTCCGAGCTCGGCCTGGAGTGCGCCTCGATCTTCGCCATCTTCACCTCGATGGCGTGGAACATGACGTTCGCGTTCTACCACTCGCTCGTCACCCAGCCGCGTGACCTGGACGAGGCGGCGCGCGTCATGCGGCTGACCAAGTGGGAGCGGTTCTGGAAGCTGGACGTGCCGAGCGGGATGATCCCGCTGGTGTGGAACGGGATGATGAGCTTCGGCGGGGCCTGGTTCTTCCTGACCGCCTCGGAGTCGATCAGCGTGCTGAACCACACGTACGCGCTGCCCGGCATCGGCTCCTATGTGGCCTCGGCCATCCACCAGAGCAACCTGGGCAAGGTGGGCATCGCCATCGGCGTCATGATCGTCATAGTGGTCACGGTCAACGTGGTCTTCTGGCGGCCGATGGTGGCCTGGGCCGAGAAGTTCAGGTTCGAGGAGTCCGAAGCCGCCGAACGCCCCCGCAGCGTGGTGCTCGACCTGCTGCGCCGGTCCTCCGTGCCGCACCTGGTCTCCCGCCCGGCCCGGCCGGTGGGACGGGCGCTGGACAAGATCACCCGGCCGTTCGGCCTGGCCGAGCATCCGCTCCAGCGGCCGATGGCGCGGGTGCGGACGGGCGACGTGTTCTTCGCCGGGGCGGTGTTCGCCGTCGTGGTGTACGGGGCGTGGCGGGCGCTGGTCTACGTGCACGTCAATACCGGCCTGGGCGTGTTCGGGCCCGCGTTCGCCGACGGGGCGGCCACCTTCGGGCGGGTGGTGGTGGTGCTCATCGTGGCCAGTTTGATATGGGTTCCTGTCGGCGTGTGGATCGGGATGAACCCGAGGGTGTCCCGGCTGGCCCAGCCGGTGGTCCAGGTCTTTGCCGGTGGCGCTGCCCCGCCCCCGCGACCGGCACGAGGCGGGGTTCGAGGCGCTCGTGGACACCGTGTACGGGATCCTGACCGGCCGCGAGGACGCCGCCGAGCTGGCCGCGACGGCCGCCTCCGCCGCCTCCTCCGGTGCCGGGACCGCGGCCGGGCCCGCCGCGACCCCGTCCGACATGCCGCTGCCCGAGGTGTCGGCCGGCGGGCTGTCCGGGCTGCTGGAGATCCTGGCCGCCCGGGGCGGCGAAGAGGGCCTGGCCGAGCTGGCCGAGGACCTCAACTTCGAGATCGACGACCTGCTGCCGCTGGTCGACGCGGCCGTCATGCTCGGCCTCGCGCAGGTACGCGAGGCGCAACTGGAGATCACCGACCAGGGCCGCGAGTTCGCCACCGCCGACATCGACGCCAGCAAGGCGCTGTTCGGCCGGCTGATCTCCGAGCGCGCCCCGCTGATCAAGGCGATCATGGGGGCGCTGCGCGCCACCAACGACGGCACCCTGCGCGAGGGCTTCTTCCTTGACCTGTTGCGCCGCGGGTTCTCCGACGAGGAGGCTCGCAAGCAGCTCGACATCGCCATCGACTGGGGCCGGTACGGCGAGCTGTTCGAGTACGACGCCGAGAGCGGGCAGCTGGTGCTGGGCTCTGACCCGGCTAAAGTCGAGGTGTGACGTCAGCTGTCCGCCCGCGGGTGGGGGTGTCGAGCTGCCTGCTGGGCGAGGAGGTGCGGTTCAACGGGGGGCACAAGCGGTTCCGGTTCCTGACCGATGAGCTCGCGCCGTTCGTTGAGTGGGTGCCGTATTGCCCGGAGGTGGAGATCGGGCTCGGCACGCCGCGGGAGCCGATCCAGCTCACCACGGACGGGCGGCTGGTCAACCGGAGCGGCACGACGGATCACACGGTGGCGATGGCATCTTTGCCGGTGCCGTCAGGCCTGGACGGGTACGTGTTCAAGGCGAAGTCGCCGAGCTGCGGGGTGTGGGGTATCCCGCGGTACCGGTCCGATGGTCCGGCCGCGGATCATGCCGGGCGCGGGCTGTACGCGGAGCGGGTGCTGGCGCGGTTCCCGCTGCTGGCGGTCGAGGAGGAGGGGCGGCTGAACGACCCCGGGCTCCGGGAGGCGTTCGTCGAGCGTGTCTTCGCCGCCGCCCGGCTGCGGTCGCTGCTCGACGGGCCGTGGGGCCCGCGGGATCTTGTCGCCTTTCACGCGCGACACAAGCTGCAGTTGCTGGCCCATGATCCCGGGCGGTACCGGGCGGCGGGACGGGTGGTCGCGGCGGCGGGTAGCGGATCGGTGACCTCGGTCGCGGCGGAGTACCTGGCGCTGTTCCTAACGGCGCTGGCCGCGCCAGCGACGCGCGGGCGGAACGCCAACGCGCTGCTGCACGCCTACAGCCGGATCGGCCAGTCGCTGGAGCAGCCACGGCGCTCGGACCTGGTCGCCAGGATCGAGGCGTACCGGCGGGGCGAGGTACCGCTCGGCGTGCCGGTCGCGCTGCTGGCCCACTACACGGCCGGCGGCGACCTGCCGTGGCTGGCGAAGCAGACCTACCTGCAGCCGTTCCCGGCTGAGCTGCGGCTGCGGCACGCGTTGATATAGGTATCGGCGGCCGGTCCGGTCTAGCTCTTGTCGAGCCGGCGGATTGCGATCTCCGGCAGCAGCAGCCGGATGGCGGCGGCTACCGGGATCGCCACCAGCGCGCCGACGATACCCAGCAGCACCCCGCCGATCAGCACCGCGATCAGGCTGACGATCGCTGGCACCTGGACGCTGCGGCCCAGCTCAGATTCCCAGGTCGCGGCGCCCGGCCGGAACATCAGGGATACGCGCGGCGAGCAGGACGGCGTCGTCCTCGTAGGCCGGGTCGGCCACCTGATCGACCAGCTGGCGGAGCAGGTCGGGCAGCGGCAGGTCGGCTGGCGCGCCGGCCAGCAGGGCGGCGGCGCGGGCGATGGCGGCGTCCATGTCGTCGCCGCGGTGTTCTACCAGGCCGTCGGTGTAGAGCAGCAGCATGGCGCCCGGGGCCAGGAAACGCTGCTGGTCGGTGCGGCCGCCGCCGGGCCCGCCCGGCCACAGCAGCCGCTCGTGCTCGTCGAGCTGTTCGATCCGGCCGTCGGGATGGCGGAGCAGCGGGGGTGGGTGTCCGGCGTTGGTCCAGGTCAGCCGCCAGCCGCCGCTACTTGCGGCCGGGCGGAGGTGGGCGTGGATGAGGGTGCCGGTGGCGTCCAGGGATAGCACCGCGCAGGCACGTTCCATCGCGGTCACCGCGGCGGCCGGGCCGAGGCCGAGGTCGAGGTCGGCCTGGCGGAGCATGCTGCGGACCTGCCCCATGATCGCGGCCGCGCGCACGTCGTGACCGGTGATGTCGCCGACCGTTACCGCCAGCGGCAGCGGGATTCCCACCTGGTCAGCAACGCCCGGTTGCCGTCCGCCGGAGCGCGCGGTGAGCGGGTAGGCGTCGTACCAGTCGCCGCCGACCAGGTCCCCGGCCGGGGCGGGACGGTAGAGAGCGGCGAGCTGCAGCCCGCTAGTGCCTGGCAGGTCGGTCAGCATGGCCTGCTGCAGCTCGCGGGCGACGGTGATCCGCTCGTCCAGGTACAGCGCCCGCTCGATGGCGCGGGCGGTGTACCCGGCGATCGCGGTCAGCACCGCCTGCTCGGTCACATCGACCCGATGCTGAGTCTTCCAGCCAAGGATCAAGGTGCCCACGATCCGCCTGATGCCAGGCAACGGCACGCACACCACCGCGCCCAGGCCCGCCGCATCGAGCTGGTCGGCAGCCGCCGGCCCGTAACCGGCCTCCAGCGTGGCGCGGTCGCCGATGATGACCATCCGCCCCTCGCGGGCCGCGCGGGCACTGGGCAGGTCAGTGCCGAGCGCGAACACCTGCTCGCCGGCCTCGGCGGCATGCGGAACCTCAGGGTCGGGGACCCGCCGCAGCTGCTGCCCGTCCAGCAGCGCCAGCCCGACGTAGGCCGGCTTGAGATCACCGCTGACCAGGTCCCCGAGCCGCCGCCGCACATCGGCCAGGCCCGCGGTATCAGCCAGATCCTCCGCGGCCCGCAGCATCAGCTCCGCGCGGCCCAGCGTCACCCGCGCTTGCGCCGCAAACGCCTGGGCACGGTCCTCGGACCGCTCCGCGACGCCCTGGGCCGCTTCGGCGGCCCGCCTGGCCAGTTCGGCGTCGTCCCGGGCCTGCCGGGCGTCCTGGGACACGATCCGGAGCCTGAGCTCGGCGCTGCAGGCCGCGGCCAGGTCGGCCAGATCGGCAAGCTCCCGCTGCGACCAGGACCGCGGCCGGGTGTCGATCGCGCACAGCGAGCCCAGCACCAGGCCCCGGCCATCGGTCAGCGGCATCCCGGCGTAGGCGATCACCCCCAGGTCGCCGATGGCCAGGCTGGCGCGGGTCCGCTCGTCCTGGCGGGCGTCGGGCAGGACCAGCGGGCTGCCGGTGGCCGTCACGTGCTGGCACAGCGAGTGCGACAGCGGAGTCTGCCGACTGGTCGCCCATGGCTCGGCCAGCCCGACCAGCCCCGGGAGCACCTGCCGGTCCTCCTCCACCACCGCCACCAGCGCCACCGGTACCCGCAGCATGCTGGCCACCAGCCGCGCGAAACGCTCCATTCCCGCATCGGCCGATGCTGACAACCCCATCCGCCGCAGCACCGCCAGCCGCGCAGCCGAGAACACCCCCTCCCCACCCGCGCTTACCGCCTCCGGGCTTTCCCTGCCTCCAGCCACCTGACCATCCATCCGCTGCCTGCCGGCCGAACCCGCCAGGGACTAAATACTCCTGAACCGTAAAGTATGACGTCACCAGGCACCAGGCGTGGCAACCCAGGAGCTAACGGCAAGCTAGGGGTACAGGGGCTCGCGTTCCTTGACGACGGGGCGCCAGCGGCCGGGGTCGGCATTCCAGTTGCGCCAGGTGCCGTGCGGGCCGACTTCGGTCCACCCGTAGTGCGATTCCTCCTCGAATCCGTATTGGGACTGGATCGCGACCCGGCCCGGCCCGGTCAGCTTGACCATCGGGATGAGCTTCCAGTGCGCCCGGGGCGACGCCGGGCGCTCCATGTGGATGTTCATCCGCACCGACGGGTCCTTGTAGACCAGGGCCCGCGGGACGACGTAAATCGGCTCGTCCGGGCGCAAGTCCCTGATGAAGGTGTTCCCCCGGGCGTGCAGCAGCAGCAGCCCGCGCTGCTGCTGCGCGCTGAACCGGTCCATGTACCGCCCCAGCGGGTGGAACCACTCGCGCTCGTTGCCCGTGCCGAGTTCCCACCAGATGCCTGGGTTGAACCAGTCGTAGGAGACCGCCGTGGTCGCCACGAGGAAATGGTGCTCGACGACGTCGATGGACCGGCCCGCCTCGAGCGGCACGGCGATGACCTCGCCCGCGTCGTTGTCGGAGAAGCCGATACGCCCCGGGCCGGACGCCTCCATCATGATCAGCGGCATCCCGGCCAGGCGCCGGTCCCAGCCCTTCTGCATCGGCCGGGCGGCGAGCTGGGTGGAAGGTTCGGTCCACAGCAGGACGTGATGGGAGAAGTAGACCTGCTCCCCCGGAGCGAGGCTCATCTCGGCCACCGGCACGTAGGTGCCGGTGATCTGGCACTGGGACCGGCCGAACTGGATGCGGGCCATGTCGCGGATCGGCGGCTGCTCCACCCATCCCTCGTCGTCGCGGGCCTCGCGCACGTCGACCGGCGCCCCGCAGTTCAGGCAGGTCGGGCTGCTCGCATCGGAGTTCAGCCGGCAGTACGGGCAGACGTAGCCGGGAGCGGTGTGCTCGCTCATCGCCGCGCTCCGATCTCTAGATGATGTGCCGGTGGACGTACATCGACTGGATCCCGACGCGTCCCGGGCCGGTGAGTTCTGCCCAGTTCGCGTGGTGGAAACCCGCGCCTTTCTGCACCGGGACCGGGTTGATCGCGACCGGCGAGTCCTTGTAGAGGAACCCTCCCGGCTCGACCAGGATCTTCTCGCCGGGGCCGAGCCGGCGCTGGAAGACGTTGCCGTAGCCGTGCAGCAGCAAGAGCCCCTGCGTCTGGCCGGCCACGAACCGGTCCAGGTACATGCCCGGCCCGCCGTGCAGCATGCTGGCGAGCTTGTCGATCTTGATGAAGTCGTAGGCGACGTTCTGCGACGCGGCGAGGAAGGCGTGGCCGCGGACGTCGGTCTCCACCTCCGGGTGCAGCGGGAGCACGACCACCTCGCCGGAGGCGTCGCGCGTGACGGCGATGCGCCCGGGGCCGCGCGCCTCGATCACCGCGTGCGGCATCCCGGCGATCTTGCGCCGGCCGGCCCCCCTCAGGTTCTTCCCGGCCAGGGAGACCGTCCGTTCCTTCCACAGCAGCGCGTGCTGCTCGAAGAAGATGACCTCGCCCTCGGCGAGGGTGAACTCGGCGACCGGGACCACCTGGCCCGCGACCTGGCAGACGATGTTCGCGACGCGGAACTCCGCCATGTCCCGCAGCCGGGGCGCCGCACGCCACCCCGACTCCGAGACCGCGTTCGCCGCGTCCAGCGGCGCCCCGCAGGTCCCGCAGCTCGTGCGGCCCGGCTCGTTCTGGTACTGGCACCATGAGCAGGCGATGCGGTCCACGGCGGCTCCCCTCCGTTCGGCAGGCCTGCCGATGTTATGCGCAGGTTACCCTTGGGGGCCCTGGTTTGTAGGCCGGTGGACGGAGATCTTGCGCGGGGCGTGAAACCACGGCCCGTTCGGCTAAAATATGTTTTTGAATGGGACGGCGGGTCAGCGGGGTGCGGCGGGCCGCTTGGGCGGGAGCGGGATGAAGCCGCTGGTGCGGGCGGCGTAGTCGGCGTACCGCGGTCGGGTCGCGGCCATCCGGCGGTCGGTGAGGCGCTGGCCGGTGCCGCGGGTCAGGATCAGGGTCATCAGCAGCGGCGCGATCACGGTCGGCAGTTCGGCCACCGAGCCGAGGGCGATCAGGAACATGCCCCACCACATGCAGGCGTCGCCGAAGTAGTTGGGGTGGCGGGTGTAGCGCCACAGGCCGCGGTCCATGATCAGGCCGCGATTGGCGGGGTCGGCCTTGAACCGGGCCAGCTGGGCGTCGCCGACGGATTCGAAGACGAAGCCGGTTAGCCAGACGACGGCGCCGAGGATGGTGACCGGGCCGGCCGGCGCGCGCTCCAGCATGCCGACCTGGACCGGCAGGCTGGCCAGCCACAGGATCAGCGCCTGGGGCAGGTAGATGGCTCGCAGCGCGTAGCGGTTCTTGCTGCCCTTGGCCCGGGCGAGCAGGTCGCGGTAGCGGGGGTCCTCCGGTTTGCCGCGGTTGCGCCTGGCGACGTGGGCGGCTAGGCGCAGGCCCCACGCGGCGGAGGCGGCCAGCAGGGTGAGGCGACGGGCGGGCTGGCCGTGTCCTTCCGTGGCGAGCAGGCTGACCAGGGCGATGAGGGCCAGGGCGAGGCCCCAGGCGGTGTCTACCACGCTGTGCTTGCCGGTTCGGAGTGCCACGGCGAACGTTACGGCCATCGTGATCAGCAGGGCGGCCGCGGTGGCGAGGAGGGTCGCGGCGAGCGGGCCGGCCTGGATGCCGCTCACGGCGCGGGCCGGACGGCGAGGATCTGGTCGACGCCCATCCGGCCTTCCTCGAAGGCCAGGGCGCCGCCGGCCAGGTAGAGGCGCCAGACGCGGACCTGCTCCTCGGTCAGGAGCTTGGTTACGGCGGGCAGGTTCTGCTCGAAGTTGGCCAGCCAGGCGCGGATGGTGCGCGCGTAGTCCTCGCGCATCGCCTCGACGCCGATGACCTCGAATCCGGCGTCCTCGATCAAACGCACCGTCTCCCCTACCGGGCGCATGTGCATGTCCGGGGCGATGTAGGACTCGATGAACGGACCGCCGCCCGGGGCGCGGCGGCCGCGGGACATCTGCTGGATGAGCAGGCGCCCGCCGGGCCGCAGCAGGCGGTGCAGCGACTTGCAGAAGGCCGGGTATCCGGCGGCGCCCACGTGCTCGCCCATCTCGACCGATGCGATCGCGTCGTAGGGGCCGCCGTCGGTATCACGGTAGTCGTGGATGAGCACCTCGGCCCGGCTCGTCAGGCCCAGGCCGGTGAGGCGCTGGCGGACGTAGCCGCCCTGTTCGCGGGACAGGGTCACGGCCGTGACGGCGGCCCGGTGAGCGCTGGCCGCGTGCACCGTCAGCGAGCCCCAGCCGCAGCCTAGGTCGAGCAGCCGGTGGCCTGGCCGGAGGTCGAGTTTGCGGGAGATGAGCTCCAGTTTGTTCTGCTGCGCTTCGGCGAGGGTGTCGGCGCCGGTCCAGTGGGCGCAGGAGTAGGCCATGGCGGGATCCAGGATGAGCCGGTAGAACTCGGCGGGCAGGTCGTAGTGGCCGGCCACGACCGCCTGGTCGCGGGCGCGGCTGTGCAGGCGGCCGTGCACCTTTAGCTCGCAGTCGGGCGGGGGCGGCGGACGCCAGGGCGGGGCGAGGACCTTAAGCGCGGCGGCGGCGCGGAGCGCGGCCCAGGCGGCGGGGGCGTGGCTGGCGAACGTGCGGACGGTCCGGGCGTGGCTGGCGAACGTGCGGACGGTCCGGGCACGGGTGGTGCGCGCGGGCTGGGTGTTGCCGTTCGGGCTGAGCGCCTGCCGGACCAGGCGCAGGCCCTCGGTGAGGTCGCCGTCCAGGTCGAGGTCGCCGCTGACGTAGGCGCGGGCCAGGCCGAGCTCGCCCGGGCGCCACAGGATGCGGCGCAGGGCCTGCGGGGAGCGGATGACCAGGACCGGGCTTTTGTCGGGTCCGGCCTCGCTGCCGTCCCACAGCCGCAGCCGGACCGGCAGGTCGGCGCCCGCGTGGGCCTTGACCAGGGCCGCGATGGTCCCGGCGGCGCTCGGGGCGGTGTCCTTGGGCGGCGGCGTCATATCCGGGCCAGGGTGAGCTGGGTGACGTCGAGGTAACCGGAGCGGAAGCCGGCCTCCGAGTAGCACAGGTAGAAGGTCCACATGCGGTTGAACACCTCGTCGAAGCCGAGGGCGGCGACCTCGGCCGCGCGTGCGTTGAAGCGGTCCCGCCAGATCCTGAGCGTTTCCGCGTAATGCGGGCCGAAGTCGTCGCGGTCGATCACCCAGAGCCGGGTGGAGCTGGCCAGGCTGTTCTGGATCGCGGTGATCGAGGGGAGCTGGCCGCCGGGGAAGATGTACTTGTGGATCCAGGTGTAGGTGTGCCTGGTGGCCAGCATCCGGTCGTGCGACATGGTGATCGCCTGCAGGCCGATGCGGCCGCCGGGCGCCAGGTGCCGGTCGAGGGCGGCGAGGTAGCCGTCCCAGTAGCGCTCGCCGACCGCCTCGATCATCTCGCAGGAGACGATGGCGTCGTAGGTGCCCTCGATGTCGCGGTAGTCGCGCAGTTGCACGCTCACCTGGCGGTCTAGTCCTTCCTCGGCGACCCGCTGTTGGGCGAGCGCCTGCTGTTCTCGGGAGATCGTCACCGTGACCACGGTGGCGCCGCGTCTGGCGGCTCGCAGCGCCAGCTCGCCCCAGCCGGTGCCGACCTCTAGTAGCCGGCAGCCCGGCCCGACGCCGGCCCGGTCGAGCAGGCGGTCGATCTTGCGCCGCTGGGCCTGCGCCAGCAGGTGCTCGCCGGCCTCCGGCGTGCCTCCTGGGTCCGTGGCGAACAACGCCGAGGAGTAGGTCATGGTCTCGTCGAGGAAGAGCGCGAACAGCTCGTTGGACAGGTCATAGTGGTGACCGACGTTGCGGCGGGCACCTTCTCTTGTCTGCCGGTCGGCGGGCGGCCGGCGGCGGACGGCCATCGTGCGCAGCCGCTGCAGCCGGGGCGGGATGAGGTCGGTGACGTGGCTGGCCAGGACGGTGAGAAGTTCGGTCAGGTCCGCGCAGTCCCAGTCGCCGGCCAGGTAGGACTCGCCGAAGCCGATCAGGCCGGAGGCGCCGAACCGGCGGAAGAACGCCTGGGGCCGGTGCAGGAGCATGACCGGGGCTCCGGTGGCTCCCGCTCCGAGCAGCCGACCGTCGGGGAACCGTACTAGCAGCGGCAAGCGGCCTACCGCCCTGGTGAACAGGGCGCGTGCCACGGCGGCGCGTACCGGTGAGCCGGCCGCCACGGCGACGTCGGGCCACCGGTCCGCGTCGATGCTGGGCGGGGCTTGCTGGGTACCGATGGCAGTCACTGGACGTTCTCCTGAGGTGGATGGGGCGGCCGTGGCACGACCGGCAGCCCGCGCAGGTAGAGCCTGATCCCCTGCCAGCGGATCAGCGCGGACACGGCCGCGGTGGACCAGGGATGGCGGCTGACGGCGGCGAGCAGCGCCCGCGCGGTGGCCGGCCTGCCGGTCCCGCGCACGCTGGCCACGAACGAGTGCCCGTCCGGGCGGCGGAGCGTGACGCTTAGCGCCAGGCGCGAGGTCTGGGTGCCCGGCTGGCCCGGCTGGCCCGGCTGGCCCGGCTCAATCGGCGGTTGCGGCTCTGGCAGGCTCATCCGGTAGCCGCCGTCGACGGGGTAGAACGGCGAGACGTAGAACTGTTTCGGTACCTGAGCCCGGCCGCGTTCGTCGGTGTGCAGCAGGTAGGCATGACGCTGCCGGTACGTGTTGTGCACCTCGGCCACCACGCAGGCGAGCGTGCCGTCGGGGCGGTGGCACCAGTAGACGGTCAGCGGGTTGAACACGTAGCCGAGCACCCGCGCCTGCGCGAGCATCATCACCTTGCCGCCGTCCAGGCTGACGCCGCGGGCCTGCAGGAACCGGTCGAGGTTGTCCCGGATCGGCCGGCTTGGGTCGCCGAGATGGTCGCGCGCGTCGAAGCGCGCGAGCTGCCGCAGGCCGGGCCCGAGCCGGGGCAGGTGGTCCAGGTCGACCAGCCACTGGTAGCTGCGGTAGGTGAACACGTTGCGCAGCGGCGCGGTCCGTAGGTGGGTGATCCGGCACTCGTACAGCGCCGCTCCGGGGGCCAGCGGGCGCTGGGCGGCCCTCACCAGGTCCCCCCGAGCGCGCTGGCCGCCTGGGCACCGGACCGGCAGCCGTCCTCGTGGAAGCCCCAGCCGTGGTAGGCGCCGGCGAACGCGCTGACCGGCGTGTTCAGCTCGGGCAGGCGGCGCTGCGCGGCGACCGAGGCAGGCGTGTAGGCGGGATGCGCGTACTCCATCCGGCCGATCACCTGGCCGGGGTCGACGGCGGCCTGGCCGTTGAGGGTCACGATGTAGTCCTGGCCGGCCGGCAGGCCCTGCAGCCGGTTCATGTGGTAGCTGATCCGCGGTCCGGCCCCGGTGCGGCCCGCCTGGCAGTGGCCGAGCTCGTAGTTCCATGAGGCCCTGATCCCGGGGCGGCGCGGCAGGAGGCTGGTGTCGGTGTGCAGCAGGGCCGGGTTCGGGGTGTAGGTGAACGCGCCGAGCACCTCCCGCTCGGCCCGGGTCGGCCGCTCCAGCAGCCGCAGCGCCTGGTCGGGATGGGTGGCGATGACGACGGCGTCGAAGTCACTTGCCCGCCCCGAGGCATCCCGTACCTCGGCGCCGTCCGGGTGCCGGCGCACCGCGCGGACCGGGACGCCCAGCCGGACGCAGGCCAGCCGGCGCGCGGCCCGCTCGACGTAGCACCGGGAACCGCCGGCCACGGTGCGCCACGGCGGGGAGCCGGACACCGACAGCATCCCGTGGTTGGCCAGGAAGGCGAACAGGTACCCGGCGGGATATTCCAGCGCCGTCCCGGCCGGGCACGACCACACCGCCGCGACCAGCGGCAGCGCGAAGTGGGCCTGGAAGTAGCCGGAATAGCCGCCGCGGCGGAGAAACGCGCCGAAGGTCAGGTCCCCGGGCGCGCCGTCGGCCAGCAGCCGCCGGGCGGCGCGGTGGAACCGCGGGACGTCGGCCAGCATCCGCAGGAACCGGTGGCCGCCCCGGCTCAGGCCAGGGACGAGGCCGCCGAGGCCACGCTTGCCCGCGTAGTGCAGGCCGCAGCCGCCGCAGCGGACCGACATGCTCATCTCCGATGGCCTGGTAGCCACCCCGAGCTCGGCGAACAGCCTGGTGAGCAGCGGATAGGTCCGCTCGTTGTAGACGATGAAGCCGGTGTCGACCGGGACCTGCCCGGCCATGTGGGTGTCGGCATGGCCGCCCAGCCGGCTGTCGGCCTCGAACAGCGTCACGGAATCGGTCCGGGACAGGACGTAACCCGCGGTCAGCCCGCTGATGCCTGCGCCGATGACTGCGATCCTCCGCCCGGTCACGTGAAACCTCCCTTCCTACGCGGATGGCCCTCATTCGGGGCTGACCGCGGTACGGATTGGCGACGATTTTGCTGGTTCGCGGCCGAGCATGTGGCGCAAGGCTTCCTCGAGCCCGGGATGACGGAAGCGATGGCCGGCCTCGATCAGCCGCTGTGGTCGGACGAACTGGCTGGCCTCGGCGATCTGGTCGGCGCCCGCACGGCCGAGCAGCAGCCGCGGCCCGAACGCGGGCACCGGCAGCAGCGCAGGCCGGTGCAGCACGCTGGCCAGCGTGCCGCAGTAGGCGGCGTTGCGTATCGGCTCGGGAGCGACCGCGTTGACCGGGCCGGACAGGCCGGGGTCGGTCACCGCCCGCAGGTAGATGTCCAGCATGTCGTCCAGGCCGATCCAGGACAGCCACTGCTTGCCGCTGCCGAGCCGACCGCCCAGGCCGGCCGCGAACAGCGGGTACAGGTAACGCAGCATGCCCCCGCGCGGGCTCTGCACGATGCCGGTGCGGACCTGGACGGTCCGGATGCCCGCCCGGGCGGCCGCCCCGACGGCGTCTTCCCAGTCGGCGACCACGCCGGCCAGGAACCCGTCACCGCGGTCGCTGGTCTCGGTCAGCACCTCGTCGCCTCGGTCGGGTCCGTAGATCCCGATCGCGGACGCCGTCACGAACGCGCGCAGGCCGGGGGTAGCGGTCGCGGCGAGTTCGGCCAGGCGGCGGGTCGGGACGACCCGGCTGTCCCGGATCTCCTGCTTGTGAGCGGGGGTGAAGCGCTGACCGATCGACGCTCCCGCCAGGTGGACCACCGCGTCCACCCCGCTCAGCAGTTCGCGATCTGGGTCGTCAGGTCGCCATTCACGCTCCCCCGCGTGCCGCGCAGGCCGCCGGACCAGCCGGATGACCCGGTGCCCGCCGGTGGTCAGCAGCGCCGTCAGCGCGGTGCCAACCAGGCCTCCCGAGCCGGTGACCGCTACCGTCAGCGGATCGGCGCAGGTCGCGCTGGCCCTGGCGTGGGCATCCAGGTCGCCGGCCAGCTGCCGGTGCCGGTAGGCGAACATGGGCCGGAGCCTGGACGCGGGCAGCGGCGTGTCGACCACGTCGGTGACCAGCGTGAGCTGCTCGCCCGCCTGGGCGAACTCGTGGACGTGCCGCCACGACAGCGGCAGGGACTCCAGTGTGTCGGCGAACCGGTTGGGCGGATCGTAACCGTCCGGCTGGTGTGCGGCCGTCCATCGCAGTCCGGCGGGCAGGGCCAGCACCGCCCGGCCGTCCCGGACCGACTCGGCCTCGCGCACCACCCGGACGGGCAGCCACGGCGGCATCAGCCTGATGATGGCCCCGGAGCGGGTATGCCAGGCGAACACCTCGGCCAGTTCGGCAGCTACCACGCTGGAGTACCTGAGCCCCATGCCCGTGCCCCCTTCTCGCCGGCGAGTCGCGGTTATCAGGCCAGCGCATTAAAAACAATACTAAACTACAATAAAAGCACCAGCTCAAACCACCTGGAGCCGTTATGCAGTTGCGAGAGGCAGCCTACGCCCTCGGGGTGCACTACCAGACCGCCTACGGATGGGCCCGGCAGGGAGTGCTCCCGGCGCGGAAGACCGCGGGCGGTTACGAGGTCAGCGAGGGCGACGTCCAGGCGCTGGCGGAACGCCGGGCCGCCGGCACGGCGCCGCGGCCAGAGGTCCGGGTTCGCGACTGGGCGGCCCAGGCCGAGCGGCTATACGCGGCGATCGTGATGGGGAACGAGACCGGGGCACGGCGCGACCTGGACCGGCTCGCCGACGGCGTGTCGGTGACCGATCTGTGCGAGCTGGTCATAGCGCCGGCGCTGCGCCGGATCGGTGAGCAATGGGCCGCCGGCGAGCTCACCATCGCAGTCGAGCACCGGGCCAGCGCCATCTGCGAGCGGCTCATAGCCGCCCGCGCGCACCAGCCGCAGGGCCGTCCGCGGGGCGTCGCGGTGACCGCCACCCCGCCGGGGGAACGGCACGGGCTGCCCGCGCTGATGGCGGCGGCGAGTCTGCGCGAGGACCACTGGCTGGTGCACCACCTGGCAGCGGACCTTCCTACCGAGGAGGTGACCGGCCTGGCTCTCGGCGCCGGGGCCGACCTGGTCGTGCTGTCTTGCGCTACCACGCAAGCGGCCCGGCTGGCCAGGCGGGCGGCGCGGGACACCGGCCGGTCCGCCCCGTCGCTGCGGGTCCTGGTCGGCCGACCCGGCGACAGCCTCCGTCAGCTGCAGCGCCTGGCCCGGGCTGAGACGGTCCGGAGACCTGCGACGGAGGCCTTACCTGGATCATGCGATGAAAGGACACGCGGTGGGAAAGCTCGTGTTGATGATGGGGGTATCGCTGGATGGCCTGGTGGCGCGTACTGGCGAGTTCGGCGCCGGGGCTGGCCTGGTCGACGAGTACCGGCTCGTGGTTCAGCCGATGGGACTGGGCTTAGCTCAGCTTGAGGCGGGCGGCCAGCGCCGAGAGCTGGTCGCGCTGTTCGCTGAGGTCGGCCGAGGCGGGCGAGACGACCAGGCGGGTCGTGCCGCGCGCGGCGTGCGCCTCGACGTCGTCGGCGGACATGTCGATCGATCCCCAGCGGGTGTACTCAAGCGCGTCCGGGTCCCGGCCGGCTTGGGTGGCTGTCGCGCGCACAAGCTCCCATTGCAGAGCGCGCTCCTGCTCGGTGAGCCGGCCGCCGGGGAAGTAGCCGTCGCCGCGCAGGCCCGCGCGTCTTGCCGCGGCCCGGCTGGAGCCGCCGACGTGAACCGGGAGGGTCCGGGCGGCGTGCGGCTTGGGGAAGCTGCAGGCGTGCGTGAGCTCGAAGAACTCGCCTTGGTAGCTCACCCCGGTTTCGTCGCCCGCCCAGAGCAGGCGCAGCACGTCGATTGCCTCGTCGGCGCGGCGGCCTCGGGTGGCGAAGTCGACGCCGGTCGCCGCCGCCTCCCCCGGCAGTGCGCCAACGCCCACGCCGAACAGCCGCATCCGGCCCCCGGACAGCACGTCGATAGTGGCCAGACGCTTCGCGAGCACGACCGGATGGTGGTAGGGCAGCAGCAGGACGCCGGTGCCGAGCAGGATGCGTCCGGTGGCGGCCGCGACGAAGCTCAGGCACTCGAGCGGATCGGCAACCGCCAGGTCGGGCGGGAACGTGACCGTGCCCACCGAGGCGCCGGGATACAGCACGATGTGTTCGGGCAGGTAGAAGGACTCGAACCCGCAGTCCTCGGCGTGCCGCGCGGCCGCGATCAGCTTGTCGGGATCGACACCGCTGTACGCCGTGTGATAGAGAACGCCGAACTTCAACCGGGACCTCCCGCTGGGCGACATGGCTGTGACAGCGTCATGGCTGTCTCCGGTAGGTTGTCACAACCATGGGCAGCCGTTTTATTTCCGCGGTGGCGTTGTACGGGGCGAAGGCGGGGCCGGCGCGGGATCTGCTGGCTGGGGTGCAGCAGACGATCGCCTCGCATATCGGGGAACGCTTTCGGCCTTACTCGCTGGAGCAGGTGCACGCGACGTTGATCGCGCTCAACGGGGTCAAAGACCCGGCGACGGGGACGATCGTGAACGAGTACTTCGCGGAGCACGCTGGGGTCGCGGAGCAGATGGACCTGCCGCTTGTGATGCGCATCCTGGCGGCGCATTTCGCCGAGCCGCTCGCGGTTCGCTTCGGCGGCTGGCGGGCCGGTGAGCCGGTGCCGTTCCGCAGCCAGGGGGTTCATCTGCATGAGCGGGGCTTCGCGGCGCATGGCAAGGCGTTCGTGCTCGTGGGATGGGCCGCCGCGGCGCTGGCCGGGGACGGCCGGCCGCTGGACCGGCTGCGGCGGGACATGAACGCCGCGGGTGTGCTGCACAAGTACCACCGGGGCAACGCGGACGTCGATGACGACCTCTACCTCGTAGTTGGTCACCACGATGGCGCGCCGGCGTCGGCGCTCGAGCGTGCCGAGGCGGCGGTCAGGGAGCGGTTGGCCGCCGACCCCGTGGAGCTGTCGATCGGCCTGGCGGACGTCGCGATCGTCGCGGCCGACTCGCATACGTTGGCGCCGCCGGTGTTCACCGGCGGTATTCCGGTTGACGCGGAGACGTTGCTGGCGCTGATGGCGTGAGCGGCTGGTGCGGCAGGTCCCTGGCGGTGCGGATGTCGCGGCTGAGCAGGAACAGGCCGGAGGCGGCGAAGATGGCGAGGACGGCCCACAGGCCGTTCCTTATCCCGAGGGCCGTGCCGAGGGTGCCGGCGAGCAGGGCGCCGAGCGGGATCGCGCCGAAGGTGAGGAAGCGCATGCTGGCGGTCACCCGGCCGAGCATCGCAGGCGGGCAGTACGCCTGGCGGAAGCTGCCGAGGATCACGTTGCCGATCACGATGCCGCCCGCCACGAGCGCCGAGCCCGCCACGTAGTAGGCGATCCGCGGCCCCTTCGCGGTCAGCGGGATCAGCAGGGCGGACAGCCCGCTGCCCAGCGTGGTGAGCAGCAGGGCGCGGGCGGTGCCGAGCCCCCGGGCCAGCCTGCGGGCGACAAGCGCGCCAAGCAGGCCACCGAGTCCGCTGGTAGCGGTCAGCACGCCGACGGCCGCGGAACTTAGGCCGACCACCCGGACGAGGAAGACGACGACCAGCGCCAGGTTGCCGGCGTATGCCAGGTTGGAAACCGCCGCGTAGATGGTGAAAAAGCGCAGGTAGGGGTCGCGGGCAACGAAGCGGATGCCCGCCCAGGTCTGCTCGTGCAGCCGGCCGCGTCGCGGTGGCTCGGCAGGCGGGTCTGGCGCGGCGGGCGAAGGGGGGCGGATGCGGAGCAGGCAGGCGGCGGAGACCAGGAAGCTGGCGGAGTTGAACAGCAGCGCGGGGGCGGCGCCGATCGCCTCGGCGGCGAGGCCGGCCAGGCCGCGGCCGCCGATGGAGGCCACCTGCGCGCCGCCCTGCAGCTTGGCGTTGCCCTCCACCAGGTCCGCCGCGGTGACCAGCGACGGCAGGTAGACCTGGTAGGCGGTGGCGAAGAAGACGTTGGCCGCCCCGGCGAGCAGCGCCACGGCGACGACCTGCCCGATGTCCAGCACGCCGAGCCAGGCGGCGACCGGCAGGCTCGCGTACAGCAGGGCGGAGATAAGGTCGCAGGCGATCATCAGCGGCCGGGTGGCCAGCCGGTCCACCCAGGCGCCGACCGGCAGGCCGATCACCAGCCAGGGCAGGTAGGCCGCCGCGGTCAGCGTCGAAACGGCGAAGGTGCTTGCCCGCAGCGCCGTCACCGCAAGCAGCGGGACACCGATCGCCGCCATCGAGCTGCCGGCCCCGCTGATCGTCTCGCCGATCCATAGCAGCCGGAAGTTCCGGTGCCAGAGCAGGCCGCCCCGGCGGCGCGCCCGTGCCGACATCACGGGCCGGGGTGCTCGCGGTGGCGGTGTTCGGCCTGATCGCGGCCCGTCCCGCGGGTCCGGGCTTCCGCCACGGTACCGCCCAGCATCTCCTCGGCCACGGCCGACCACAGCGTTTCGCGGGCGGCGTCCAGCACACCGGGGTCCGGCGGGTCGACCTGCCCGATCGCGGCAAGGAGATCAAGGTCAGGCGTCGGGTCCTGATCAGGCGGGGGGTGCTCGGCCGACGGCGGGTGCGGATCCGGTGCCGGGTGCTCGGCTGGTGTCATGCGTCCTCCTCGGCGTGACCGGCGCGGGCCAGGACGGGGCGCAGCGCGGCGCGGGCCCGGTGCAGCCGGCTGCGCGCGGTGCCCGGCGGGATGCCGAGTACCTCGGCCGCCTCCGCCGGGGTCAGCTGCTCCCACGCGACAAGCAGCAGCACGTCGCGCTCGTCGGGCGGCAGGGCGCGGAGCGCCGGTAGCAAAGCTCCGGCCTGCGCCGTCGAGTCCAGGCGGTCCACCACGTCATCCCACGGGTCGTGGGAGTCCGGCACGGTGTGGTGAGCGTCGCCCCGGTCTGTCCGCCAGTGCAGCCGCAGCACGTTCCTGGCGATCCCGTAGAGCCACGGTCGCGCATCTTGCCGGCCGGGGTCGTAGCCGCCCCGGCCGGCGAACGCCCGGAGCCACACCTCCGCGAGCAGGTCATCGGCGACCTGGCGGCCGGCCCGGCGGGCAAGGAAACCGTGCACGGCGACCTCGTGACGCCGCACGACCTCGGTAAACGCATCCGGACGGCCGTAGATGGACCGCTCGATCAGCACGCTGTCGGTGTCCACCTCACCCCTGCCAGGCTCGTCGTGTTCCGCTACCCAGGTATTGCCGGGAAACGGGCTGAGCGTTCGGGGGGCGTGGCCGACCGCGATTCAGTACCGGCCGTATCGCTGTTGCCAGAGGTAGTCGGCTTGCTGCTGGGCCTGGAACCTGGCCTGATCGCGGTCCAGGTGACCGAAGCGGCCGCTGTCGAAGTGCTTGTCGACCTCCGCCGCGGCGAAACCGGCCGGCAGTTCGTGCGTAACGTCATGGTGCGCTTGCGCTGGGCGTAGACCACGTTGATGACGCCGACGATGACCCAGATCAGGGCCATGAGCATGATGGCGGCCACGCCCGGGGACCCCTTGAGCACGATCGCGGTCACCAGCAGGGCGACCAGCATCGAACCGATGGCCAGCATGATCGACTGCCGGGCGGCGTAATCGGCGCGTTCGGCGCGTGCTGCGCGGCGTTCGGCGCGGATCATGCGCTTGGCCCGGCGGCGCTGGTGCCTGCACCCCGCGTACCTGTCCAGCTGGGTCAGGATGCGGCTGTCCACCTCGGCCGTGACCCGGTTGCCGATCTGGGCCGCGATGCGCTTGTCGATCTCCGCGCCGATGCGTTCTACCAGACCCTCGGCCAGCGCCTGGTCGTAGCCGGGGCCGAGGTCCCGCAGGGCGGCCGCCGAGGCGGCGATCTCAGCTTCGTGCTCTGTGGTGGCCATCATGCCCTCCGAACGGTTCGTCGACCCCTGCGGAAACGGTATGGGCCCGGATCGGCAGGCGCAATAGGACTAGCACCCGTCCGCGTCCTGGGGTTTCCCCCACCTCGACCGCGACCATGCCGGCTCATCAGGGCAGACGCGCGACGCCGGCTAGCCCGGTAGCGAGCATTCGAACGGCTGGTGGGTACCGTGGATGCGATAGCTGACCGGCGGAGTTGGGGGTGCTAGCGGGTGAAGGCGTACGTCTCGTCCACTTTTCTGGACCTGCAGGAATGTCGTGCGGAGGTCCGGCTGGCTCTTTCCCGGCTGGGCGTCACGGACGTGGCGATGGAATATTACGTCGCGGAGCCGGACCGGCCATTAGAACGCTGCCTGCGTGATGTCGCCGAATGCGATCTGTATATCGGCTTGTTCGCCTGGCGTTACGGTTACATACCGGCAGGGGAGAACCAGTCCGTCACGGAACTGGAATACAGAACGGCGGTCGCGCACGGTAAGCCCACGCTTATCTTCCTCCTCCGCGAGGAGGCGAGTTGGCCACGGACGTTGATGGACAGGGACGCCACGCGGATAGAGGCGCTGCGCGACGAGCTTGGACGGGATCGGCTGGTCAGCTTCTTCGCTACCCCGCAAGAGCTCGCGGTCCTGGTGACCACGGCGGTTCATAAACAGCTCACGGCGCTGGACGCACGCATGCCGGAAGGCGCACGCCTGCACCCGGGCTCGGTGCGCGCTTACTGCCAGCGCATCGTGCAGCAGTACGGACGGCTGGATCTGGAGGCCCTGACTCCCTCTCAGTTCGAGGATCAGCTGCGCATCCAGCTCAGCTCGATATTCGTGGAGCCGGACATCCGTGAAGACCTGCCGATCGTCGATCTTCCCAAGCATCTGCAGCAATGGCTGGCCGCCCGGGAGAACCTAGACGACAGCGACCTGCCGGCCGGGCTCAGCACCGAAGAACTGGACCGGCTTAGGGACACCTACAAGCAACGTCCAAGGCGCCGGGCATTCGACCTGTTCGGGACGTCGGGCTCGGGGCAGCGAGTCGTGCTTCTCGGCGATCCCGGGGCGGGCAAGTCCTCGCTGGTGCGCTACCTTGCCCTTTCGCTGGCCGATCCGCCTGCCGCGCCAGGACGCACCCCGTTCGCTGGCTACCTTCCCATGCTTATCGAACTTAAGTCATACGAGGCCGCGCGCTCGGAACAACGGTGTGCCACGTTCCTGGAGTTCTATGGGCTGCTATCGCGCAGCGAAGGCCTCGGCCTAGACGAGGAGCCGCTGCACAGGTTTCTGTCCGAAGACGGCCGCGCCGTGGCTCTCTTCGACGGCCTCGACGAGATCTTCGACCCTGCGCACCGGGCTGCGGTAGCCCGGCAGATCGCGGCGTTCGCGGCAAGGTACCCGCAGGTCTGCGTCGTCGTCACCTCGCGGATCATCGGCTACAGCAAGAGCACCCTGGTAGACGCGGGATTTACGCACGCCACCCTGCAGGATCTTGATACCGCGCAGATCAGCGACTTCCTGGCCGGATGGTATTCGCTGGCGCTACAAGACAGGCCCGCGGACGCCGAACTCCGCAAGGAGCGCTTGCTGGCGGCGATCTCCGACTCGCGGTCCATCGGTGAGATGGCCGGGAACCCGTTGCTGCTGACCATTCTGGCGATCATCGGGCGGCATCAGGAACTTCCGAGAGAACGATGGAAGGTCTATGACTACGCCGCCACGGTCCTGGTCGAGCGCTGGGATGTGAACAGGCATCTCCGCGACGAGCACCTGCCGATCGGCTTCATCGGCGAAGACGACAAGAAGGAACTGCTCAGGCGCGTCGCCCTTCGGATGCAGGCCGGGACCGGCGCTGGCGGGAACTACCTGACCGGCGAGGAACTGCGCCGGGAGTTCGAGGATTACCTGCAGGCCAGGTTCCGTAAGGATCCGGCCGATGCCGCGATGATCGCGCAGGCGATGATCGGCCAGTTCCACGAGCGGAACTTCATCCTCAGCCGCTACGGCGGGGAGCTATACGGATTTGTGCACCGGGCATTCCTTGAATACTTCTGCGCCGAGGCATTCCGCTGGCAGTTCGAAAGAGACCAGATAATAACCCTGGATGAGCTGAAATCTGATGTCTTCGGCAGGCATTGGGATGATCCTGCCTGGCACGAGGTCCTGCGGCTGCTCGCCGGAACCATCCGCCAGCAGTGGATGGCGCAGATCGTCTCGTACCTGGTCGATGAGGTGAACCTGCCGTGGCCCTGGCGGTTCAGGGACAAGCCCCCCTGGAACGTTGCCCTCGCCGCGCAATGCCTCACCGAAGGAAGGACGGCTACCGGCCTGGATCACGCGGCCACACGCGTCCTGGTAAGAGTGATCCAGCTCCTGGAGCATGGCATCCTCGATGAGGACGAGCAGAGCAACGGCCTGCTCCGGTCGGAAATATTCCCCGCGATTGCTTCCGTCGGCCCGTCCTGGCCAGGCCGTGAAATCTACTTGCATTGGTATCTCGCCCGCGGCATCCGGCTGGCCTGGGACCCTATCTCCGAGATAGCCGCCCGGATTGCCGCCTGTCTCTTCCCGCAAGAACCCGTATTCCTGGGAGCCATTCTCACCTCGATTCACGCCATCAGCGACGGCCGCCTCCGCCAACCTCTGCTTGACGTTGTCGCCAACTACGCTCCCCGCGGCCCGCAGGTCCGCGCGCTACTGCTAGATCGCGCAGGCGACGACAGCGACCCGGACGTTCGCGCAGCCGCAGTGCAGGCGCTAGCTGGCGCCACGGTCGATGACCCGCAGACGCGCGCACTACTGCTCGACCGCGCGGCCAGCGATAGCGACCCAGACGTTCGCAGTACCGCGGTGCAGGCGCTGGCCGACCCGGCGGCCGCCGATCCGCAGGTCCGCGCAGTGCTGCTCGACCGCGCGGCCAACGACACCGCTCCGAACGTTCGCAGAGCGGCGGTGCAGGCGCTGGCCGACGCCGCAGCCGCCGATCCGCAAGCCCGCGCGCTGCTGCTAGAACGCGCGGGCAGCGACTACCCAGATCTGCGCAGAGCGGCGGTGCAGGCGCTGGCCGGGGCGGCGGCCGATGACCCACAGGTCCGCGCGCTAGTGCTGGACCGCGCGGCGAGCGACATCAACCCGGACGTCCGAAGTGCTTCGGTACGGGCGCTGGCTGGCGCCACGGCAGATGACCCGCAGGTCCGCGCGCTACTGCTGGACTGCGCAGCAAGCGACACCGACCACGATGTTCGCAATGCGGCGGTGCGGGCGCTGGGTGGCACGGTGACGGACGACCCGCAGGTCCGCGCAATGCTGCTGGACCGCGCGGCCAACGACACCGACCCGGGCGTTCGCAGTACCTCAGTCCAGGCGCTAGCCGGCGCCGCGGCAGATGACCCGCGGGCCCGCATGCTACTGCTAGACCGCGCGGCCAGCGACACCGACCCGATTGTGCGCTACGCAACGGTGTTGGCGCTGGCTGGCGCCGCGGCAGATGACTCACAGGTCCGCGCGATACTGCTGGACCGCGCGGCCAACGACACCGACTTGAGTGTGCGCCGAGTCGCGGTGCAGGCGCTGACTGGCGCGCCGACCGATGACCCGCAGATCCGCACGCTACTGCTAGACCGCGCGGCCAGCGACACCGACCCGAGTATGCGCCGACTCGCGGTGCAGGTCCTCCCCGCCGTAGCGGCGAATGACCCGCAGGTCCGCGCGCTGCTGCTAGACCGCGCGGCCAGCGACACCGACCCGAGCGTGCGTAGTGTGGTGACGCGGGCACTGGCTGGCGCGATGGCGGACGACCCGCAGGTCCGCTCGCTGCTGCTAGACCGCGCGGCCGACGACGCCAGCCCGGACGTCCGCAGCACCGCGATCCAGGCGCTGGCCCGCGCCATGGCGGACCACCCGCAGGTCCGCGGCCTGCTGCTAGACCGCGCGGTCGACGACACCGACCCGGACGTACGCAGCACTGCGATCCAGGCGCTGGCCCGCGCCATGGCGGACGACCCGCAGGTCCGCGGCCTGCTGCTAGACCGCGCGGTCGACGACACCGACCCGAACATGCGCAGCACCGTGATCCAGGCGCTGGCCCGCGCGATGGCGGACGACCCGCGGGCCCGCGCCCTGCTGCTAGACCGCGCGGCCAACGACACCGACCGGAACGTACGCAGTACCGCAGTGCGGGCGCTGGCTGGCGCGATGGCGGGTGACCCCCAGGTCCGGACGTTGCTGATCGCCCGCGCCAGAATGGACGAGACCTTGGACGTCTCCGCTTCTGATTGGGCAAGGAATCTGTTCGGTGGCCTGAAGGAACCGGCTTCGGAATTCATTGCCTCTGGCGCGGTCGATGAATCCGATCGCGACTGGATATGCCAGCTGGCGGTGCGGATCGATTCCTGTTCAGAACAGTTTGACCCAGGAAGGATTCCTTCGATAGAGAACAAGCAGGGCATCTTCAGGGAATACATCGTTGGCATTTGATCCGCTTGTCAGCTTGCGATAGGACCTACGGTTGCGGGGAGGCGCGCTCGGCGGCCAACGTGCCCAGCTCGCGTTCGATCTCGTTCCGCGCCTGGGTGGCGGGCCCGAATGCCTGGCCCACGGTCGCGCTGTCCAGCAGGCTGGTCGCGGCGGGCAGGCGGTCGTGCAGGCCAACCAGCGCGTGGCCAAGGCGGTTGCGCTGGGACATCCAGGTATCGGAGGCTACCTTTCCGCCTCGCCGGGCGAGATCAGCCGCCCAGAACAGGTCTTCGACCAATTCTCCGACGTGCTCCAGACGGCGGCGCTGCCTGTCGTGTTCTTCGCTGCGCCGGTCGGCAGCGGCCTGGACGGCGGCCTCCGCGGCCTCTCGCCTGGCCGCCCTGGCCTCGTCTACCGTCTCCCTGGCCTTGCTGAAGGCCAGATATGCCAGCCACACGGTTGCCAGGGCAGCGAAAGCAGTTACGGCTGTAAGGATCGTGTTCGCCAGCGCCATGCCCAACATCGTGACATCGCGGAGGTCGCCGACGGGCTCAGCGCTGGATCTGGAACGGCTCGATTAGCTGCTCGGCCATGAGCAGCAGGGCGGATCCCGCCGTGGCGTCCTGCTCGACGGGGACCGGGCGGCCGTCTAGGCCGGTACGCCCGACGGTGCCGGCGCGGCCGGGGAACCTGGCCCGGCCGGAAAGGACGTCCCAGATCGTCAGCACGACGCCGAGGTTGACGTCCTGGGTCTCCCGCGCGTGGTGCAGCCGGTGGTAGGCGGGGCTGACCAGCAGCCGGCCGAGCGGGCCGAAGGTCCAGCGGAGGTTGGCGTGCTGCAGGGTGCCGATGCAGACGTAGATCGTGATCAGCACGGGGGCTATCGCACGCGTCGGCATCAGGACCACGACCGGGATCGTCGCGAGCAGGAACCCCGTGGTGTGCATGAGCGGGTGCGCGCGGAACGAGGTCAGCACGCTCAGTTCCTCCTGGCTGTGGTGCAGGGCGTGGAAGCGCCAGAGCGGGTCGAGCCGGTGGTCGGCGTAGTGGGCCAGCCAGTTCGCGAAGTCCATGGCCACGATCGTGAGCGGGACCAGCAGCCAGCCGGGCCAGTGCTGCGTCGATCGCAGCTCTATCCACGGCAGGTGATTCTCGGCCAGCGTCGCCGCCCCGACGCTGAGCAACGTCATCAGCGGGATCACCACGATGGCGTGCAGGACCAGGAAGCACGCGTCCTGGACGTGGCCGCGGGCGAGGACCGGACGGCGTTCGGCCGGCCAGATCCGCTCGCAGATCCCGGTTGCCACCACGAGCGCCACCAGCAGCGGGGCGGCCAGCTCGGCCCGGCCCGCGGACAGCACGGATCCGAGGCTGCCCTGCCTGAGCAGGTCGGCGACCGCCACCCAGAGGATCAGCGCCGTTATCCCGGCCAGGACGAACGAGGCCGGGTACACGCGCCGCCACCATGCGGGCCGGATGGTTGCTCGCACCTGGATCTGCGCAGCGGACACCGGAGCTCCTCGCCTGGTCAATGTGCCTTCAGTTGAACATTACGGCCGGTGGCCCAGGAAGGTTCAGCGCCAGTGCGACCTGAATCCAACAAACAGGATTGATTCATCAATCTGAATTGATGTATGGTGGCCGCATGGCCGTCAAGCAGGACAGCGTGCCACCTAGATTCTTGCGGCTGGCGGGGCATCCGGTGCGGTGGCGGCTGCTGACCGAACTGGCGCGCAGCGACCGGCAGGTACGGGAACTCGAGGCCCTGATCGGACAGCCGCAGAGCCTGGTCTCCTACCATCTGGGGCAGCTGCGTGACGGCGGGCTGGTGGCGGCCAAGCGCAGCTCGGCCGACCGCCGCGACGCCTACTACCGGATCGACCTGGCCCGTTGCGGCGAACTGCTGGCGCAGGCCGGGACGGCGCTGCATCCCGGGCTGCGGCTGGTCCCGGCGCCCGCGACGACGGTCGGGACGCGGACCCGGGTGCTGTTCCTCTGCACGGGAAACAGCGCTCGCTCGCAGATGGCCGAGGCATTCCTCGAGGACCTGTCCGCAGGCACGGTCGCGGCCGCGAGCGCGGGCAGTCATCCCAAGCGCCTGCATCCGAACGCGGTCCGCGCGATGCGTGAATACGGCATCGACATCAGCGGCCGCCAGGCCAAGCACCTTGACACGTTGGCCGGGCAGCGCTTCGGCTACGTGATCAGCCTGTGCGACCGGGTTCGCGAGGTATGCCCGGAGTTTCCCTGGTCACCGGAGGCGATCCACTGGAGCATCCCCGACCCGTCCGCGGCGGGCGGCAGCGACAAGGAGACCTACCCGGTGTTCCGCCAGGTGGCGGCCGACCTGCGAATCCGGATCGGCTTCCTGCTCGGGCGGATCGGCGAAGAGGCCAGGTAACGGTGACCGTACCGCCCGGACCGGAAAGCGCGGAGACGGGCTACCGGGCGAGCCTGGGCACCGTGCTGCGGGAGTGGGGCAGGATCGGCTGCATCGGGTTCGGCGGGCCGCCGGCGCACATCGCGCTGCTGCGCCGGCTCTGCGTGGACGACAGAGGATGGCTGGACGCGCGGGAATTCGAGGACGCGATCAGCGCGTGCAACCTGCTGCCCGGGCCTGCCTCGACTGAGCTGGCGATCTACTGCGCGTGGCGGGTGCGCGGCCGACCGGGCGCGCTGGTGGGCGGCGTGGCGTTCATCGTGCCCGGGCTGATCTGCATCCTGGCGCTCTCGATCTTGTTCCTGGCCGGCTCGCCGCCGGTATGGGTGCGGGGGCTGGGCGCGGGAGCCGGCGCCGCGGTCGCGGCGGTCGCCATCCAGGCGGGCTGGTCGCTGCTGCTGCCCAGCTGGAAACGCGCCGCCGCGCGGCGCGCCCGGTGGGTGGTCTACCTGGTGGCAGGCGGGGCCGCGGCCGCGACCATCGGCCCGTGGCTGGTCCTGGTGCTGCTCAGCTGCGGCATCGCGGAACTGGTCATCCGGCCCGCGGCTAGGGAGAAGGGCGCGGGCCAGCCGGAGCCGGTGAAGCATGCGGTCGCCGCGGTTCCCGTGATGGCCGGACTGGCGCGGGTGGGGGCGGCGGCGGCCGGCGGGGGGGTGCTGGCCTCGGTGGCCTGGGTGGCGTTCAAGGTGGGGGCCCTGTCGTTTGGCGGAGGGTTCGTGATCATCCCGCTGATGCGGGCGGACGCGGTGGGGCGGGGGTGGATGACGAGCGGGCAGTTCCTGAACGCGGTGGCGCTTGGCCAGATCACGCCGGGACCGGTGGTGCAGACGGTGGCCGCGGTGGGGTACGCGGCGGCAGGAGTCGGGGGCGGGCTGCTCGCGGCGCTGGTGGCGTTCTCGCCGTCGTTCGCCTTTGTCCTCGGCGGGGCACGGTACTTCGGGTCGCTGCGCGGCAGCAAGCGCGCGCAGGCGTTCCTCGACGGCGCGGGGCCCGCGGCGATCGGCGCGATCCTCGGCTCGGCGATCCCGCTGACCGCCGCGCTGGGTGAGGCGTGGCAGTACGCGGTGCTCGCGGGGGCCGTGGTGCTGCTGATCGGCCTGCGCCGCGGGGTGGTGTTCACGCTGCTCGCGGCCGCCGCGGTGGGCCTGGCGGTGGCGCTGCCGGGCGGGCCGCTGCCGCACTGAACGGCAGTTCTTGCCGAGGCTAGCCGGGCCGCGCATACTGAAACCGAACAATCGCTCATAAGACGAGCAAATGTTCGGCGGCACCGGGAGGCGGAGATGGAACTGACTAAACCGCCCGGGCTGAGCGATGTGGGGCTGGGCGGGGCCGTGGTGATCGTGACCGGGGCCGGGAGCGGGATCGGGGCGGCGGCGGCGCGGCAGCTCGGGGCGGTGGGCGCGAACGTCGTGCTGGTCGGGCGGCGGAAGGACGCGCTGGAGGAGGTCGCGGCCGAGCTCGGCTCCGGGCGCGCGCTGTGCGTGCCGGCCGACCTGGCCGATCCGGACAGCCCCGCGCGGATCGCCGGTGCCTGCCTGGAGCGGTTCGGGCGGATCGACGGGCTGGTTAACAACGCGGCCGTGGTCCGGCACTTGCCGCTCGGGGAATGGGACGTGGCCGGATTCGACGAGCACGTGGCGACGAACATCCGGGCGCCGTTCTTCCTGATCCAGGCGGCGCTGCCTGCGCTGCGGGAGTCGCCGGTGCGTTCGGTGGTCAACATCAGTTCCTCGTCGGGGATCCTGCAACGGGTTGGCCAGTCGGTCTACGGGATGACCAAGTCCGCGCTGAACTACCTGACCCAGACGCTGGCGGGCGAACTCGCCCCGATCGGCGTCAGGATCAACTGCATCGCCCCCGGGCCGATCGATACGCCCATCCACGCGACCTGGGCCGACGACCTGGACGAGGCGTACAAGTGGCTGAACAGCCAGGTCCCGCTCGGGCGGATCGGCGCGCCGCAGGAGGTGGCGGTGTGGATCACGCTGCTGCTGAGCCCGCTGGCGGCGTTCATGACCGGCGCGGTCATCCCGCTGGACGGGGGCCAGGTCATTGACCGCGAGTAGCGCGGGCCCGCTGCGCAGCAGCCAAGTCACAGCGCCCGGGTCCGAGGAACTGCTGCTCCGGGTGGCCTGGTTCTACTACAAGGATGAGCTGACCCAGGACGAGATCGCCAAGCGGCTCTCGGTGTCCAGGGCGTCGGTGGGGCGGATGCTGGACCGGGCCCGCCGGGTCGGCCTGGTCACGATCAACCTGAACGCGGACCACCTCAATGCGTTCGAGGTGAGCCGGCAGCTCCGCGGCACGTTCGGCCTCGCCGAGGCGCTGGTCGTGCCGGACCACCAGGCCGAGCACGGTGACCACCAGGCGCTGAACGCCAGGCTGGGGCTCGGCGGCGCCCAGTTCATGAGCACCCATCTGCGGCCCGGCGGGACGCTCGGGGTGGGCTGGGGCGAGACCGTCTCGCGGGTCATCGCGGCGACCAGCTTCGGCGCCGTCGGCCCGGTGCACATGGTCACCCTGACCGGCGGGGTGGACGCGTACCTGCAGGCCTTCCTTTCCTCCAAGGGCGAAGGGGCGGCCGAGGGCGACGTGACGAGCGCCACCGTCATCCCGACCCCGATCGTGGCCTCCACGCCCGAGCTCGCCGCCGCGCTCAAGGCGGAGCCCGCCATCCAGCAGGTGCTCAAGCAGGCCTGCGGGGTGGAGCAGGCGCTGGTCGGCGTGGGCACGCCCACCGCCGACGCGACCATCGTGCGGATGGGCTACCTGGAAGCGGACGACGTGCGGCTGCTCCGGGACCACGGGGTGGTCGGCGACATCCTCGGCCAGTTCTTCGACGCCTCCGGCCGGGTGGTCCCGCTGCCCATCCATGACCGCAGGATCGGCATCGAGCTTTCCGACCTGGCGCAGGTTCCCAAGGTGGTGGGGGTGGCGGGCGGCCTGCACAAGGCGGAGGCGATCCTCGGCGCGCTGCGCGGCCGGTTCCTCGACGTGCTCGTCACCAACGAGCTCACCGCGCTGCGGCTCCTTGAGCTGGAACGTGAACGACCCGCCGGGTGACCGGGTACCCCCTCGGGGGAGCGGCCGACGGGGCACGCGCACCACTGATCGTTCGGTAAAAAATTTTAGATCTTTTCTCTATCACGGACGGTCAGTGGCGTTCTGACCTGCAGCTTAGCCGGGCGGACGGAAAAGCAAACGGGGCCTTGCCATGGCGTGGCGGACGGGCTGATACTTCCACTACGAGCAAATGTGCAACCTGTGAGCGAATGCTCCGGCTTTGACCGAGAGGAGGGCGCGCGCGCGGCGAATTGTTGCACCTGGCGCCAGGAGAGTCGCGGCGGTACTGGCTGTCTATCGGCGCCCTGGCGGGGACGGAAGCGATCGAGTCATTCGCGCGCGAGGTCGGGGATCTCGCGGCGGGCGAGAAAGTCGGCTGAGGAGGTATCGGATGGCTAACGGGCGGATCGTGGCGCCGGCAGTCCCGATGACGATCACCCAGATCGCCGTCGTCGTCAGGGACATGGAATCCGCGCTGCGCTCCTACACGGAGAACCTGGGCTGGGGACCGTGGAGCGTGTTCGACTACAAGCCGCCGCTGCTGCACGACACGGTGGTGCGGGGCGAGCCATGCGAATTCCGGATGATCGGCGCGGAGACGATGGTGGACGGGCTCGGCTTCGAGCTCATCCAGCCGGTCAGCGGGCCGAGCATCTACCAGGAGTTCCTCGACACGCACGGCGAGGGCGTCCAGCACATCGCGTGCATGAAGCACTCGACGGACGACAGCCAGGCGCTGAAGGACCACTGGGCCGCGCGCGGCGCGCAGGTGCTGATGGGCGGGCGGATCGGGTCGACCATCGAGTTCTACTACGTGGACACCTCGCCGCTGCTGAAGTTCGTGCTCGAGTCGGGCAGCGGGCACGCGATCGACATCGAGCCGACGTACGTCTATCCGTGAGCCTCGGGATGCGGGTGCTTGTGGTCGGCGATCCGTACATGCCGGTGTCGGCGTACGCCTCGGCGCTGGCCTCCCTTGACGGCCTGGTGTCGGTGTCCGCCATGCAGATCGACTCGATGACCGCCGTGGCGCCGCGGACCGAGTCCGAGCGGCGGCTGGCGGAGTACGTGGGCGATCCCTTGGATGTGGCGCAGGCCGTGGCCGGGCACGAGGTGCTGATCGTGCACGGGGCGCCGGTGAGTTCGGAGGTGCTGGAGGCGGCGCCGTTGCGGCTGGTGTGCTGCGCGCGGGGCGGGCCGGTGAACGTTGACGTGGCGGCGGCGACAGAACGCGGCATCCCGGTGGTGAACACGCCGGGCAAGAATGCCGAGGCGGTGGCGGAGCTGACGATCGCGTTCGCGTTGCTGCTGATCAGGGGGATACCGCGGGCGAGCAGGCACCTGCTGGACGGGGGCGGGTTCGCGGAGTCGGTATTCGAGGGGCGGGAGTTCTTCGGGCGCGAGGCGCCCAGCCTGACGATGGGGCTGGTCGGGCTCGGGCACGTCGGGCGGGAGGTCGCTGCGCGGGCCACGGCGCTGGGGTTCTCGGTGGTGGGGTACGACCCGGTCGCCGCGTCCGTGCCTTCTGTGTCGCCTGTGTCTTTTGATGAGCTGCTTGCGCGGTCGGACGTGGTGTCGGTGCACGCACGGCAGACTGCCTCGAATGCCCGGATGTTCTCCGCCGATGCGTTCGCGCGGATGCGGCCGGGGGCGTTGTTTATCAACACCGCGCGCGAGGGGCTGGTGGACGAGGCGGCGCTGTGCTTTGCGCTGTCGTCGGGGCGTGTTGGCGGGGCGGCACTGGACGTGCTCGAGCGCGACGGCGAGCGGCGGCGACTGCTCGGCATGCCGAACGTCTTCGTCACGCCGCACATCGGCGGCGCGACCGCCGAGACGCTGGCGCGCGGGGCGCGGCGGGCGGTGGCCGCGGTCGGGGACCTGCTGGCCGGGCGGATGCCGGCCAACGTGGTCAACCCGCAGGTGCTGCGGGCGGCGCTATGACCGGGCGGTATCTGCTGGCCATCGACGCGGGCACCGGGAGCGCCCGGGCGGCGCTGTTTTCTGTTGACGGCGCGCAGGTCAGCGTGGGACAGAGGGAGTGGGTACACCGCTCGCCGCCCGGCGTGCCTGGCGGGCAGGACTTCGACGTTCACGGCGGCTGGGCGGCGATCGCCGCGTGCGTGCGTGAGGCGCTCGGCGCCGCCGGGGTTTCCGGTTGGGACGTGGCGGGGGTGTCGGCGACCAGCATGCGCGAGGGGATGGTGCTGTTCGACCGGGGCGGGCGGGAGATCTTCGCCGTGCCGAACGTCGACAGCCGGGCCTGCGTCGAGGCCGAGGAGCTGATCAAGGAAGGGGCGGCGGCGAAGATCTACGCCGAGGGGGGCGACTGGGTGTCGATCACCACGCCGGCGCGGCTGCGCTGGCTGGCGCGGCATGAGCCTTCCGTGCTGGCCTCCGCGGGGTCGCTCGGCATGCTCAGCGACTGGATCGTGTATCGGCTGACCGGATCGCATGTGACCGAGCCGTCGGGCGGGTCTTCCTCTGGCATGTTCTCGCTGGCGCAGCGGCGCTGGTCGTCGTGGGTTCCTGCGCTTGCCGGGCTGGATCCGCTGGTCTTGCCGCCGGTGGTGGATCCGGGGACGGTGGTGGGCACGGTCAGCGCGGCGGCTGCCGCCGCGACAGGGCTGGCGGCGGGGACGCCGGTGGCGGCCGGGGGCGCGGACACCCAGCTCGGGCTGCTCGGCGCGGGCGTTTCTCGCGGTGAGTACACCGTGGTCGCCGGGACCTTCTGGCAGAGCACCGTGCTGCTCGATTCGCCGCTGATCGACCCGGAGGCGCGGCTGCGCACGCTGTGCCACGTGGCGCCGGGCGAGTGGATGCTCGAGGGAATCGGGTTCTACTCGGGGATGGCGATGCGGTGGTTCAGGGACGCGTTCTGCGATGGCGAGGTCGGCTTGGCTTTGGAACGGGGGGCCGATCCGTACGAGCTGATGGAGGCTCTGGCCTTGTCGTCGCCGTTGGGCGGCGTGGTCGCGATCTTGTCGGACGTGATGAACGCTAAGCACTGGGTGCACGCGAGCCCGTCGTTCCTCGGGTTCGACCTGGGGGTGGCGTCCGCTGCCGGGGGGCGCGGGGCGTGCGTTCGGGCCATCGAGGAGGCGGCCGCGTACGTGGCCCGCGGGCACCGGGACATCATCGCGTCGCTGACGGGTCTTTCGTTCCAGGACGTCGTGTTCACCGGCGGGGCGGCCAAGGGGCGGCTGTGGCCGCAGATCATGGCGGACGTGCTCGGGGTGCCGGTGCACATCCCCGCTATCACCGAGAGCAGCGCGCTTGGCGCTGCCATCTGCGCCGGCGTCGGCGCGGGCGTGTATTCCGGGCTCTCTGGGCTTGATGTGCGTCGGCGGGCCCGGACCTTCGAACCTGACCGGGCCGCCGCGGCGGCCTACGACGAGCGCTACGCGGCGTGGCGCGAGATCTACCGACGCATGCTCGACATCACCCAAGACGGCCTGCTCCGCCCGCTGTGGCGGGCCGCAGGCGCCTAGGTCGCTTTTTTGGAGGGAATATCGATGGCCACAGATGAAGTAGTACCGCTGGAGTCCTCGCAGGCAGGGACCCACCTGAAGGCCGGCGCCATCGGCTTCGGCGGAGCCACCATGCAGGCGGTCGCGACGATCGCGCCGGCCATCGCCGGGCTGTTCTTCACCCAGTACGTGGTGTCGCTGACCGGCGTCACCGCGCCGCTGGCCTACGTGCTCGGGGTGTGCATCGTGCTCATGCTCGGCAGCACCCTGGTCCAGCTGTCCAAGCACATGAGCTCGGCGGGCGGCTACTACACCTTTGTCAGCAAGGCCATCAACCCGCGGGTCGGGTTCTTGACCGCCTGGATGTACGTGTTCTACAACCCGGTCTGCGCCGGTCCCATCTACGCGTACTTCGGCTACCTGCTTGAGCAGGAACTGAAGACGCACTACGGGATCAACGCGCCCTACCTGTGGTGGCTGACCCTGATCGTGGGGGCGCCGTTCGTGGCCTTCCTGGCCTGGCGCGGCCTGGCCCTGTCGGTCCGGGTCCTGGTCGGCCTGGGCCTGCTGGAGATGGGCATCGTGTTCGCGCTGGCCCTGTCGGGGTTCATCTCCCCCGGGCCCGGCGGGGACAACCTCAGCAGCTGGGTCCCCAGCCACAGCCTGTCCGCGGCGGGCTTCGCCCTCGCGGTGGTCTTCTCGCTGCAGGGGCTGACCGGGTGGGAGGCGGCCGCCCCGCTGGCCGAGGAGACCACCAACCCGCGGCGGAACATCCCGCGGGCCACCATGACCGCGATCATCGCGCTCGGCATCTTCCTGGTCGTCGTCTACTGGGGGCAGATCATCGGCTGGGGCACCAGCATCCTCACCGGCAGCAAGCCGAACGCGCTGGTCAACTCCCCCGACCTGCCCGGGCTCGCGATCGCGCACCGGCTGTGGGGAGGGGCCTGGGTGATAGTGCTGGCCGCGATGTTCTCTTCGACGCTGGCGGTCTGCCAGGCCTGCAACAACGTGTCCACCCGGATCTGGTACAAGATGGGCGAGACCGGCACGCTGCCTTCCTGGTTCGGCCAGGTCCACCCGGTGCACCGGACCCCGAAGAACGCGATCCTGGCCAACCTGGTGCTCTCGCTGGGCGTGGGCCTCGGGGTCGGCTTCGGCCTGAACGCCAGCCGGTCCTACCTGCTGACCAACGGCCTGGTGCTGGTGCTGGCGGTGCTGTACATCTACGTGTCGGCCAACTTCGCCGTCGCGTTCTATTACCTCAGGTTCCGGCGGGATGAGTTCAACTGGCTGCTGCACATCGGGTTCCCGGTGATCTCGACCGCGGCCCTGATCTACGTCACGATCAAGTCGTTCCAGCCGTTCCCCAGCTTCCCGTACAACTACGCGCCGCTGATCGACGGGGTCTGGCTGGTCATCGGGGTGGTCATCCTGGTCGTGCTGTGGCTGCGCGGGAAGGACGCCTGGCTGGCCAAGGCGGCGGGCGCCACGGTGGACGCCGACTCGTTCAAGGATCTCCCCGACTGATGGTCGGTTTTGTCACGCTGGGCGACATCCTGGTGTTCCGCACCGGGCACCACGCGCGGCGGCTGGCGCTCGGCGCGTGGGACAACGGGTACCCGCCTTCAGGCTTGGGAAGGGCGGGCCTGCACGTAGACACGATCCCGTGGATGCACGAGCGGCGGATCGCGGCGTTCCTGCCCGACGGCGACGGGGAGACCGTGCCGAGCAACGTGGAGGGCGTGCTGTACCCGATCCACCCGCTGCAGGTGACCGCGATGGGCATGCTCGCCGCGGACAGCCTGCAGCTGGAGGACCTGGCGGTGGCGTGCGCCGAGGAGGAACGGTTCGAGTTCATGGTGGTAGGGCTGCCGCTGCGACTGCCCGGCGGGACCGGGTCGCCGTGGAATCCGATCGCTATCTTCTGATTTTCTTTTGATTCGGAGGTCATCGCGTCATGGGACGGTTCGAAGGCAAGGTGGCGCTGGTTACCGGGGCGGCGACCGGGATCGGGCAGGCGACCGCGGCGCGGCTCGCGTCCGAGGGCGCGGTGGTGGCGGTGCACCGGGCCGCCCAGCCCTCGGAGCTCGCCGCCACGATCGCGTACCTGCTGTCCGACGACGCGAGCTACGTGACGTGCGCGACCCTGCTCGCCGACGGCGGCTTCATCGTGAACGCCGAGCTGTGATGGCTTCTGCTGTCTTGCGGGATTCCTTGCGGCGGCCGCTGGCGCTGCCGTATCACCCGCTGTTCCGCTTCTACGAGGGCGGCGCGCTGACCCGGTCGTTCCGCGGCCTGCCGGATCGGCCCGACGACTGGTGGTCAGAAGACTGGGTAGGCTCGTGCACCTGCGCGGGCAACGCCGATCCGGATGGGCGGGTCCAGGGGCTGAGCACGGTGGAACTGCCCGGCGCCGGGCCGGTGACGCTGCGCAGCGTCGTCGAGGCGTGGCCTGCGGAGATGCTGGGGTCCTCGTTTTCTGACGGGGGGCAGACCGGGGTGCTGGTGAAGCTGCTGTCTCCGTCCGGGCCGGTGCCGCTGCATGCCCACCCGACACGGGACTGGGCGCGGCGGCATCTCGGATCGCCGTTCGGCAAGACCGAGGCGTGGATCCTGCTCGATACGCCAGGCGACGGGCGCGAGCCGGCGTACGCGGGAATCGGCTTGGTGCCGGGCTGTGACCGGGACTGGTTCTTTGACGCGGTGCGGCGGCACGACAACGCTGCCCTTCGTTCGTCGCTGCATCGGTTTCCGGTTGCTGCCGGAGAGGTGTACGTGGCGCACGCGGGGGTGCCGCACTTCCTCGGGCCGCGGATCTCGTTCATCGAGGTCCAGGAGCCGAGCGACCACATCGTGATCGCCGAGACTCCTGGTTCTTCCGACGACGACGTCGCGGCGGCGACGATGGGGCTGGGCTGGGACCTGGCGCTGGACATGATCGACTACCGTGCCTTGGACGCGGCCGCCACGCTTTCTCGTGCCCGGCAGCAGCCGCGGGTGCTGCG
>Ga0181525_10000447_pt1 | contig 36241 bp, 41 predicted proteins | sample PEATcosm2014_Bin_48_FD_121100 | JGI IMG/M metagenome (GOLD analysis project Ga0181525, IMG submission 121100) | Peatland microbial communities from MTU Mesocosm Facility, Houghton, MI, USA - PEATcosm2014_Bin06_10_metaG | ecosystem: Environmental > Terrestrial > Soil > Wetlands > Peat | place... | reverse complement strand
CCAGCCGGGTCAGCACGATCACGCTCCTGGTCCTGACCACGACCGGCTCGGCCCGGATCCGCTCCATGACCGCCTCGAAGTGCCGCACGTCGGCGGCCCTGATGTGGACGAGCGCGTCCGCCTCGCCGGTGACCGTGCACGCGTCGACTACCTCGGGGTAGCGCCGGACCGCCGCGGCGATTTCGTCGGGCGACGTGCGCCCGCCGCAGAACAGCTCGACGTACGCCTCGGTGGTCCAGCCCATCGCCGCGGGATTTACCCGGGCCGAGAACCCGGTGATCGCGCCCGCGGCCAGCAAGCGGTCCACCCGGCGCTTGACCGCCGGCGGCGACAGCCCGACCTCGTGACCGACGGTGGCGTAGCTGGCCCTGGCGTCCCTGATCAGCGCGACGACGATGCGCTCGTCGATGTCATCCACGGCGGCCGCTCACACGGGCACACTACCGGTGTCCGGGCATGAAACGAGGCTCGGCGTCCCGCTTTCGCCGAGCCTCACTTAGTGAGACGCGAAGCCCGCCGCAGTGGTTGACGCGCCGCGGATAAATGACGCAGGGAATTACCGCGGCCCCACCTGTATCGTGCGAGGCAGCAGCCGAAGCGATCGGGAGGAAGCATGACAGAGGAAGCCGGCGGCACGGTGCGCGGGATGTACGGACCGGACGTCACGTTCCTCGGCGTGCCGCGGGCCGAACTCGACTTGCTCCAGGCCGGCGAGTTCGACGTCGTCTTCCTCGGCGCGCCGTTCGACAGCGGCACCTCGCACCGGCCCGGGGCCAGGTTCGGCCCGCAGGCGATCCGCATGACGGACTACCTGCCGCACGACGCGTCCAGGCCGCACCTGGCGCTCGGCGTCGACCCGCTGGCCGAACTCCGGGTGGCCGACGCCGGCGACGTGCTGATGCCGCCCGGCGAGATGGAGGCATCGCTGCGGGGGCTGGAGGCCGCCGTGCAGACGGTGGCCGACGCGGGGGCGATACCGGTGATCCTGGGCGGCGACCACACGATCACGCTGCCCGACGCCACCGGGGTGGCCAGGCACGTCGGCTGGGGGCGGGTGTCGCTGATCCACTTCGACGCGCACGCCGACACCGGCGACACCCAGTTCGGGTCGCTGTACGGGCACGGCACGCCGATGCGGCGGCTGATCGAGTCCGGCGCGGTCCGCGGCGACCGGTTCCTGCAGATCGGGCTGCGCGGCTACTGGCCCGAGCCGCCGACGCTGGCCTGGATGGCGGAGCAGCGGATGCGCTCGTTCGAGATGAGCGAGATCGTGTCGCGGGGCCTGGATGCCTGCCTGACCGATGCGTTCGCCATCGCCACCGACGACTGCGACGGGGTCTTCCTGTCCGTCGACGTCGACGTCGTCGACCCCGGCATGGCGCCGGGGACCGGGACGCCGGAGCCCGGCGGCCTGACCACCAGGCAACTGCTGGACGCCGTCCGGCGGATCGCCATGTCGCTGCCGCTGGCCGGCATCGACGTGGTGGAGGTCTCGCCGCCCTACGACCACGCCGAGGTGACCGCGTTCATGGGCAACCGGGTGGTGCTCGAGGCGCTGTCCGGCATCGCGTGGCGGCGCCGCCAGCTGGCCGGGGAGCAGCCGCGCCGCCCGGACGCGCCGCTGCTGGAAGGCAGGTAGACGCAAGCGACCACTGGCCTGGGCCGATTAGCCCGCCGCGGCCCCAATTAGGCCCCATTTGGCACTCTGGGCGAACAGATTCATAGCATCTATAGTCGGTGCATGCTCGACGTTACGAGGCTGCGCGTGCTGGTGGCCGTGGCCCGGTGCGGCTCGGTCACGGCCGCGGCGCGAGCACTCAACTACGCGCAGCCCTCGGTCAGCCACCACCTGGCCCGGCTGGAGGCGGAGACCGGCATCAAGCTGATCCAGCGGGCGGGCCGGGGCATCAGGCTGACCGACGCCGGGCGGCTGCTCGCCGAGCGCGCCGCCGAGGTGATCGGCAGGCTGGATGCCGCCGAGAACGAGCTGGCCGCGTACACCGGGCTGCGGGCGGGCCGGCTGCGGCTGGCGGCCTTTCCCTCCGCGCTCGGCACGATCGTGCCGGCCGCCGCGGCGATGCTCCGCGGCCAGCAGCCCAGCGTCGACCTGCGGCTCACCGAGGCCGAGCCGCCCGAGGCGCTGCGCATGCTGCGGGCCGGGTACGTGGACGTGGCGCTGGTGTTCCGCTACTCGGCAGAGCCCCCGGACGCGAGCGACGAGGCCGCCAGCCACGCGGTCCCGCGGACCAGGATGCCGCCGACCGGGGCGGGGGCCGGACCGGGAACCGGCGAGGCATACGGGGGCTTCGGGGGCTTCGGCGATGGCATGAGCCTCGCCGACGACGGGGACGGCATCGACATCACCGAGGGCCTGCGCGAGCGGCTCCTCCTCGAGGAGCCCGTGCACCTGGTGACGGCGGCGCACGGCGGCGACCCGCCGGATCCCGACCTGTCCAGGTACGCGCGCCACCGCTGGATCGCGGGCTGCGACCGGTGCCGGGCCAACCTGCTGCGGCAGTGCTCGCTGGCCGGCTTCACCCCGAAGATCGCCTTCACCACCGACGACTACGTCGCCGTGCAGGCCCTGGTGGCCGCCGACCTGGGGGTTTCCACGCTGCCCGCGCTGTGCCTGCGGGCCGCGCGCCACTCGGGGATCAGGACCACGCCGCTGACCGGCGCCCGCCGGTACGTGTTCGCGGTGCGGTACGGCGACCCGCCGGACCCGCCCGCGGTCAGCCTGCTCATGGACGTCCTGCGCGCCGCCGCCGAGGGCGGCGCGCAGCTCCCCGCGCCTACCTGACCCGATCCGCCGGACGCTGCCTCAGGAGGACGGCGAGTACACGTACCAGTGCCCGGAGACCTCGACGCAGGGGACCAGCGCGTAGGCGTTCGTGTTACTGCTGCTTGACGAGTTCGTCTGCGTCCACAGCGTGCTGAACGACTTCTTGGTCGAGAAGATGGCCGCCGGGTCGTTGTTCGTGTAGCACTCGGGGTTCGCGTTCGGCACGCAGAACGTGCCGGTGGCGCCCACCAGCGCCTTGGCACCGTCGGTCGCGACGTAGCCCATCTGGACGTTCTTGAACGACGGCGAATCGCTCGCGTTGAACGCGGCCGCGCCCGTCTTGCACGTGGCCTGCTCGCTCGGCTCCACGTAGTTGCACTCCAGCGCGTACTGCCCGGAGCTGACCGCGGTGATCACGCCCTGGACCGCCGCGGCCGGCGAGCCGGTGCCGGCCGAGACCTGCGCGGGCGCCGTGACCGTCACGCCCGAGCCGAGCGAGGACGCCCAGGACGACTCCGGCACCGAGCCGGAACCGGAACTGCAGCCCGCCGCCGCGGCCAGCCCGGCCAGCGCGCAGCCGAGCACCGCGGCCCGTGCCAGGTTTCTCCTCATGATGGGTGTCGCCCCCGGTTGCAGAAATCGCGGACATTCGGACTTGCTGGATCTTACCCGCCGCGGCCTCACGAGGAGGGCATGTACAGGTACCAGTGCCCAAAGCCCGCGACACGGCCCCGGCGGGTACGCCAAAATCGCGTATCACCGTCCTTGTCGGCAGGGTCTGGTAACGGGCGAAGTCCGGGGGCCATGAAAGCCGGGGGCACTACCGACGCGAGAAGGAGAGAACACGCATGACTGCCACGCTTAGCGAGGCCCTGCTGGCACCGGACACCAGGCCACTGGTCGTCACGGACTGCGAGGCGCTGCTCAAGAACCAGGTATCCGGCTTGTCGGGGATCTCGGGCGCCGCGATCAAGGTCGCCTACAAGACCGTCAACGTCTTCTCCGCCGATCACGTGCGATACACCCTCGACTCGACGCTGCCGGAGATGGCGGCCGAACTCGAGCCGTACTGGAAGGACTTCAGCGCGTCGGGCGACACCGATTTCGGCGCCTACCTGGCCCAGCACGGCAACGAGGTCTCAGAGTCCCTGCTGTCGATCACCGACGCCCGGGCAAAGTCTCCGACCAGCCGCCCGGTGATCACCAAGGCCTACGGCGCCGTCCGGGACAAGGCGTCCAAGCACGTCGTCGCCGCGCTCCCCCAGGTCGGTTCCCTGGTGCAGAAGTACGCGGGCTGATCCCGGCGGTTCAGCTCGTGTGCTGCAGCGTGTAGCGGACCGTCTGCAGCCGGATCTGGCCGTCGCTGAAGATGAACGTGTCGATGCCGTCCTCGACCTTGGTCGAGGCGGCGGTGGCGGCCCACTCCAGGAAGAGCACGTCGTTCACGTAGATCGTGGTCTTGAGCTCCCAGGCCGCGTTCGGGACGTCGGCAAGCAGCCGGGTGAAGGCCGCCCGGATGCCTTCCTTGCCCCGCTGGACGCCCGCGGGCGTGATGAAGACGGCGTCGTCGGCGTAGTCGGCGACGATCTCGTCCAGGTCGCCCGCGCCGAGCGCCTCGGCGTGGTGCTGGAAGACTTCCTCTGGCGTACGTGTCATCACGCGTCTCCTTCCCGGCGGACTCCTCGCCCCCTACCGTAACGGTGGCCGCAGGCCCGGCAACAGTACCCGGCCAGACTGCGCGGCGCCGCTGCGGGCCGCGGGCGGCAGCGTGGTGAACGTGGCGTCGATCGTCGGGCTGCGTCCCGGGCCGCAGCCGCTCGCCTACGCCGCGCCAGCTGGACCCCGATGCAGCGGAACGTCACCGCCGACGACGGGGCGGAAACGATCTTCTCGCTGATCTCATCGAACCCGTTCGTCACCGGCGAGACCATCGTCATCGACGGCGGCTACGCGGCCACTACCTAGTGCCGCGGCTGACCGCGTTCGCCTCCAGGTACTCCATCAGCGCATCGGCTGTTTCCTCAGAGGTCAGGTCCGGCCACGGATCGGCGCCCAGGAAGGTGGCCCCGGGTTCGGGGCCGCTGACCCGGACGGTGAGCAGTTCGACGTCGGCTGCCCGGGCGAGGCGACGGGCTCCTGCGAGCGTCGCGGTGTCAGCCGGTCCCAGGCAGCGCTCGCCGATGACGGTTACGGTGACGCTCTGGGTAACGGCAGGCGTGGCACTCAGCGCCAGGGCGACCCGGCGATGGAGGGGCTGGACGTGCAGTCCGACCTCGGACGCCAGGCGGGCCCACTGTTCGGGCCGCCAGTACGGACCCGACAGGCAGGTCGGCGACGGGCGGTTGACGACCGGGCAGCCGAGCGCCGAGAGCCAGGACAGCAGGAACGCACTCATCTCCGCCGCGACGTACTCCCGGTCGGAAGGGACTATGTGCAGGAGATCAAGCTCGGACACGTTCGGCAGGCAGGTTACGACGCCGGTGATTTCCTCGACCGCAACCTCCCGGCCGCCGATGACCGCCACCGAGGTCCCGGCGGCGGCGACGTAGTGCCGCCAGCCCGGGACTGACAGATCCTCGCAGGTGAGCAGCGCTACCCGGTCAGTCCCCGGACGGGCGGCCAGCATTCGTGCGCCCTGGTCAAGGCGGCTGGCGACGACGACGATCAACTCGGTCCCCTGGGGCTACTCGTCCCCGCTGCCCTGAACCGTCTGATTGCCCACATCCGGGCGTTCCTCCGCGCCGATGAAGGCCTGTCCGGTGGCCAGGCGCTGCTCAAGCGCGCCGACCCGGAGCGCGAGTTGCTGCACGCTGCCGGCCGGATCGGAGGCGGGCGACGGGGGGAGGGTCTCGGGCAGCTGTTCCTTTATTGCCGCTTCCTTGCCTTCCTTGCCTTCCTTGTGGTCCTTAAGGTCCTTGTGGTCCTTAGCGTCCTTCGCCGCCTCCTTTTCCTTCTCCTTGACCTTCTGGCTTATCGACGCGACCCACCGGCCCGCCGGCGGTACAGTGCCCGGCGGCAGATAAGATTCGTACGTCCCGGCGAGGACGGAATCAGTCGTCTCGCTGGTAGCGGGCGGTGAACCGGTCGTGACCTGGAAGAGGGCCCCGCTGAAGACAATGAACGTCCGCGCCGGATCGACCACGTTCACGTTAGAGAGGCTGACGGTCTGCGCGCCGGCGTCGTAAAAGCCGACGATGCCTCCGCTGCTCAGAATGTTAGTGGATCCGGCGATATTGCCGCTGGCATCCACGGAGCCTATGGTGAGGGTTCCTGCTCCTAGTGTGTCCGTGGTGATGCTCCACGTACCGACGGGTAGTGACATCGCTTCTGCTCCTATCGTGTAGCGTTGTTTATATTCCTGGTTCTTTATTGCCTAGGCGGCGGATCGCATGAGAAGGTCAGCAATGGCCTCGTCAATAGGCTGGCCACTTGCATTCTGGTAGTATGTGTAGGCCGGTGAAGGATTGACCTCGAAGCAATACCATCTGCCGTCGGGATCGCGGCGGAAGTCAATGCCGGTGACATGCAACCCGAGCGACGTGTTAAGCGCCCGGCAGCGATCAGCGACGTCCTGCGGCAGCTGATACGGGCTGATCTCGACGCCGAGACCTTGCCGCCCGGCGTAGCGATAGTCATCCGCCAGCGAGCGGATCTCACAGGCAAACACGTCGTCTCCGACCACGTGCACGCGGTAATCCGTGCCCGGGATGTACTGCTGGAACTGGGTGGGACACCACCGCACCCGGTCAAGTCGCGCCTGGTGCCGCTCCTCGAGCCGGGAGACAATGCTGCGGACTCCGCTCAGCGATTTATAGATGACGGCGGCGTGCTGCGCCCAGAACTCCAGAACCGCGTCGGGATCCGTCGTCACCAGGGTGGCCGGCACGTCGAAGCCGGCGGCCTGAATGAAAAGTGCCTGGTACGGCTTGGCACTGTTGCTCGCCGATGCCGCCGGGCGGTTCACGACGTAGGCCGGCGCCAGGTCGGCCCACGACATCAGGGCGTCGTCGACGCTTACCGCGTGCTGCCAGGCGGCGCTGAACTGACCCGTGCGCTCGACGGCCGGCAGCTGAGCCGAGCTATACGGACGCACGTAGGCGGCGGTGACCTGATCCAGCCGAACCAACCGGCCGGGTGTCCGGACGAATCCCTGGACCGCACCGTCGACGCACAGTTCGATCTCGGTTCGCAGCACGTCCCGCTGGTCGACGAACGCTACCGCTGCCTGCCGCCGGCCGAGCGCCGAATGCACCCGCGCGAGCGGCGGGTCCCCGGGCAATCCCCACAGCAGGATCATCGGCCAGCCTTCCAGGCAAAGCTGAACTGGTACTTACTTAGGCGGTGGCCGAACACGTGCCGCTGATACACCCGGCCGGGGAAGATTTCGGCCGGGACCACTGACCCCGACAGGGTCCGGCTGGGCGGGGTCTGGTCGGATGGAGGGCATGGCGGACGTCACGAGGCACGCCGGGCGGTGGACGCTCGAGGACCGGTTCGCTTCGCCCTGGCACTACCTGCCGGTCGAGGTGCGGCCGGGGGCGGCGGGGGTGCGGGTCGAGCTTGAGTATGACCGGCGCGGCGGCACGGTGCTCGACTTGGGCGCTCTCGGCCCGCGCGGGTTCCGCGGCTGGTCGGGCGGCGCCAGGGGGTGGTTCGCCATCACCGCCGACGAGGCCACGCCCGGCTACCTGCCGGGCGAACTCGAGGCCGGGACCTGGCAGGTCGTGATCGGCCTGTACAAGATCCCGCCGGAGGGCGCGAGCTACCGGCTGACCGCGCAGGCCCTGCCGTTCGCGGCCGACCTGGTGCCGGCCGCGCCTCCCCCGCCGCCCGCGCCCACCGACCGGCCGCCGCGGCGGGACCTGCCGGCCGCTGACGGCCGGCGCTGGCTGGCCGGCGACCTGCACGCGCACACCGTGCATTCCGACGGCGGGCTCACGGTCTGCGAGCTAGCGGCGCTGGCGGCCGGCCGCGGCCTGGACTTCCTCGCGGTGACCGACCACAACACGATCAGCCATCACGCCGAGCTGGCGGCCGCGTCCCGCCGGTACGGGATCACGCTGCTGCCCGGGCAGGAGGTGACGACCGACAGCGGGCACGCGGGGGCGATCGGCGACGTGGGCTGGATCGACTTCCGCCGCGAGCCCGACGACTGGCTGGACGCGGCCGAGGCGCGCGGCGGGCTGCTGTCGATCAACCATCCGTTCGCCGGGCCGATCAGCTGGGCCCGCCCGATGCGACGCCGGCCGCCGCTGCTCGAGGTATGGCACCCCAGCTGGCTGGACCTGCGCTGGACGATCCCGCTGTCCTGGTGGCTGGCCTGGGATCCGGCGGCGATCCCGGTCGGCGGCAGCGACTGGCACCAGCCCGGGTCGGATGCCCCGCCGGGGCGCCCGACTACCTGGGTAGAGTGCGCGGGCGAGGAGCCCGCCGACGTGATCGAGGGGCTGCGGGCCGGCCGGGTCGCGATCTCGGCCGACCGCGACGGCCCGGTGCTGCTGCGCCACCAGGGCGACCTGGTCGCCGTCGGCGCCGACGGCGCCACGCTGGCCGGGCCGGACGGGCCGTGCGCCCGGGTCCGGGGCGAGCTGGCGCGCCTGGCCGGCGCCGCGGGCCCGCACCGGCTGCTCGACGCCGGCGGGGCGACACTGGCGCTGACTGCGTGAGCCGCGATGAGTTCGGCGGGCACGGGACGTCTGTCCTTGTGAAATCGCACAGGAGGATCTGCGTGATGAGCCAGCTAACGACAGGCTACGCGGCCGTCAACGGGCTGCAGCTGTACTACGAGGTGCGCGGCGACGAGAACGCTAAGGCGCCGCTGGTGCTGCTGCACGGCGGGCTGCTCACCATCGACCTGTCGTTCGGTAACCTGCTGCCGGAGCTGGCCGCGAGCCGTCAGCTGATCGCCACCGAGCTGCAGGGACACGGCCGCACCGCCGACACCGACCGGGACATCGACCTGGCCTGCCTGGCGGGTGACGTGGCCGGCCTGCTCGACCACCTCGGCATCGAACGGGCCGATGTTCTCGGCTTCAGCCTCGGCGGCGGGGTAGCGCTGCAGTTCGCGCTCGATTATCCCGATCGTCTCGGCCGGCTGATCCTGGTGTCCGTCTCGTACGCGGCTGACGGATTCCACGCCGAGATCTCCGATCCGGCCCAGCACGCCACGTCGACCCGGATGCCTACCGCGGAGGACTTCCGGCAGATGCGCGAGGCTTACGCGCAGGTCGCCCCCGACCCCGATCACTTCGAGGCGTTCGCGGCGAAGTGCTCGCGCGTCGCGAACAACCAGAAGGGCTGGACCGAGGAGGAACTCGGCGGCATGGCCGCGCCGACGCTGCTCGTGTTCGGCGACCACGACTTCATCCGGCTCGAGCACGCCGTGCGGATGCACGAGCTGATCCCCGGCGCGCAGCTCGCCGTCCTGCCCGGCAGCACCCACATGGGCGTGCTCCGCCGCAGCGCCCTGATCCGCCCGCTGATCGAGGAGTTCCTCGGCTGACTAGGAGGCGGGCCGACCGGCCAGCAGCTCAAGGCGGGCGCGGAGCAGGGCGCGGTGCGCCACCACGTCGTCCACCTGGTCCGGCTGCTCGGGGCATTCGCCCGCGTCGATGGCCTGCTCGAGCCGACGCCCGGCGTCCGCGGCGTCGATCATCTCGAACACCACCAGCGGGTTGCCGTCGGCCGCGCGCTCGGTGTCCGAGCGCAACTCGGGTTCCTTGACCACCCAGGCGTCCCTGATCTTGCCGCCGCGACCGTGATCGATCAGCAGGCAAACCGCGTGCTGGGCCTCGCCGTAGGCGAACGTCATGGTCAGCGACTCCTGGCGGCCGCCGACGTCGGCGTAGTGCCAGCACTGGCGGACCTGCGGAGAGCCGACTGCCTGAGCCCACGCGGGTTCGGCGACGCCGCCGGCGGACATCCGGCGGGCCGCCGGGCCGGCGGCACCGCGGACGGCCGGCGGTCCGACCGCGGACAGGACGCGCAGCAGGGCAAGGGCCGCGGGCGTCGACGCTTCCTCGGCAGCGGGAACCAGCGACCCGGCGATGGCGGCGGCCAGCGACGTCGGGCCGGCCGCCGAGGAGGACAGCGCGCCGAGCAGGTCTGACCCCCAGAGTTCGGCGTCCACCGGGTCGTCGAGCTGGCCGAGGATGTCGGATGCCTCGCCGAGGATCCCGGCAAAGGTCTCCTCCACGGCCACCGGAGCGAACAGGCTCGCCACGTCTGGGTCTCCGGAAGCCGCGCTCATGCGGTTGATCTTGCCACGCGGGTGCCGCGCCCGCCGCGCGTCCGGGCAAGTACCCCGGCGACCAGCCCCGCGAGCGCCGCCGCAGCGAATCGATGACCGAGGAATGGCCGGGCCGGATTCGGCTTGCTTCGCAAGCGGGTCCTGGTGACCGCTGGAGTCTCTAGCCGTTATATGTAGAATAAGGGCTTATGAGGATGACCGCGCCGCTGGAACGGGTGTTCCGGGTCTTCCTTGATGATCCCGCCGCCCCGCGGTATGGCTATGACCTGATGAAGGCGGCCGGGCTGGCCAGCGGCACTTTGTACCCGCTGCTGGCCCGGCTGCAGGCACGTGGGCTGGTGGCCTCTGCGTGGGAAACCCCGCACCAGGACGGTGAGCGGCCACGGCGCTACTACCACCTGACCGGCGAAGGTATCGAGGTGGCCCGGCTGGAACTCGCCCAGCTGTCGGCCCGGCGCCGGCGCGCGCCCGGCCGCCGGGCGCGGCCCGCGCCCGCGGATGCGCGATGAGAGGCGAAAGGTGGGCGCTGCGCGCCGGGGAGTACCTGGTCTCCCTGGCGTGCCGGCGGCTGCCGGCCAGGATCCGGCAGGAGCGGTACCAGGAGTGGCTGGCCGAGCTGCCGGTGATCCTGCGCGACCGCGACACCGGGCCCGCGCCGGTGCGTGTGGCCCGCATGCTGGCCTTCGCCGCGGACACGCTGCGCGGGACGGCGCTGGCCGCAGACGCCTATCACGGGGCTCACCGCGGCCGCGGCACAGCCGCCAAGGACATCCGCTGGCTGGGCACCGGCCTGCTGCTGCTGGGCGCCCTGCTGGTCTGCGCGCTGTTCCAGCTGGCCTGTGAAGGCTGCATCGTCTACCAGCTCGCCACCGGCCCGAACCTGCTCTTCAGCATCCCGCTGGTGCTCGTCAACCTCGGTTATTTCGCCGCCAGCTTCATCCCGCGGTGGGCCAGCCCCGGGCGGCGCTGGTACAGCATGAGCAAGATCGTGGCAGGAGCCGGCCTGTCCATCCGGGCGATCGCCAGCCTGTCCGGCTGGGGTCACCCGCTGCTGTTCGCGATCATCAGCTACTGCGGCTACGCGATCTCGGCCGCCTGCCTCGGCATGGCCGTGGTCCGGGCCGTGAGATACCTCTCCCGGCTCTGGCACGCCGACCAGGGATCGGGCGCATGATTCGCTGATGGTCGGCAGCCAGGCCGGCTTCGGGAACGGGATGAAGTTCTGCGCGGCCTTGCCTGACGCCCGGCGACGTATGCGATCGATACCATTGCTGGTGTGCAGATGCAGGCGTTCGAGACGGTTGACCAAGCCGCCGGCAGCGCTGCCGCCATGCTCAAAGAGGGCGAGCCGCTGAGCAGGCTCTGGCGCTATGTCTTCGTGCAGATGCTCGACGACTACACGAGCGTACTGCGCCATGCGGGAGTCCCGGCCGCCGCGCAGATGTGGACAAGCGCCCCCCGCGGCACCGGAGACAGCCGGGTCGATGCCGCGTTCGCGGCGATGGCCGAGTACCTGGCCCGCCGGGACGGATGGGAGGTTCCGTCCTGGGCCCGGCTGCCCGGACGCGAGGCATGGCCGTGGTGGTTCGTCACCGACCTGCAAGGCCTTCACCCGCGCGCCCTGGTCGAGTCGCCGTCTTCGTTCCGCCGCCGCGGCGTCTTCATCACCAGCGGGGCACTTGACCGCGCATGAGTACCGGCCTCGGAAGACAGGACATCCGCGCGCCCTCGATGACCTATCCGCGGAACTGGCGGCGCGCGGGGCCAGAGCCGAGCTCTTCCTCGTCGGAGGCGCCGCTCTGGCCGTGGCCTACGACGCCGCGAGGGCGACCAGGGACCTCGATGCGGTGTTCGTGCCTGCCGATATAGTCCGGCAAGCGGCGACTGCGGTAGCAGAACACCGGGGACTCACCGAAGACTGGCTGAACGACGCAGTGAAAGGATTCCTGCCGGGTCCCGATCCGGACGCGCAGCGCTTCTACTCCAGCGACTCCCTGATCGTGGACGTCGCATCCCCGAGGTACCTGCTCGCGATGAAGCTGTTCGCGGCCCGCGCCGAGATCGACGCCGACGACATCATCCTGCTCTACCGCCAGCTCGGGTTCACCACGGTTGACGAAGGCCTCGACCTGGTTGAGCAGGCCTATCCAGGACGTCCGATCCCGGCGAAGGTGAAGTTCCTCCTCACCGAAATCGTTGACTCGATGCAGCACTGAAAGCCCGCCACGAGCAAGACCTCGCGGGCCTGGCTGCAGTATTACGCCGATGACTGCTTGCGGACGCGGAAGCGGAGGATGGTGACGGCTCCGGACTGCATGCTGCCGAGCGGTTCCAGGTCTATCCTCGCCAGACCCGGGGAGCAGTAGAACCGGATGCCGTCCCCGAGCAGCACCGGCAGGACATACACCAGGATCTCGTCCACGAGCCCCCGCTGCAGGCACTGGCCGGCCACGTCAGCGCCGAGGATTTCCAGGTTCTTCCCGCCCGCGGCGCCCAGTGCCGTGGCGACCGCTTCCCCGATGTCACCGGTGAGGAACGTGACCGTCGGGTCCGGCGGGTCCGGCGGCTCGTGGGTCAGGACGAACTGGGGTCCGGAGAAGGGGTATTCGGTCTTGGCGGGCTCCATCCTGCTGGCTTCCTCGTAGGTCCGTCGGCCGATGAGCATGGCGCCGGTGGCCGCCGCGATCTCCGGGAACCCGTCTGGCGCCACGAAGTCGAAGACCCAGTCCATCGCGTGGCCAGGACCGGCTTGCGGGCGGGCGATAAAGCCGTCGAGCGACATCGACCTGTTCACGACCACCTTGCCGCTCATCTCACGACCGCCAAGCCGCCGAACCTGATCGCCACAGCCGCGTCTCCCTCCTCTGCCGCGGGCTTGTCCGCACAGGCCGCAGTGACAACATTAGTCAACTGGTTTCGGCTGTCCTGTACAGTTGCCCGACAGGGATCATACAGACGCGTCAAGCCAGTTATTCGAAAATCTATCCTGCTGCTGTCCGGGATCTGTCCTGTCCCAGTTTAGGTATTTGCCCCCGCGATGGTTCACCGACCTGCGGCTTGCCCGTGGATCATAGGGCACGTCATCGCCGAGGGCCGCAAGCTGGCCGGCGGCAGGATTCATGACGGCGGGGCATAGCCGTGCGCCTCAGCGATCACCGTCAGCCGGGCCAGCAGGGCATCCAGGTCGGCCTCTTCCATCTGTTCCCCATCAGGGCAGTCCTCGGCGGCGATCCATAGCGACCGCCGCTTGTCCCACAAGGACGACTACTGGTCGCTGAGCTGGTTGATCCGGTCGACCTGGCCGGGCGTGAGGGTCACGATGTCGCCCCGCCGGCCTGGCCATGACCGCGTCCCTTCGCCCGGTCGGGTTGCGCCGACCGGTGGTGTTCCACCCTGGCCGCTGGGGTAATGGGCTGTCTTGGCGAGTGGCCAGCAAGACCTGCAGGAAATCCTGGCCGAAATACGGCTCGTGCTGGCTGGGCTTGCGCATCTGGCGGAGTATGCGCACGGAGAAGGGCGGCTTGTCCCAGAGGGCGCGCAGACGGGCTTCTGAGTAGCCCAGGCCGCCGCCCAGGCTCCCCCGCTCGTAGACCTGCTTGTCGCTGTAGCCGCTGCCGCCCTCGGGAAGGGAAGCAGACCAGTCCGTAGCTGCCGCCGGGCCGCAGCGCCCGGTGGACCAGGGCGGCGTAGTCGCCGCGGCGGTGCGGGGGGATGTGGTGGAAGCAGCCGGAATCGTAGACCAGGTCATAGGACCCGCCGGTGAGCTGGATGTCGAAGACGGAGCAATGGTGGAAGGTCACCGGGACACCTGTCCGGCCCGCCCGTTCCCCGGCCCATCCGATGGCCTGCGCGGAGAAGTCCACGGCATCGACGGCGCATCCCAGGCCAGCCAGGTAGATAGCGTTCCGCCCGTTCCCGCAGCCGAATTCCAAGACACGCCCGGGACCCCGATCCGGTCACGCAGCGACCGCGCTGCTACGGCTCCTGTTTTATTCGTCTTGCGGCGCAGTGTTATGCGGGGCCGTTTCCCCGGCGGGTGTCAGCTGCCGTAGGTCGCTGATCACATACCGCGCCATTGCCTCGGGCCAGGCTGCGCGATACTCCACGGGGAGCTGCTGGCCGGTCTGGTCTAGCAGGTTCGCCAGCTGCCGGGCGGCAGGCACCAGCCGGGCGAGGTCAAGGTCTGAGACTGTCGCGGCCAGGTCCGGTGTGATCATCTCCGGCGCGAAGTCCAGGATGCTGATCACGCCGAACTGCGGGTCCGGTACGTGGCCGGCGACCGCTTGCAGGCGCCAGAGCTGATCCCGCGCATTGTTCAGCTGGAGGAGCGCCTCCCATGCCGAGTGGCGGCGCAGGTACTTCCCTACGTCGGCAAGGGCGCACCAGCCATGGAAGGCCCACTCCCCGACCTGGGCAGGCGTCGGCGGTTCCCGGTGCGCCCGGGTCACGATCGCCGCGTCCGGGTCATACAGCGCCAGGACACCGGCGAAGGGCTCGGCGCTGGCTGAGGCGGGGAAGACTACTAGGTCGACCTGGCACCGGTCGGCGTACTGGGCGAAGATCCGCAGGTGGGTGGTCGTGACGGACGGGAGCTTGTGCTGGTAGCTGTCCACCAGCTCGCCGAGGCCGTCCACGGCAAGGCTGATTTTCGGGATTGCCGCCGCGAAGTCCTCGTCCCGGACGCCTATGGCCAGGTCCAGGTCCGACAAGTGGTCACCCGCGCCCCGAGCTACCGAGCAGCCGAGCACGAGCCACCGGACACTCTCCTCGGCGTCGCACAAGGACAGCAGGCCGCGCAGTAGCATCCGCTGCCCGGTCAGCTCGTCCGGAAGCTGATCAACCCAGGTCGAATCATGCGGCGGCATGCCCTCCACCTTACGAAGCCGAGGTAACGCCGGAGTCCGGGGACCGGCCACCAGGCGGTAGGTCTGCGGCGCGCAGGTTCCGCGCGCCGCACGGACGGACACAGCGCCCGGAGGGCACTATCTAAGGTTTGCCCGGCACCAGGACCTAGGGGTCGCATGGCGGGTGGCGTGGGGTCGCGACGCGCCGATGGTGAGCGTGTCCCCCTTGGCGCTGGACGGGTCGGGTTTTGCTTGGGTAGGCCACTCCCACGCGCGGCGGCGGGGAGCAGCCGTTACCCTGGGGTCAGTCGGGACCGGCTTGCCCCGGCCACCCCGCACAAATGACGGTCGGCGGCGCAGGAAACGCGAAACGAGCCGGGTGGGCCTGCCATGGAGTGAGTTTGCCTGGAGCGGGCTGCGGTGCTGGCTAGGCTCCGTTGCTGGCCGGGCGGGCTTGCTGGCCCATCGGACGTTCATCATCGCGCCTATCCGCTGCTTGGCGTTGGCGCTGGCGTGGATGTAGAACCGTGGTCTCGATGCTGTCGTGCCCGAGGACCTGGGAGATGTTCGCGAGCTCGCGCGGGGCTGGCGTCCAGGCCTCGCTGGCGAACTGGTAGCGCGGTCCGCGTGCGGCCGGTCCTGTCCGTGCCGGCCGTCACGATGCGGGGGCGTCTCCAACCGCGTGCCCTGACGACCGCTCACGGGTCCTTTCTGTGTGCTGCCAGGCATGAGACCAGGGCTTCACACTGGTGCGGCCCGTCGGGTGCCACACGAGGCTGAAGTCGTCGTCTCGAAGGGAGCACTAGCATGACAGGAACCACGGGCGACATCATCGCCATCGTGATCGTCCCGATCCTCATACTCGCCTTCTGGCTAGGCATGATGTTCTACGTCACCAGTCACCCGCAGTGGCGCAACCAAGCTCAGGCGGATACCGCCGCGCACGCGCAGGCGCGAGCCAGCGCAGCGCCGGGCTGAAGGCAGACCGGCGGCGGTTCCGCCGGTGTACCTGGCGCTCCGGGCGCGACGCGCTGAGCTGGGCGGACGGTCTTCGGCGTGGTACTGGCCTGCCCGGCAGGTACCGTGAGCGGGTGAGCCTGTCTGGGGCGTGGGAGGACCACGCGGATGAGTGGATCGCGTGGGCTCGGACGTCCAGCTTTGACGGGTTCTGGGAGGGGACGTGGCCTGCCTTGCGGGCGCTGCTCCCCGAGCCGGGACCCGGACCGGTCATCGATGTCGGCTGCGGGGAAGGCCGGGCAGGCAGGGAGCTGATGAAGCTCGGGTATCGGGTGGTCGGCGTCGACCGCTCGCCGACGCTGGCGGCGGCAGCCTCCTCGGCACGCCCGGCGATTCCGGTGCTGCTGGCCGATGCTGCGGCGATGCCGCTGCGCGACCGGTGCGCCGATCTTGTCGTGGCCTGCATGTCACTGCTGGATATCGACGACTTCGACGGCGCGGTCAGCGAGATCGGCCGGGTGCTGCGGCCAGGTGGCCGCCTGTGCCTGGCGGTCGTCCACCCGTTCATGTCGGCCCAGGACGAGGACACTATGCACACGCCGTCGTTCCGGTTCTCCCGGCCCTACCTGGAGCCGCGCCGTTATGTCGATCATGTCGAGCGTGACGGGCTGGCGATGACGTTCACCAGCATGCACCGGCCGCTGACCGGCTACGTCTGCGCCCTGGCCGCAAACGGGATGATGATCAGCGCCTTGTCCGAAGGTGGCGGGGGCAATATTCCCTGGCTTCTCGCGGCCCGGGCCGACAAGATCACCCGCTAACGGCCCGTCACGGCAGGCCGGCCGGACTTAGCCGGCCGGCGACTCGACGGTGACGGCCTCTAGCAGGCGTTCGTAGGCGGCCAGGTCGACGTGATCGCGGTCCTCGCCGCCGGGCCAGCTTCCCGGGCGGCCCGCGTTGTCGGTGCCGCCCGCGGCCAGGGCCAGCGCATGCCGAAGCCGGTCCGGCCAGGACCAGCCGAGCAACTGGCCGGGTACCAGGCCGGCCACGAGGGCGCCCCTGGCGGGCGGGTAGGCGACGTGCGGGCTCGCGTCCGCGACACGGGCGGTCCACTGGCCGTCCGCGGTCACGACCCGAACGGCGCCGTCCGTGGCCACCGCCGCCGCCCCGGCGCCCATCCTGATCAGCGTCGCGCCGAGATCGGGATCGGCCGACCCGGTCTCTGCAACCACCAGGTCGGGGCCGTGACCGACGGCGTACATCAGTTCCTCGCCACCCGCGTCAAGGATCGCGGGCACACCCGCCTCGGCAGCGTAGGTCACCAGCGACCCGTAGATGTCGGGCGGCAGCCCGTCGGGCAGGCTGCCGCACAGAACGACGGCTGCGGCGCTGGCCATCAGGCGGCGGTAATCCGCCGCGAACCTGCCGAGCTCCTCGGTGGTGATGTACGGCCCTTGCTCACCGAACCGCAGCGCTGGCCCGTCCGGAGCAGCGAAGCTGAACACGCGCCGTGATTCGCCGCGGATCAGGGTGAACGCGGTCGGTACGCCGGACCGGGCCAGGTCTTCCCTGATCAGGTCGCCGGAGGCGCCGCCGACCAGTCCGGCCGCGAGCACGTCGTGCCCGAAGGCATTGAGCACCCGGGCCGCCGTCACGCCGCGGCCGCCGGCCCGGTAGGCGGCTCGGGAGACCGGGTTGATGCCGTCGGCGGCCATCCCTTCGGCGGCGTAGGAGACGTGCAGCGCGGCGTTGAGCGTGACGGTGACGATTACGTCTCCGGCCATGTCTGTCGTGCCTCCCGTTGGTCCGTTCGGCATATTATGCGAGCTCGGCGCCCGAGGCCGGAACGGCACGATCATGACTCCGTAGGCTTTGCCGCATGCATAACGGATTCGAGGACCTGGACCTGGGCAAGTTGCGCCGGCGGCGGAGCGAGAAGTGGCGACTCCACCCGCCGGACGTGCTGCCCGCGTTCATCGCGGAGATGGACTACGACCTGGCCGAACCGGTTGTCGCGGTGCTGCGGTCGGCCATCGACCTCGACGACTGCGGCTACTCGAACCCGACCTGGGTCGGCGAGTCCTTCGCCAGGTTCGCCGCGGCCAGGCACGGGTGGGCCGTCGACCCGGGCCGGGTGCACCTGGTGCCCGACGTGATGGCGGGGGTGGACGCGATCCTGCGGCTGGCCGCCGAGCCCGGCGACAGCGTGGTGATCAACCCGCCGGTGTACCCGCCGTTCTTCGAGCACCTCACCGCGGCGAGGCTGCGGGTCGCCGCGGTCCCGCTGATCCGCGAGGACGGCAGCTGGGAACTCGACTTCGCCGGGCTGGAGGCGGCGTTCGCCGCCGGCGCGCGCGGCTACCTGCTGGCCAGCCCGCACAACCCGACCGGGCGGGTGTTCAGCAGGGAAGACCTCGGCCGGATCGCGTCGCTCGCGAACCAGTACGGCGTCATCGTGCTGTCCGACGAGATCCACGCGCCGCTCGCCCTGGCCGGGGCACGGCATACCCCGTTTGTTGCGGTAGGGGACGAGGCGGCTGAATGCGGCGTTACGCTCGCCTCCTCGTCCAAGGCGTTCAACCTCGCCGGCCTCAAATGCGCCGTCGCGGTGGCGGGCTCGGCGACCATGCAGCGCCTGCTCGACCGGCTGCCCTCGGCCTGCCAGTACGGGGCCGGCCTGCTCGGCGTGCTCGCCTCCATAGCCGCCTGGCAGTCCGGAGACGACTGGCTCGACGCGCTGAACGCCCAACTCGATCATGTCCGCGCGGAATTCGGCCGCCTGCTCGCCGAGCGGCTGCCCGAGGCCGGGTACGTACCGCCGGAGGCGAGTTACCTGGCCTGGGTAGACTGCACCCGGCTGGGCCTCGGAGCGGACCCGGCCGAGGTGTTCCTGCGCCGCGGGAAGGTGGCGCTCGGGCACGGCCCGCACTTCGGTGCGCCCGGCGCAGGGTTCGTCCGGGTGACCATCGGCACCAGCAGCGCCCTTATCGCCGACATCGTCGACCGGATGGCCGCCGCGGTCGGCCGCGTTCCAACCCGCAACGATGTGACAGCGTGGCGCTTACAGATGGTTTGCCCAAGTCCCACATCGATCCTGTCAACCCGACGCCACCAACCAGCAGCCACCGCGCCCATGACCACGGAACCAGCAAGCGCCAGGGAGGCGGCCCGCCCACCTACCCCCTGACCGCCCGACCCTTCGCCGCACGGAACATACCAGCGCCGGACAAGGACCGGCCCGCCAAGGGCAAAGACCCCTGGGCGATAGGCCGCCGCCCGCGCTGTAATCGGAGCCAAAGACCCCCGGGATGGAGAGTAGGCTCATTGCTCATGACCGAGGGCGAACAGCCTCCTTCCGAGCCGCAGATCATGATCGATCCAGCCCAGATGGCGGGTGTCTGGGCCAACTTCGCACGTGTATCTCACAGCCCGTACGAGTTCACGCTCGACTTCATCCGCCTGGACTACGGTACAAACCCTCCGACGGGCATCGTCGTGGCCCGGGTTTCGTTGTCACCACTGATGGTTACTCAGTTGATAGATGCTTTGGGTACCAACTGGAACGTCTACGCTGAGAAATCGATGCCTCCGGAGGTGCAGCGAGATGGCAGGACACCAGACCAGGGAACCAGTGACGGCAACGGCGCTGAGACTGCTTCCGCCTAAGCGACCCGAAGACACGCAGACGGCGTGGGAAGACCCGTGGGAAGCGACCCAGGCGGCCCGGGAGAAGCTGGCGAACAGCCAGACGCCCTACAGGCAGGGCATCCGAGTAGACGTTCGGACCGTGGGGCATCGGATCACGGAGGAGATCAACGCCGATCCGGCCGAGATCGAACGTCTGAGGAGCGCGAGGAAGGACGCCCGCGCTGGCAAGACCTTCCCCCGGCACAGCGATACGAGGTAACACTGACGAGCCAGGCGCAGCAAGACCTGCGGGAACTTAGGCGCCGCGACCCAAAGACCCACCGGCTGATCCAAGGCCGGGGAGGCTTGTTCGACAACCTGGAGAAGACGCCCGACCTCGGCTACCCCCTGGAAGACGAATGGGAAGGCTGCTTCGCTGTTCACATCGGAAACGATCGATACCGCGTGATCTGGGAAATACTCCCGCCGGTTGAAGACTGCGAAGGCGACCCTGGTGATGAGGTCGTGCCGATCGTCATCCTCCGCGTCGGGCCAAAGACCGACGAGCGAGGTCATACCATCTACGAGAGCCCCCGGCCAACTGCGTTGTGATTCGCAAGAGCCCTAGAGGCGGCATCTTGGATGAATACCACTACTATCCGCCTTGCCCGTCACCTCTCCATCGAGGTGGTAGTACAACGCTGACGCAGCGGCGGTGGGCCGCTTCCCAACAGACAGGGGCGGCCCATCGCGTAGACACGATCTGGGTTGCCCGCGCCCAGCGCGTCGCGCGCCTAGCGCCGATTTCCGCACCGCCACTCCGGCCCCAGGCGTGATCGATCAGTTCTGGTCCTGACCTCCGGGTCCGCAAGCGCCAATACCCATGTCGGACCGTCTCCCCGGGGCCTGAAAGGGGGCAACCGGACACAGGGATGTCAGAACGGTCCAGTGCCAGTTCAGCCCTACGACCGCTGAACCGACCCCGCAGTTGATCCAAAGGTTGCCAGGTCGAACGTCATCGGCCTCCGCGAGTGCCTGATCCGCAGGGGCCAATGAACCGGCGCGGAAACCCGCGCTAGCCCGCGCCGTAACCCAGTATGGTGTGCCGGGCTCTGCCCGGCACACCGCAACCCCGCCCGCCGTGCCGATAAGGGCGACGGATCCCGCCGAACAGCGCATACCCGTCAGGTTCCAGGGCGACCACTGGAGGCTACCCCCACCATCGCCAGCAAAGCAGCGATGAGAACGGCCACCATGCCGCTGGCACCGCCGCCCTGCGCAGCGGCATCGACCTGGATCAGGATAAGGGTGAAACTCAGCGCCACCATCGCCAGACCCAGGCCTGGCACGGGACGCGGTCCACGATCCGGTCCCGAGCTTGACTGACGGCGTATATCCAAGTCCACTCACCCATCACCTCCTTTCTCCTCTTGCATCAAGTAGGAATACCTCCGGGACCCGCCGTCAGGTTGTCGGACCGTAACGGCACAATTCCCGTCGGTTACTTCTATGATCACATGAGACACTTGAGATATCAGGCGCAACCGGGCGGCCCTGGCTGGCGCATTTGACGCAACCACCTTCGACGACCCTGCCGGGGGGTACACGCCTTGGATAGCATTCCCGGACGCGCCCGGATCCCCTGCTGCCTGCACTAACGTGCTCACCGCGTTGCGGCACGCGGAGCCAATATTATCCAGCTTTACGCCCGGAATAACCTGAAATACGGTGCCCACGGGACACGCGCGTTAAGGCATCTGGCTGGTCGGGCGGAACCCGAAGTCTGGATCCCGCCGCACACCTTCATATTCTGCCGTGCGGCCCAAGCGATGCGGTACACGAGCGAGCCCTGAAGCGAGCTGGCCAACCGATCGGGGTCGGCGTCGGCTAGCTTCCTGTAGATATCCACCGCCTCCTGGATCGCCGACAGTGGCTTGCTAGGGCGACCGGAACCCCCCGGAAAATCACGGCCCGTTCCAGGTTTTCCCCCAGACCCCTTTCCTAATGCCCATACGGACAGACCCCGCTGTACCAATGGCCGAGGAATACGCAAGCAAAACCGCCACACATGACCGTGGGAACTGTGCGGATACAGCAAAAGGAGCGCTCCCGCCACACGAGAGCGCTCCCCCGCGAGAGTCGCGCCAGCCGACCCTAGGGCAACGGCCAGACGCTAACGAGCGCTTCACCTGGCCGGCAAACCGGCGCCACGCGGCCGAGCTGAACCGGAGCACCGGGCCGGCACAGCCCTTGGTATCGCGCACGAGCACGACGCGGCGGGCTTCGCCGACTTCGACGCAATCCCCGCCATTGCCTGAAAAGCTGGACTTCCGCCAGCGTGGGTTTATCGCTTCCACTTTTCGTTCGCCACTTCCATGATGAGATCACGAGACTGCGCGCGCGGCATGGCGTAGCCGCGTGTCCGCTCGAAGGCTACCGCCGCCTTCCGGACCAGGGATCTTGATTCGGTGGTGTGGCCCTCCGGTACCGCATCGGTAAGCAGCACATCCGGCGCGCCGTCGCTGCTGGCCAGGTTCAGCGCACCGGACAGGCCCGCCGTCGTGGCGCCCGGGCGGCCACCGGTTGAACCGGGTCAGGCGTCCCGGCAGAAGCAGGCGGCCAGGTGGTCGTTGACGATGCCGCAGGCTTGCATGGTCGCGTAGGCGGTGACCGGGCCGGTGAAGGTGAAGCCGTGCTTGCGGAGCTCGGCGCTTAGCGCCTTGGACGCTGGCGTCGAGGCGTGCAGGTCGTCGAGGGTCTGCGGCGCGGGCCCGGAATCGGATGCGTATTTCCAGACCAGTTCGGTCAGGCCGTCCGGCAGGGTGAGCATGGCGCGGGCGTTGGTGATCACGGCGTTGATCTTCGCGCGGTTCCTGACGATGCCCGCGTCGGCCATCAGCCGCGCCACGTCCTGGTCGCCGAAGGCCGCGACGGCGGCCGGCTCGAAACCGGCGAAGGCGGCCCGGAAGTTCTCCCGCTTGCGCAGGATGGTCAGCCAGGACAGGCCGGACTGGAAGCCCTCGAGGCAGAGCCGCTCGAAGATCGCGGTGTCGCCGCGGACCGGGCGGCCCCACTCCTCGTCGTGGTAGGCCAGGTACTCCGGTGCGCTTATCCCCCAGGGGCAACGCAGCTTGCCGTCGGGACCGGGCACGGCCCCACGCTCGGGTGCGGCAGCAGGCGCGCTGCCGGGCGGCGACTCGGTCACTGGCCCTGCCCGGCCGCATCGTCGCCGCCGTCGGCGGCAGGTCGGTCAGCGGCGGGACCGGAAGGGCCCGGCCCGGGAGCGGAGGCGGCGGCGCGGTCCAGGGTGGCGGCCGGGGCATCGGGGGCAGGGGCGAATCCGACGGCGCGCGGGTCGTCCCGCGGGGTTGGCTGGAGTTGGTCCTGCGGGGACGGCGCCGGCTGGTCTTCTGGGGACGCCCAGGGCTGATCCTGCGAGGCTTCGGGATCCGGGGCTTCCCATACCAGGGGGTCCGGGAGGGCCTCAGCGGCCGGGGCCTCGGCGGGGGCGAGCCACGCCTCGGGGGGCGTGAGGGGTTGGGCCTCGTGGCGGCCGGGAAAAGGGCGCGGCTGGAAGCCGAGCGGGCCCTCATCAATCCGGGTCGGGAAGCCTTGGCCGGCCGGGGGGGCCGGGGTCGTTCCGTGCACGTGGTAGTTGAGGTCGGTAACCTGCTGCTGCAGGTGGGCGATGGCGACGTCGCGATCGCGCAGCGCCTGGGCGATGGTGTCCAGGGCGGCGTCGGTTACCTGCATGTTGTACCCCCACAAGGCGGTGGGCGGCCGCAGCAGGGCGACGTCGGCACCGGATACCGAGCCCAGGTTGAGCGGGGCGTGGTCGGCGTGCTCATATGCGAGCTCGCCACCGCGGCCGGTGGCGGTAAAGAAGACGGCGACGAGGATGACGGCGATCGCCACCCACAAGAGAACAGGCACACATGCATCGTGCCATGCTCGAAGCGTGCTGTCGCATCGGTGGGGCGACTCGGCCGCGGTCGCGATCATGGCCCCCGTTTTTGCTGTCGCCGAGGCGGTCGCGTACGCGGCGGCGGGGGCGCGACTGGCCGACGTGGGGACCGCCGAAGCGCTGATCCCGGCCATCCGCCGATCCACGGCGGAGGTGCTCATCTGCGGCTACGCCGAAGGCGCCGACCTAGTACAGGACGCCGACCTGGCGGCCGGGAGCGGCGCGGGGCTGATCTGCCGCGATCCCACCGCGGCGGCCGCGGCCGTCCGGCGCGGGATCGCGGCGGAGCGGATCCTGGTATGCGTCACGCCCGCGCAGATCGAATCGGCGGCGGAGTCTGGCTGGGCGACACTGGTCGACGTGGACGACTTCGGAGGCCCGCTGGCTGGGGTGGAGGCGGTCGCGGCGGTGTGCGGGTGGCTCGGCGCGAGCGTGGTCAGGACCCGGCACGTCGCGGAGGTCCGCCGGGCGCTGGACATGACCGAGACGATCCGCGGGACCCGGCCGCCCGCCTGGACCATCCGCGGACTGGCCTAGCTGCCTAGGCCGATGTCGCCGGGGAGGACGACAGCCTCGGCGGCCGGGTCGTCTAGGCCTCGGCCGGCGTGGGCGGAGCGGATGATCTGGACCACTTCCTCGGCGTCGTCGGCCATGCTGATCAGGCCGTACTCCACCGGGCCGATGTTGGCGCGGGCCAGCATCGTGTTCTCTAGCCAGGACAGCAGGCCGGCCCAGTAGGCGCGGCCGACCAGCACGATCGGGAACTTGGTGATCTTGCCGGTGGCGACCAGGGTCAGCGCCTCGAACAGCTCGTCCATCGTGCCGAAGCCACCCGGCAGCACGACGAAGGCCTGCGAGTACTTGATGAAGACCGTCTTGCGCACGAAGAAGTAGCGGAACTCGAGGCCGACCTCGACGTAGTCGTTCAGGCCCATCTCGGTGGGCAGCTCGATGCCCAGGCCGACCGAGAGGCCGCCGCCCTCTACCGCCCCCTTGTTCGCTGCCTCCATGATCCCGGGGCCGCCGCCGGTGATGATCGCGTAACCGGCCTTGACCAGGCCATGGGCGATCTGCTCGGCGATCAGGTACTCGGGGGCATCGCGGCGGGTGCGCGCCGAGCCGAAAATCGACACCGCGGGACCGAGCTCGGCCAGCAGGCCGAACCCCTCCACGAACTCTGCCTGGATGCGCATCACCCGCCAGGGGTCGGTATGCACCCAGTCGGCGGCCCCGCGCCGGTCGAGCAGCCGCTGATCGGTCGTCGTTGCCGGTATCTGCTTGCCGCGTAGCGTCACGGGACCCTGGCGACGGACCCGCCGGTGCGGCTCAGAGTTAACGCTCATTGTGTACCTAAGGTAATCGTGCCGAGCAACTGTGCTGGTTCGGCACGCTCAAGCGCCGATCCCGTGATCTCGGAGGATGGCGTTTAGGGCGGCCTTGTCGTGGCGGCGGCCCGGAGGCAGGCGCTTGAGGACCAGGACGCAGGGCATGCCGAACTCTCCGCCGGGGAAGCGGCGGGGGCGCATGCCGGTTACGCAGACCGACCACGGGGGGGCCTCGCCGCGGGGCAGCTCCTCGCCGGTTTCGGTGTCGATGACGTGGGTGGTGGGGCCCAGGTGGGTGCCGGGGCCGAGCACGGCGCCGGTGCGGACGCGGGCGCCCTCGACCACCATGCAGCGCGAGCCGATCATCGTCTCGTCCTCGATAACGACGGGCACCGCGTTCGGCGGCTCCAGCACGCCGCCGATGCCGACGCCGCCGGAGAGGTGCACGTTCTTGCCGACCTGAGCGCCCGAGCCGACCGTCGCCCAGGTGTCCACCATTGTTCCGGTGTCCACGTAGGCGCCGATGTTCACGAACGACGGCATCAGCACGGTGCCCGGCGCGACGTAGGAGCCCCAGCGGACGATCGCGCCCGGCAGCACCCGGACGCCGTCGAGGCGCTTGGTGAGCGGCACCCTGTCGTCGTAGCGGAAGTCGCCGACCTGGGACGCGGCCATCGGCAGCAGGCGGAACGCGAGCAGGATCGCCTGCTTGGCGCGCTCGTCCACGACGACTTGGTCGGTCTCCGGGTCGATGTGCGCGACCCGGGCGCGGCCGGCGTCGATCTCGTCGACCGCGGCGACCACGGTCGCCCGCGCCTGGGTGTCCTGCGGCGACAGCTCGTCACGCTGCGCCCACAGCTCGTCGATTATCGCCGGCAGCGGCCCGGGGGGCCGGGGGGGCCCGGGGGGTATGGGGGGGCGGGCAGCCCCCCCATGAGCGGGGGGGGCTTGGGGGGGGTCGTCCCCCCCGCGGCGAACACTGCTCATGATGCGCGAGCTTAGCGGTACCGTCTGATTCTGTGCCGCCCAATCGAGCTCGGCCCAGGCTGCGGGCCGTCCTCGGGCCGGTGCTGGTCCTGCTGGCCGTCGGGGCGGGCTACCTGGTCTACCGCGGCATCCAGCGGGTCCCGCCTCCTCCCCCGCCGCCGGGCTGCCAGACGGGCACCGGGGTGACCGCCATCGGGCTCGAGACCGACCAGGCCGAGATCGCGGCCACGATCGCGGGCATCGCGGCCCGGCGTCACCTGCCGCCGCGGGCCGTCACCATCGCGTACGCCGCGGCGCTGCAGGAATCCCAGCTGCACAACCTGCACTACGGCGACCGCGACTCGGTCGGGGTCTTCCAGCAGCGGCCCTCGCAGGGCTGGGGCACCACGGCCGAGATCGAGGACCCCATCTACGCCACGACCAGGTTCTTCGCCGCCCTGGCCAAAGTGCGGAACTACACCAAGATCCCCATCGAGGTCGCCGCGCAGGACGTGCAGCGCAGCGCGGACGGGTACGCCTACGAGCAGTGGGTGGCGACCGCCACGCTGCTCACGAACTACTTCACCGGCTCCTGGCCGCACGGCGTCTCATGTTGGTACACCCCGCCGCAGGCTTCGGCGGACCTGACCGCGGCAGTCCGCGAACTGGCGTTGACGTTCGGGCCGCTGGGGGAGAAAGGCGTCGTTGTGGGTGTTACCACTGATCGTTCGGCTAAAAATAAAAAGAGGGAAGCGGTCGTGCAGGTCAAGCGGTCCTCGGCCTGGACGGTGGCTGGCTGGCTGGTGGCCCACGCCCGGGAGTACGGCCTCAGCCAGGTGCGGTACGCCGGTTATGAGTGGACAGCGGCGGATGGCAGTATGGGCTGGCAACCCGACTCCGGCCCAAGGTCGGTGCAGGGCAGTATTGTCGCTGGCTGAGGCGCCATACTGTGGTAGCTGCAGGGATCGGATCGAAGACAGGAGTTCACCCGTGACCTACATCATCGCGCAGCCCTGCGTTGATGTGCTTGATAGGGCGTGCATCGAGGAATGCCCCGTGGACTGCATCTACGAGGGCGAGCGCATGCTCTATATCCACCCCGACGAGTGCGTGGACTGCGGCGCGTGCGAACCGGTCTGCCCGGTCGAGGCGATCTACTACGAGGACGACGTGCCCGAGCAGTGGAAGGAATATTACAAGGTCAACGTCGACTTCTTCGCCGACCTGGGGTCGCCGGGCGGGGCCTCGAAGACCGGCAAGACCGGCAAGGACCACCCGGTCGTGGCCGCGCTGCCGCCGCAGGCCGCGGAGGAATGACGCTCGCGGACCGGCTTCCCGCCTGGACCTGGGACCGGATCGCGCCGCTGGCGGAGAAGGCCCGCCTGTACCCGGACGGGGCGGTGGACCTGTCCATCGGCACGCCGGTGGATCCCGTGCCCGCGGTGATCCGCGCGGCGCTCGCGGAGGCTTCCAACTCGCCTGGGTATCCGGCGACCTGGGGGAGTTCGCGATTGCGTTCGGCGGCTGCGGAGTGGATGCGGCGTTCGCTTGACGTGGTGGTGTCGCCGGACGACGTGCTGCCGGTGATCGGGACCAAGGAGTTCATCGCCTGGCTGCCTACCCTGCTCGGGCTCGGTTCTGGTGATGTGGTGCTGCATCCGTCGCTGGCTTACCCGACGTACGACATCGGGGCGCGGCTTTGCGGTGCTACGGCGGTGGCGTCGGACAGCCTGGTGTCGGTTGGGCCTTCTCGGGTGGGGCTGGTGTGGGTGAACTCGCCGTCGAACCCGACCGGGCGGGTGCTGCCGGTCTCGCACCTGGCGAAGGTGGTCGGGTGGGGGCGCGAGCGTGGCGCGGTGGTGGCGTCCGACGAGTGCTACATCACGCTCGGCTGGGAGGCCGCGCCGGTCTCGGTGCTGCACCCTTCGGTGTGCGGTGGTTCTTTCTCGGGGCTGCTTGGGGTTTTTTCGCTGTCGAAGAGGTCCAACCTGGCTGGGTACCGGGCTGGGTTCGTGACCGGGGACCCATTGCTGGTGGCGCAGCTGCTGGCGGTTCGCAAGCAGGCCGGGATGATGATGCCGGGGCCGGTGCAGGCGGCGATGACGGCCGCGCTTGCTGACGACTCGCATGCTGTTTTGCAGCGGGAGCTTTATGCTTCGCGGCGGTCGGTGCTGCGGGCTGCTCTGGTCTCGGCGGGGTGGGGGGTCGACCACTCCGAGGCCGGGTTGTATCTGTGGGCCACGTTGCCGGGGCATGACTGCTGGTCGGCGGCGGAGTTGCTCGCCTCGGACTGCGGCATCCTGGTCGCGCCCGGGGTGCTGTACGGGGCCGCCGGGGAACGGCACGTGCGGGTGGCCCTGACCGCCACCGACGAGCGGATCGCCGCGGCGGCTGCGCGGCTGCGCGCGCTGCGGTTCGCGTAGGCTTCTCGGCGTTGGTTCTTGGCTTTGGTGGCCTGTCTCGGTGCTGTCTCGTTCGGGAGGTCCGGTGGACGAGGACGAGTTCGCGGTTTCCTATCAGGGGGTTCCGCTCGGGGTTCCGGTGATGACCAGGGACGGGGAGCAGTTCGGCGTGCTTGAGCACGTCCTGGAGGTGCCCGAGGTCGACGTGTTCGAGGGCATCGTGGTGTGGGTCGGCCACGGCGGCTGGCTGGACCGGCACGTCCAGCATGAGCTTCGGGAGGGCCACCGGAACGCCGCGCGGCACATGGGGGCCATCGCCACGGCCGGCCACCTGCGGTTCGTCGAGGCGGACAAGATCGCGGCGATCACGGTCGGCTACATCCGCTGCGACCTGGACCGGGAAGAGGCCGAGCGGCTGCAGCCGCCGCAGGGCGGCGCGCCGGTCTACTACGCCAACGCGATCGACCAGGCCCGGACGGTGAACGGGTACTACGGCCAGATGTTCGGCCGGGGGCGCTGGCGGCGCGAGCAGTAAGCGCGGTTTGTGCTGCCCCGGGGCCACTGCCGCGTGATCGTGGATATTTACCACCCTGTTTGTGGGGGGTAACGATCCACGATGATCCGGAGTGTGGTCACGGAGGCGGGTGGGTCGGGAAGAATATGAAGAATGTTTCGGCGACGCGTGCAGAGGTCTGGGCGAGATGACGGCTCGGCGGGTGACGGGCTGGGAGCGATGAGCGGGCGGGGGCCGGGTGCCGCGGCGGGGGCAGCGGGTTCAGTGGCCTCGGCTGGGGCAGACGGGGCCGCGGGGGTTTTCGGGAGCTCGGAGGCGCTGGGGTCACTGGGGTCGCTGGGCGGGGCGCCGGCCGGGGTGGACGGCAGCGTGGCGCATCCGGCCAGGATCTGGAACTACTGGCTGGGCGGGCGGGACTACTTCGCCGCCGACCGGGCCGCAGGGTATGCGCTCGGGCAGGAGTTCCCGCACGTCACGGAGATCGCGCGGGCCGAGCGGGCGTTCCTCGTCCGGGCGGTGCGGTTCCTGGCCGGGCCGGCCAGGATGCGGCAGTTCCTCGATATCGGGGCCGGGCTGCCGGCCGGGGGGAACACCCACGAGGTCGCGCAGCGGATCTCACCGGACAGCGGGATCGTGTACGTCGACCACGACCCGGTGGTGCTGGCGCACGCCAGGGCGCTGCTTGCCAGCCCGATGCTGGCAAGCTCGCCGGAAGGAGTCGTCAGCTACATCCAGGTCGACCTGCGCGACGTGGCCGCGGTGCTCACGCGCTCGGCGCATACCCTCGATCACGGCAAGCCGGTCGCGCTGATGATGCTCGGCGTGCTCGGCTACATCGATGATTACGGGGCGGCCCGGTCGATCGCGAGCCAGATAATGGACGCGCTGCCGTCGGGCAGCTACCTCGCGATCGCCGACGGCGTGGCCGTAAACGGCTACGTCGAGAGCATGCAGCAGCGGTACAACCAGGTCGCGGCGACCGCTTACCGGCTGCAGCGGCCGGACGAGCTGGCCAGCTTCTTCGACGGGCTGGACCTGGTCGAGCCCGGGGTGGTGCCGTGCCCGCGGTGGAAGCCGGACGTGCCTTCGGCTTCTGATGGCGGGGCAGCGGGCGAGGCGGTCGCCTACTGCGGGGTGGCCAGGAAGTCCTGAGGCATTCCCGCGGGCGGCCTACGCCTGAACAACGAATCGCCGTTCTTATTTGCTATTACGCAACGATTCGCCGTTGTGACGCATGATCGGCGCATTTTTTCCGGTACGCCCAGCCCCTACCCTTGGCTCATGATCACTGAGGAACTCAGCGCGGCCGAACCGCCGCGGCGAGTGGCGACGTCCCGGGAGTACCTGATGTGCCCGCCGGAGCACTTCGCCGTCACGTACGCGATCAACCCGTGGATGCGGCCGGACACCCCGGCCGACGCCGCGGTCGCGATGCGCCAGTGGGCCATCCTCCGGCAGACCCATCTGGACCTAGGCCATGACGTGCGGACGATCGAGCCGGTGGCGGGGCTGCCGGACATGGTGTTCGCCGCCAACGGCGCTCTAGTCGTCGACGGGACCGTGCTCGGCGTCCGGTTCCGCTACCCGCAGCGAGCCGCGGAGGCGGACGCGTACCGGCAATGGTTCCGCGACCGCGGCTACCCCGACGTGCGGGAATCCTCGCACGTCAACGAAGGCGAGGGCGACATCCTGTTCACCGGTCAGGCGCTGCTCGCTGGCCACGGCTTCCGCACCGACAAGGCCGCCGCGGGCGAGCTTGCCGCGGTGTTCGGGCTGCCCGTGGTGAGCCTTCGCCTGGTCGACCCGCGGTTCTACCACCTGGACACCGCGCTGTGCGTGCTGGACTGCGACACCGCCATGTACTACCCGGCGGCGTTCGATGACGCCAGCCGGGCCGCGATCGTCGCGCACTTCGCCGAGCTGATCGAGGCCAAGGACGAGGACGCCGAGGTGCTGGGGCTGAACGCGGTCAGCGACGGCCGTCACGTGGTGTTGCCGGCCCAGGCTCGAGGGCTGGCGGCACAGTTGATTGCGCACGGGTTCGAGCCGGTGGGAGTCGACATGTCCGAACTGCTCAAGGCCGGCGGCGGCCCCAAGTGCTGCACGCTGGAGCTGCGTTAGGAAACGCTCATGAGGGGGTGTTCGCATGACGGGGACCATGACCGACCTGCTGGAACTGGCCAGCGAGTACGGTGCACATAACTACCATCCGCTGCCGATCGTGGCGGCGCAGGCCGAGGGTGTCTGGGTTACCGACGTCGAGGGGCGTCGGTACCTGGACATGCTCGCCGCGTATTCCGCGCTGAACTTCGGCCACAGGCATCCCAGGCTTATCGCCGCCGCGCGGCGGCAACTCGAGCACGTCACGCTGGTGAGCCGGGCGTTCGATCACGATCAGTTCGGGCCGTTCTGCGCCGAGCTGGCCGAACTCGCCGGCATGGACGTCGTGCTGCCCATGAACACCGGCGCCGAGGCGGTCGAGACCGCGATCAAGGTCGCGCGCAAGTGGGGTTACACGGTCAAGGGGGTGCCCGCGGACCAGGCGGTGATCATCGCGTTCACCGGGAACTTCCACGGGCGCACCACCACCATCATCAGCTTCTCTACCGACCCCGACGCGCGCGACGACTTCGGGCCGTACACGCCGGGCTTCGTCGTCGTGCCGTACGGCGACCTTGACGCGCTGAGCTCGGCCGTTGAATCGCTGGGTGACCGGATCGTCGCGGTGCTCGTCGAGCCGATCCAGGGCGAGGCCGGGGTGGTCGTGCCGCCGCCCGGCTTCCTGCCGGGCGTCAGGGAACTGTGCACCGCGCACGGCATCCTGATGATCGCCGACGAGATCCAGTCCGGGCTCGGCCGGACCGGCTTTACCTTCGCCTGCACGGCCGAGGGCGTGGTGCCCGACGCCTACCTGCTGGGCAAGGCGCTCGGTGGCGGCATCGTGCCCGCCTCCGCGATGGTGTCCACCTGGCCGGTGCTCGGCGTCCTCCACCCGGGCCAGCACGGGTCCACGTTCGCCGGGAACCCGCTGGCCTGCGCCGTGGCGCGGGAGGTCATCGCGATCTTGCGGACGGGTGAGTACCAGGCGCGTTCGGCGCTGCTCGGGGAGAAGTTCCATGCCCGGCTGGCGGCGCTGCCGGGCGATGTGGTGCGGGAGGTACGCGGGCGCGGGCTGTGGGCCGGGGTGGAGTTCTCTTGTATGCCGGGGCGCGAGGTGTGCGAGCGGCTGGCGGCGCACGGCGTGCTCGCCAAGGAGACGCACGGGAACACGATCAGGCTCGCGCCGCCGCTGGTGATCAGCGACGAAGACCTCGACTGGGGACTGGACAGGATCGAGGCGGCGATAACGGGCTAAGGCCAAGCGGCGGTAGGCGCCGGCGTGGTGGACCAGCGGGCCGTGCTGGGGCGGATCGGCGAGCCCGGAGACGCCGGCCACCCGGCCGACGACGATGCTGTGATCGCCGCCGTCGTGCACGGCGGTGGTCCGGCATTCCAGCACCGCCAGCGCCTCGTCGAGCACCGGCGCGCCGGTGACCGGGCCGGGGTGATGCGCCACCTCGTCTAGCTGCCCGCCCAGCGGGCGGCCCCTGATGGCCAGCCAGCGCGCGGTCTTCTCCGCGTCCTCGGGCAGGATGGACACCGCCCACCAGCCCGCCGTGACGACCACGTCGTGGAACCTGGCGATCTTCTCCGCGCAAAACAGCACCAGCGGCGGGGCCAGCGAGACCGAGGTGAACGCGCTGACGGTCATCGCGTGGCCGCTGCGGGTGGTGACGACCACGATGCCGCTGGCGAACTGGCCCGCGGCGCGGCGAAACGAGGCCGCGTCGACGTCGGTTGCGTCGACGTCGGGGTTGCTCACCTCGGGCGGACCCGCGTCAGCGAGGCGAGGATGACCCCGCCGACCGCGCACAGCGTGCCGCCGTACAGGTACCACGTGCCCGCCGCGGTGTTGGTGATGATCACGCTGCCGCTCGCGACGGGCATGGACAGCACGAACGAGGCGGCGATCCAGCCGATCGCGGGCACCAGCGCGCCGCTGACCGTGTGCAGCACCCGGGAGGCCAGCAGGCAGGTGGCGAGGATAGCCACGCAGAACGCGATGGCGGCCAGCGGCAGCGGTCCTATCATCCCGCTGTACAGGAAGCTGCCGAGTATGCCCTGCACCGCCCCGAACACGAACAGCACGCCGTAGGTGCCGCCGGTGAGGAGCAACCCGGTTCCCTTCCTGTCTGCCGTGCCGTCCATGACAGCAGGCTACAGCTCCGTATCCCGATGCCCAGGACCGCGAGGGCCCGCGAGCAGGGTGTAGCACTCCACGCCGGACAGCGGGTGCGGCACGTTGTTGGTCAGCGCGAAGAACGGCGGGGACACCGCGATCTGGGTCGCGTGCGCGCGCATCGCCGCTATCTTCGCGTCGAGGTACCCGGTGGCGTCGATCTCCGTGGTGACCAGATCGGAGTCGGGGGCCGCGGTGGCGTAGAACTTGGCCAGGCCTTTTGCGGTTGCCTGCTCGAAGGCACGCCAGGCCACCCGGTGCGCCTGGATGTGGTCGGGATGGCCGTAGAAGCCGTTGGCGTCGTAGGTCACCAGCACCTCCGGCCGGACCTCGTCGATGACGTCGAGCAGGATGCGCGCGGCCTCGCCGGTGTCGGCTTGCCAGAAGCAGCGCGGGTCGGCGTTGCCCTCGGTGCCCATCATCCCCGAGTCGCGCCAGCGGCCCGGCCCGCCGAGGAACCGGTGGTCGGTCACGCCGAGCGCGGCGCAGGCGGCGTCCAGCTCGCCGATCCGGTACTCCCCCAGCCGGTCCTCGCGATCGGCGGCCAGGTGCGCGAGCGAGGGCGGAATGATCTCGCCGAGTTCGCCGAGCGTGCAGGTGACGAGCGTGACGTGCGCGCCCTGCGCGGCGTATTTCGCGATCGTCGCGCCGGTGCCGATCGACTCGTCATCCGGGTGCGCGTGCACGAACAGCAGCCGCCGGCTCATCCCAGCGAGCCTACAGTGACTAGATTCATGGCATGACCGAGAGCTTTCCCCGCCAGGAGGCCAGGACCAGGCGCTTCACGCTCGGTGCAGCCCGAACGTTCCGCGTCTCGCCCGACGGCGCCCGGGTCGTCTACCTGCGCTCGAAGGGCGGCACCGACCCGGTGACGTGCCTGTGGGTGATGGACGTGGCCAGCGGGCAGGAGCGGCTGATCGCGGACCCGAGGGCGCTCGGCGCGGCCGAGGAGGACCTGCCGCCGGAGGAGCGCGCCCGGCGGGAACGGGTCAGGGAGTCGGCGGGCGGCGTCGTGGCCTACGCGACCGACGCCCAGGTCACGATGGCGGTCTTCACCTTGTCCGGGCACGTCTACCTGGCCGACCTGACCGGCGCTGGCCTTCCGCCCCGGCCGGTGCCGACGCGGACGCCCGCGCTGGATCCGCACCCCGACCCCACCGGGCACCGGCTGGCCTACGTGAGCGCCGGCGCGCTGCGGGTCACCGGCCTGGACGCTTGCGACTCGGCCGGGGACCGGGCCGTCGCGGACCCGGAGGGCGCGGCGGACCTGACGTACGGGCTGCCCGAGTTCATCGCCGCGGAGGAGATGCACCGCCGCCGCGGCTACTGGTGGTCGCCGGACGGCTCCGCCCTGCTGGTCGCGCGGGTCGACGAGACACCCGTCAAGCGGTGGTACATCGCCGACCCGGCCCACCCGGAGCGCGAGCCCGTCCGGGTCGCCTACCCCGCCGCCGGCACCCCGAACGCCGATGTCTCCCTCCACCTGGTCCGGCTCGACGGCACCAGCGTTCCGGTCGACACCGACGCCTTCCCGTACCTGGTCACCGCGCGCTGGCAGCCGGGCCGCGACCCGCTGGTCGTGGTGCAGAGCCGGGACCAGCGGACCATGCGCCTGCTGCGGGTGGACCCCGGCAGCGGCGGGACCGAGGTGCTGCACACCGACACCGACCCGCACTGGCTGGAGATCGTCACCGGCGTCCCGGCCTGGACCGCCGACGGCCGGATCGTGTGGACCCGTGATGACGGCGACACCCGCCGCCTGGTGGTCGCGCCCCCAGGCGGGGAGTTCGTCCCGGTCACCCCGCCGGGCCTGCAGGTGCGCGCGGTGCTCGACGTGGACGGCGACGCGGTCCTGTTCCAGGCGTCCGCCGAACCGACCGAGATCCAGCTGTGGAGCTACAGCCCGGACGGCCTGAGCCGGGTCGGCGAGGGCGAGGGCATCGAGGGCGGCGCCGGCGCGGGCGGCACCACGGTCGTGGTGTACCACGGCCTCGACCACGACGGCGGTCTTGTCAGGGTGTACCGGGACGGCGCGCCTGGCACTGAGATCGCCTCGTTCGCCGAGAGCCCGGCGCTGCCCGCGCCGCGGCCCGTCCTGCTGTCCGCCGGTTCGCGGGAGATCCGGACCGCGGTGCTGTTCCCTTCCTGGCACCAGCCGGGGCGGGAGAAGCTGCCGGTGCTCGTCGACCCGTACGGCGGCCCGGGCGCGCAGCGGGTGATCAAGGCGCGCGGCGCGTACCTCACCCCGCAGTGGTTCGCCGAGCAGGGCTTCGCGGTGGTGATCGCGGACGGCCGCGGCACCCCGGCCCGCGGCCCCGGCTGGGAGCGCGCGGTGGCCGGCGACCTGGCGGACCCGGTACTCGAGGACCAGGTCGACGCGCTGCACGCCGCCGCGGGCCAGTTCCCTGACCTGGACACTGACCGGGTGGCGATCCGCGGCTGGTCGTTCGGCGGCTACCTGGCGGCGCTGGCGGTGCTGCGCCGCCCCGACGTGTTCCACGCCGCCGTCGCAGGCGCCCCGGTCACCGACTGGCACCTCTACGACACCCACTACACCGAACGCTACCTTGGTCACCCAGATCACGAGGAAGCTGCCTACGAGCGGTCCTCGCTCCTTAATTTGGCCGAACGAGCCGTGGTATCCGGCCCGCGCCCGCTGCTTCTCATCCACGGCCTGGCCGACGACAACGTGGTGGTCGCGCACACCCTGCGGCTGTCCTCCGCGCTGCTGGCGGCCGGCTACCCGCACCAGGTCCTCCCCCTGTCCGGCATCACCCACATGGCCTCCCAGGAGACCGTCGCCGAGAACATGCTCCTGCTGCAGCTCGACTTCCTGCGCGGCGCCCTCGGCCTGTCGCCCGAAGACTGACACAATCCGGCAACAAATTCTGATTCCGGGCACATCGCGGCGGCGCGGCTCGTTTGATATGGGCCATGGCCATTCGTGACAAGCTGCGCAAGAACGCGGCCTCCGTGCTCCAGCCTGGGGAGAGCATCCAGTCGGTGTTCTGTGCCCAGACTGTCAGCCAGTACTTCTCACTGATCTCGTACTGGATCATCGTCTTCGCCAATGCCTACCGGGTCGTGGTGGTGACCGACCGGCGGATCCTGGTCTGCCGCGCCGGCCGCCTGGCGCAGACCCAGGTCAAGGGCGTCGAGCGGGAACTCCCGCGCGGCACCCGCATCGGCGACCCGAGCGGCCTGTGGTGGCCGTGCGAGACCCTCGGCGGCAAGCTCTACATCCACCGCCGCTTCCACAAGGACGTCCGCGCCGCCGACGCCGCCCTGTACGGCGTAAGCGGACCACCTCAACTGTTAGCCCGCTGCGCTCT
>Ga0181525_10000445_pt1 | contig 36310 bp, 33 predicted proteins | sample PEATcosm2014_Bin_48_FD_121100 | JGI IMG/M metagenome (GOLD analysis project Ga0181525, IMG submission 121100) | Peatland microbial communities from MTU Mesocosm Facility, Houghton, MI, USA - PEATcosm2014_Bin06_10_metaG | ecosystem: Environmental > Terrestrial > Soil > Wetlands > Peat | place... | reverse complement strand
GACCGGCCGAGCATCGAGCACTACGTCAAGATCGTGCGCGACAAGGCTTTGCTGCGCGGCCTGATTCATGCGGCGAATACGGCGATTGCCCGGGCGGCCGATCAATCCGATGCCGCCGAAGAGGTGCTGGGCGACGCCGAAGCCGCCATCTTCCAGCTCTCGGAGAAGCGCATTGGACGCGGATTCATGGGAGTGCAGGAAATTGTCCGCGAGTCCTTCGGATCAGTCGACGCTCTACTCCAACGCGGCCAGCGCATTACCGGTCTGGCCACGCACTACACCGATCTTGATGAGATGACCAGCGGACTGCAGCGCTCGGACCTGGTCATCATCGCGGCGCGGCCCTCGATGGGCAAGACGGCCTTCGCCATGAACATCGCGGAGAATGCAGCGGTGGAAGACCAGCATGTGGTGGGAGTGTTTTCGTTGGAAATGTCACGCGAGGCGCTATTGATGCGCTTGCTCTGTTCACAGGCCAAGGTGGACGCGCACAAAATGCGCACCGGCTCGCTGTGGCAGGATGACACGCGCAAGGTGGTGCGAGCCATGGAGCAACTCGCGCACGCGCCCATCTTTATCGATGACACGCCCGGCATCACTCTGAGCGAGATGCGCGCCAAGGCGCGCCGCCTCAAGCAAGCGCAAGGGAAACTCGACCTGATCATCGTGGACTATCTTCAGCTGATGTCGGGCGGCAGCAAGCGCTTCGAAAACCGCACCCAGGAAGTGTCGGCAATTTCACGCGGCCTGAAGGCGCTGGCCAAGGAACTTAGCGTTCCCCTGATCGCGCTCTCGCAACTGAGCCGCGCTCCGGAGAGCCGGGGCGGCGACCATCGTCCGCAACTCGCCGACCTGCGCGAATCGGGATCGATCGAACAGGATGCCGACCTTGTGATGTTTATCTTTCGCGAGGAAGTTTACAAACAGGACGATCCTGATCTGCAAGGCAAAGCGGAGATCATCATTTCCAAACAGCGCAACGGTCCCATCGGAAGGGTTCAACTGGCATTCCTCAAGAACTGCACCAGATTCGAGACCATGGTAGAGGGCGGGCTTCCACCGGAAGAATAAGGTTCCGGCTACAGCGATTGCTGTAGTTTTGCCCAATAAGTGCCTTATGCGGTTAGAGTTGCCGCTCGTTGTCGTGCTGTGGAAAAGCTTGTGGAATTGCTGCCGGAAAAATGTTGCCTCCGGGCAAAGGCTTGTGATCCGCGTTACCTAACGCGCCTCGCTGTCGTCTAAGGCCATGAGTGGTAACCAGTTAGCCAATTCACTGGGCATTAACACTGTAACGATCCCGCGAACCCTAGCCAATTCCCGCAATGGGGTTTTGCACATTTCGCCGGTTTCTGGCGTTTCATTGCGAGTCCCCAGGGGGATAAAAACGGGCTTTCGGCGCCTCGAAGGCAGGTCTGGCGAAGGGCGATGCGGAGGGTCTAATCGCTGCCTTCGCCGACCTTCAACACTGCAAGAAAAGCCTCTTGAGGAATATCGACGCGGCCGATGCGCTTCATGCGTTTCTTGCCTTCTTTCTGCTTATCAAGAAGCTTACGTTTGCGCGAAATGTCGCCGCCGTAGCACTTGGCGATCACGTTCTTACGGATGGCATGAACCGTTTCCCGGGCGATAATTTTCGCGCCGATAGAAGCCTGGATGGCAACTTCGAACATCTGCCGCGGAATCAGTTCCCTCATTTTGGAAACCAGCGCTTTGCCCCGCTCGTAGGCGAAATCGCGATGAACGATGATCGAGAGAGCATCGACTGGTTCCCCGGCTACGAGAATGTCGAGCTTCACCATGGGCGACTCCCAATAGTCCGCCAAGTGATAGTCGAGCGAAGCGTATCCGCGCGAGACTGACTTAAGCCGATCATAGAAATCCAACACGATTTCATTCAGCGGTAACTCATAGTGCAACATCACGCGTGACGAGCTGACGTACTCGAAGGTTTTCTGTTTGCCGCGCTTCTCCTCCACCAGCTTAAGAATGCCGCCGACATATTCTTCGTTGGTGAGGATCGTAGCCAGAATCACCGGCTCTTCCACTTTGTCGATCTCGCTCGGATCAGGCCAGCGGGAGGGATTGTCCACCTCAATCAACGTACCGTCCGTCTTGGTGATCTTGTAACGCACGCCGGGAGCGGTGGTGATGAGTTCGAGCGCAAATTCGCGCTCCAGGCGCTCCTGGATGATTTCCATATGAAGCAAGCCCAGAAAGCCGCAACGGAAGCCGAAACCCAGAGCCACCGAGCTCTCCGGCTCGAAAAAAAAGGAAGAATCATTCAGCCGGAGCTTGTCGAGCGCTTCGCGAAGCCGTGTGTGCTCGTGCGCGTCGACGGTGTACAGGCCAGCGAACACCATGGGCTTGATTTCCTCAAAGCCGGGGAGTGCTTCGAAGGCGGGTTCAGCGTCGTCAGTGATGGTGTCGCCGATTTTCGTGTCGGCAACATTTTTTATGTTTGCGATCAGGAAGCCGACCTCTCCAGCTTTCAGCTCGCCAATCTCCACCGGCTTGGGTGTGAGCACTCCCAGGGTCTCCGCGTCGAAGGTGGTGCCATTCGACCACAGCCTGATTCTTTGTCCTTTGCGCAGCGTTCCCTGGAAGACGCGGGTGAGTATTACGACTCCGCGGTAGGCGTCGAACCAGGAGTCGAAAATCAGCGCCTGCAGACGGCTGTCAGGATTGCCTTTCGGAGGGGGCACGCGCTTGACGATGGCCTCGAGCACGTCGGGCACGCCCTGACCGGTCTTGGCGCTGATCAGCACGGCGTCAGAAGCATCCAGACCAACGGCGCTTTCGATCATCTCCTTGGTGCGCGGAATGTCGGCGCTCTGCAGATCGATCTTGTTGATGACGGGAATGATTTCAAGGCCGAAATTGATGGCCAGATAAGAGTTGGCGAGGGTCTGCGCTTCCACTCCCTGGGAAGCATCGACCACCAGCAGCGCTCCTTCGCACGATGCCAGCGAGCGCGACACCTCGTATGAGAAATCGACGTGGCCGGGTGTGTCAATTAAATTCAGCTGGTAAGTGTGGCCGTCGTGCGCGGTGTACATCATTCGGACGGCGTGGGCCTTGATCGTGATGCCGCGCTCGCGCTCCAGGTCCATGGAGTCGAGGACCTGCGCCTGCATCTCGCGTGCGGTCAGCGATCCAGTCAATTCCAGCAGGCGATCCGCCAGCGTGGATTTACCGTGGTCGATATGCGCGATGATGGCAAAGTTGCGGAGGAAAGCGGCGTCCATAGGTTGAAGGCTAACCTTTGATTTTAACAGGCAGAGCTGCGCTTCTCAGTTTCGTGCTTCTCGGCTAGCATGTCAGCATGACGGAAGCGACGTTTATCGTGATTGACCACGTTCAACTCGCGATGCCTCCCGGCGAAGAAGCGAAAGCCCGTGCCTTTTACGCGGATCTAATGGGCATGACGGAACTGTCCAAGCCGCTGGAACTCGCCAAGCGCGGCGGCTGCTGGTTTGGGAGCGGCGAAGTGCAAATCCATCTCGGCGTCGAGCCTGACTTTCGTCCGGCGAAGAAGGCGCATCCAGCTTTACGGTGCCGGAACTATGAGGTTCTATTGCAAAGATTGCAGGATTCAGGAATCGGAGTGAGCGAGCCCGACGATCTTCCAGGCGTAAGGCGTTGCCATGTTCATGATCCGTTCGGAAATCGGATTGAGCTGATTTGCGGGTGAATTCAGATCGCATGTTCATTCTCGCCTCCTCTTCGCCCCGTCGCCAGGAACTGATGCGCAACGCAGGCATTCCATTTGCGGTGCAGCCGGCTGACATCAACGAGACCCCGCTGGCGGGCGAATCGCCCAAAGATTGCGCCGAGCGGCTGGCGCGCGAAAAGGCTCTGACAGTTTTTCGAAGTCGGCCGCAGGATTTTGTCCTGGGTGCTGACACGATTGTTGTTGTCGATGACATTATTCTCGGCAAACCCCGCGACCCGGAAGATGCCGCCCGCATGCTGCGATTACTCCGAGGACGTACGCACACCGTCATCACCGGCGTGTGCCTGGTTAGCCCAGCCGCCCGTGATGCCGAACGATTGAGTAGTGCCTCGCAGACCACGCTGGTGAGCATGGGTTCCCTGTCAGAGGACGAGATTCGCGAATACATCGCAACCGGCGAGCCCATGGACAAAGCGGGAGCGTATGCCATCCAAGGGATCGCCTCACGTTGGATCTCACGCATCGAAGGAGATTACGGCAACGTGGTGGGCCTGCCGGTGGCGCTGGTTTACGGGATGCTGCAAGAGCAGGGAGTGCTTTGAAGTTGGTACGCGGAGCCGGGGCGTCAGGATTTCTTTTCTTCTTCGGTTTTTTCCTTCTTCTCTTCGGGTTCCTTCATCGCAGCCTTGAAGTTACGGATGCCCTCGCCCAGACCTTTTCCGACAGCGGTAAACTTGCCAGTGCCAAAGACCAGGAGTGCGATACCAATGAGCAAAATCAAATGCAAAGGCTGAAAAAGACCTTCACCCATAACTCCTCCGAGGGCGTGTCAGGCTTCCGGCGATGGTGACGCGGGCCGCCCCGAACTCCCTTCTAAAAGTCTAGGCCATGCTAACTTCGTAGTCAAAGAGAGACTGCTGGCCGGTCGTATCCCGTGCGCTTACGACACCGGCGTCTAGAAGTCTATTCTTGAAACACGCGCGGAGGCTGGCAGTGATTTTAAAAAGTCGTTTCCTTGTCCTCGTTGGGGTGGTCGGGTGCTCTCTCTCTGGTGCTCAAAACACGCCTTCGGCCCCAACCGCTCCGCCCGGAGAACATCGCAAGACGAGTGAACCCTATAAAGGAGACCTCTCGATTTTTGATTCCCCCGGACGGGGTGACCGTCTGCAGGTCAATCGCGTGCTCGATATTCTCGGCATCACCTCAGGGAAGACGGTAGCCGATATCGGAGCCGGCTCGGGCTGGTTCACGGTTCGGGCAGCGCGGCGGGTGGGCGAAAACGGCACCGTATATGCCGTGGACATCAATCCGGAGGCGATCCGATATATCGCCAATCGGGCGCAGAAAGAGCAGTTGCGCAACGTCAAGACGATTCTCGGCAAGGAAGACGATGCGCTACTTCCCAAAGATGCCATCGATTCCGTCCTGCTGCTGAAGACGTATCACGAAGTTGCCGACCCGGTAACTCTCTTACACAACTTGCGGGCCTCGCTTCGCACCGGGGCGAAAATTGGAATCATCGATCGCAACGGGAATGGCGAGGATCATGGTGTGAGCCCCGATGTCGTCCTGCGTGAGGCCGCCCGCGCCGGCTACAGCTTGCTCAACCAGTATGAGTTTGTGAAGGGTGATAAGATGGATTACTTCCTCGTGCTGGTTGCCAACGACTAAATTTCAAATGCTCGCGATCATTCCGGCCAGCAGCAGCGCCCGGAGCGGCAGTTCGGAAATCGTAATGAACTCGTGAATTGCGTGTGCGCCCTGGCCCACGCCGCCCATGCCATCCAGCGTGGGTATCCCAAGACCAGCGGTGAAGTTCCCGTCAGAGCCGCCGCCCACCGCAGCTTCGTCCAATTTCCATTGAACTTGCGCGGCAATCTCCTGCGCTTTTTTGTAGAGCGCTGCCACTCCAGCCGTGCGCTCCATCGGCAAGCGATTGATGCCGCCGGTAACTTCGAGCTTGCAGTGCTGGTCGAACGGCTTTAAAGATCGAAGTTTACGATCGATCCCAAAAACCTGTTTTGCCCTCTGGATGCGGACATCGATCGCCACCGATGCTTCTGCGGCGATGACGTTGGTGCGTGTCCCGCCACGAATTATGCCCGCATTTACCGAGACGCCTTGCCGCAGATCATTCAGCTTCGAAATTGCCACGACCTGCCGCGCCAGCTCAAGGATCGCACTGTGACCTTTGCCGGGATCGAGTCCCGCATGTGCCGCGACTCCTTTCACGCGAAGCGTGTACTCACCCACGCCTTTGCGGGCAGTCTTGACGGCGCCTTGAAGTCCGGCGGCCGGCTCCAGCACCAGCACTCCCGCGGATTGTCTGGCCAGGGACTCCGTGATCTGGCGCGAAGAACGACTACCGACTTCCTCATCGGAAACCAGAAAAACTGTGACCGGGCGCGGCAGGTCGCCGTGCCACGCTTGCAGCGCTTCGATGGCGTGGAACATGAGCGCAATGCCCGACTTCATGTCCAGAACGCCGGGTCCGTGCAAGCGGCCGCTTTTCAGCCTGCACGGCATGGCCGCCAGCGTGCCCAAAGGATACACCGTGTCGTAGTGCCCGAGCAGCAGGACCGGCAGACGCTGCGGCGGACGACGGTTCGACGATCTGGCACCGGGTAGATGGTTAAAGTTGACTTGTAGACTGTCGCCGAAATCCTGGGACCGATGAAACACCGCGCGCCCCCCAAGCTCTTCAAACCGCGAAGCAAGAAACGCCGCCATGCGGTCGGCCGCCGGCTTGTTGTCGCTGGGAGATTCGATTTCAACCAGATCCCGCACCATCTGGACCAACCGCTCCTGTCGCCCCTCGAAATAGCGCAGGCGATCGGCCCATGGGATCTGAGGAGCAGCCTCCGATCGTCCGGTTGTTTTCATACTGCGCACATTCCGTCCTCCCGCTTGAGTAGGCATTGCACCGCGAATGCAATGGGGTACAGTATAATCTTCAGGCCGTTTGAGATGAATGCATGATCGAGAGCACGCCGACCGACGATGGAGCCGCACGAAAACCGGCGCTTGACATCCACGAGATTCTGAAGATTCTGCCGCACCGCTATCCCTTGCTGCTGATTGACCGCGTGCTCGAGCTGAAGAGGAAGGAAAGCATCGTGGCGATAAAGAACGTCACGATCAACGAGCCATTTTTCAACGGCCATTTTCCGAACTTGCCCATCATGCCGGGCGTGCTGATTGTGGAGGCCATCGCCCAGGCCGGTGGCGCGCTGCTGCTCACCGAGGTGGAAGATCGCGCCAATAAAGTGATGGTGTTCACTGGCATCGAGCGCGCGAAGTTTCGACGCCCCGTCAGCCCCGGCGACCAGTTGCGGATCGAAGTGGCGGTGAAGGGCTGGCGCGCCATCCCTCGCATGATCGCGGCGAAAATGCACGGCGTTGCCTATGTTGCCGGCAAACGCGTCGCTGAGGCGACGGTTTCATGTCAGCTCATCGACAGCTCACGCGGGCGCGGCGACGGCGCGGATGGAAACGGCGCGGATGGGAACGGCGAGGGAGCAAAGGCGGAATGAGTCAATCGCATCCTCCGAAGTGAGTCAATCTCCGAACGGTCCTCGACCCAGTCATGAATGTTCATCCCACTGCCGTCATCGACCCGCGAGCCAGGGTGCCGGCGTCGTGCAAGATTGGCCCCTATTGCGTGATCGGTCCGGAGGTGGAACTCGGCGAGGGCTGTCATCTCGTGTCGCACGTGGCCATTGAAGGGCCAACCAAAATCGGCGCCGACAATGGCTTTTTCCCGTTCTGCGCCATCGGTATGGCGCCGCAGGATGTTTCCTACGCCGGCGAACCGACGCGGCTGGAGATCGGCGACCAGAATGAGATTCGCGAGTGCGTCACCATCAGCCGAGGCACGGTGAAAGGCGGCGGCCTCACTAAAGTTGGCAGCCACACGCTCATCATGGCTTACGCGCACATCGGACACGACAGCGTGGTCGGCGACCACTGCATGCTGGTGAATGGGGCGACGCTCGGTGGACACGTGACCGTGGAAGAATGGGCGGTCGTGGGCGCACTTTGTCCTGTCCATCAGTACGTCCGCATCGGCGCTCACTCCTACATCGGAGGTGGCACCACGATCACTCAGGATGTTCTGCCATTTTCCATGACGTCGGCGGCGCGCAACACCCACGCCTACGGGATGAATAAAGTAGGCCTGGAACGCCGCGGCTTCTCGCCGGAGCGCATCCGCAAAATTCATCACGCCTACAAGACGCTGCTGGCGTCGAAGATGAACACGTCGCAGGCGCTGGAGAAGCTGAAAGCGGAACCCGAGTGCGGCGAAGACGTAAGCTTGCTGATTCGCTTCATCGAAGCATCGGAAAGAGGAGTGATTAAGTAAGTGTTCCGTGCCTGTGGTCAGTGGCCAGTAACTTGTCCCTCAGCGCGGATCACTCACCACTGATCACCAACATTGACCACTGACATGCAACGCATCGGCCTCATCGCGGGCAACGGCAAGTTCCCCCTCCTCGCGCTCGACGCGGCGAGGGCCGCGGGATACGAAGTTGTGGTGATTGCGATTCAAGAAGAAGCCTTCGCCGAGATCGAGTCGCACGGCGCAACGTCGGTTCACTGGTTGTCTCTAGGCGAACTTTCAAAGCTGATCGAGACTTTTCATCGCGAAGGCGTGAGCCGCGCGATCATGGCCGGGCAGGTGAAGCACAAGCAGATTTTTTCCGCCATCCGGCCGGACTGGCGCCTCGCTAAGCTGCTGCTCTCGCTCACCACGCGCAACACCGACAGCCTGCTCGGCGCCGTGGCAAAAGTCCTTGCCGCAGAGGGCATCACACTGGAGAACTCGACCTGGCTGCTCGAACCACTGCTGGCAAAGTCCGGGGTGCTTACACGTCGAGCCCCCACCCCACAGGAACGCAGCAACATCGAATACGGCCGCGCCATCGGCCGCCATCTCGCGCCGCATGATCTAGGTCAGACCGTTGTAATCGCCGAGTGCGCTTGCGTCGCGGTCGAAGCCATGGAAGGTACCGACGCGACCATCGAGCGCGCCGGCCAGATCATGGGCTCGCTCCAAGGTAACTCCTCCACTCTCGACCGGAATCTCACCGTGGTGAAGACTGCCAAGCCCAATCAGGATATGCGTTTCGATGTGCCCGTAATCGGAGTGAAGACGATCGAAGTGATGCGCGCGGCGGGCGCAGCCTGCCTCGCGCTGGACGCTGAGAAATGTCTGCTGTTGGAGGGAGAAAAGATTTTGGACGCAGCCAACGCGGCCGAGATCGCGGTTGTGGCCGACGCGGTTTGACCAGAGATTGGATGAAATCGAAAATTATGACGTCTCCAAGCCCCGAAACTGCTCGCATCGCTGACCAGCTCCGCCGCGCCTTCGAAGGTGACGCCTGGCATGGTCCCTCAATGCTTGAGTTGCTGAAAAATGTGGATGCCGTGAGCGCTGCCTCCAGGCCGGTGGCTGAAGTTCACAGCATCTGGGAGCTGGTTTTGCACGTCGCGGCTTGGGACGATGCGGCGCTGCAACGCCTCGCCGGGGAACAGACGCAGCCTACGGGCGTGGCCAATTTTCCCGTCGTTCCCAAGCCCACGCAAGCCGCATGGCGCAAGGCCGTCGCTCACGCGAAACGCACCCACGATAGATTGATAAAGACGGTTGCCGGCTTGCCCGAGTCTCGCCTCCGGGACCGAGTTCCCGGAAAGGAATATGACTTCTACTTCATGCTCTACGGCATCGCGCAACACGAGCTCTACCACGCCGGCCAGATTGCGATCTTGAAGAAAGCGCAAAGTCTGATGGAGTAAATCCGTGGCTGGGAAGCCAAGCTTTTCAATCACCAAATTCACCGATTACTCGATCACACAATCTCCCTACCACCGCTTGAAGATGACTGCCACCGCGGCCACGATCATGGCAAAACCCACAACTTGGTTCCAGCGGACGGGCTGCTTCAGGTAGAACACCGAGAAAACCGAAAACACCACCAGAGTGATCACCTCCTGAATGGTCTTGAGCTGGACCGCGCTGAACTCGTAGGAGCCAATCCGGTTGGCCGGCACCTGAAAGCAATACTCAAAGAAAGCGATCATCCAGCTGATTACGATCACCTTAAATAAAGGCACCTCACGATATTTCAGGTGTCCATACCAGGCGAAGGTCATGAAGATATTTGAAACGGTGAGCAGCGCTATGGTTCGCATCCGTGAGATAGCTCCTTCAGAATTGGGCGATGGAGTGATCGGATCATCTGGCGATTGCAAAGCTTACCGCAAGAGAGTTCCCGATCGCTCAATTTTCCGCTTACATAATCACCAAACCTATGGAAGATGCTCTTTCGCGGCTTTACGTTTACAATTTGTTGTTCCCGCTGGCAACCGGCCGGCCGAGAGTGCCCCCCTGCAAGCTGAAAATCCGATTCTCGTCGCAGTGGTGGGCGTGGGCGTCTTTGGACGCAATCACGCCCGGGTCTACAAAGAGCTGGAAGAGCAGGGCGAAGCGGTTCACCTGGCGGGCGTGGTCGATCCCAATCTCGACCGTGCCGACGCGGTCGCGCGCGAGTTTGGCTGCCGCGCCTTTGGATCCGTCGAGCAGATGCTGACCACGCACAGCGAAATCCGCGCCGGCTCAGTCGCGGCGCCCACCATTCATCACCTGGGCGTGGCCCGCCAGCTTATGGAAGCGGGAGTGGACGTTCTGATCGAGAAGCCACTGGCCGCGACCCTGGCAGAGGCGGATGAGTTGGTGCAATTGGCAAAGCGGCACAAACGCGTCGCTCAGACCGGACTCCTCGAGCGCTTCAATCCTGCGGTTCGTGCGACCCTCCCGTTGTTGACCCATCCCATGTTTTTCGAAGTGCATCGCCTCAGCGTTTTCGCTCCCCGCTCTCTCGACGTGGACGTTGTTCTCGACTTGATGATTCACGACCTGGACATCGTGCTCTCCTTTGTCAACTCCCCGGTGAAGGAGGTGCGCGCCGTTGGTTTGCCAATTCTCTCGGGCAAAGTTGACATCGCCAATGTCCGGCTGGAATTCAACTCCGGATGCGTCGCCAACTTCACCGCCAGCCGCGTCTCTACCGAACGCGTTCGCAAGTTACGCTTTTTCCAGCCCCGGCAATATGTCTCCGTCGACTACGGACGCCAGGAGGTGCTGGTCTTTACCATCGGAGAAGATGGGCTGGCTGCGGCTACTCCCAGCGTGAACCCGCAGATTAAGATCGGCAAACCGCAGGTGACTTCAGAAGAACCGCTGCACGCCGAACTCAGGTCGTTTCTCCATGCGGTGCAGCAGCGTTCCACTCCGGTGGTGCCGCTCGAAGACGGCCGCCGCTCTCTGGAGCTAGCTCTCGACATCGTGGCCGCGATTCGCGAGCACGGAAAGAAGGTCGGCCTCCCTGGTCTGACCAACGCGAAAGATTAGGCGAAAACTGCCTGACAAAACGGCCGTCTGGGGACGCGTCTTTCGATACCCAGTCCTATGCCGAGAAGCATCCGGTCAACACGAAAACAAATGGCGAAGGCAACCTTCAGTTCGCTCCATTGCCGTTTGTATCTGGCTGTCAAAACGGCGCGCCGGCAGCAGTATCATAGGCGTGGGAACGACTTTGTTCCCGTCAATCAAGTTCGAGTGGGGCAGCTAGGTCACACCGGACCGATGCGAGTTGCAGGGCACTGACCTGATTTCTTGGATTCCCGAAGGCGGAAAGGACCTAGGCAAACCAAGATCGCAATCGAGGAAATCTCGCCTACGGTTTGTTGTTTTTCCTGCTCACTTTTCTGGTTTACTTGGGAGCGCTGAGAATGGTTCCATTCGGATCCAGCAATAGCTTATGTGTTCCCAACGGTGCCGATAGTCGAAACGTCGACTCGGCCCCATCGGCAAAAACGCGGCCCACGTACACCGGAGGCTTGCCGGAGACCACGGCGTAGACGGGAACCGATGTGACCAGATCTTCCGGCGCCGTCTTTTGCCGAATCACTCCCGTTGCGACGGTTGCGTCCGCCTTCGGCGAAAACTTAACGGCCTGCAATTCCAGCTTGGGCAATGAGGTACCGTTCACCCATCCTTCCAGAAACCAGTCGAGCGACGCCTTACCCTCATATCGCAGCGAGGGCGGCAGGTCCTCCGCAAAAACCTCGAGAAGTTGGCGAGTGCTGATGGCTCTGCCTTCGTAGCGCTCTCTAAGTTTGCGCAGCGAGCGCAGGAACGGTTCCTCCGCTGCTCCGCGGCTTGATTTTTTCCGTGCGTCCTCCGTCGCGGCATCCTGCAACATCGACCGCAGCATGTGAAACAGCCACGTCCCGCGTCCGTAACTGATCGCTTCATATCCTTGGGGAAAGTGAGACGAAAGCAACCGGCTTCCTAAAGTGACAGGTCCGGCATCTTTCGGAACGCTGCCGTCTTTATTCTTTTCCAGAAGATCCTCCCGGTATTTCTCCATGATCTGGCGGAAGCCCGCAGGGTTTCTCTCCTCCAGCATCATCAACGAACAATAGTTGGCCAATCCCTCGGAAAACCATTGGTCGCGGTAGGTGCTCCACAGGATCAGATCTCCCCACCACTGGTGAGCGGCTTCGTGAGCCGGGACCTGCGCGGCCATCATCGCCTGCACCGGAGTCATGTGGAGGTCCTGGCTCTCGGTTGGAGTAAGAAAGGCATACGAGGAAAGGAAGATAAGCCCGGGCCAGCCCTGGCTCTCGCGCCCCGGCATTTGGGTCAGCACGAGTTGATTGTAGGGAAACGGGCCGAAGCGCTCCGCATAGTAGCGAATGGCACGAGCGGTGGCCTCGGCCACGATGGTTGCGTTCCGCGCCGGCGACACAGGAAGGGGAGTAACGGACGCTGGTGGGGTGATCTGCGGCCGGAGCGGCGGCGGCGCCGCCGGTTGAATTATCTGCGGCGGCTGGGGGAAGTCTCGTTCCACGCCGATTGTGGCGTAGGTTTCCACCATCACATTTCCCGCTCGGGCCGCGCCGCGAACATACTTTCCAAGGTTAAAGCCGGCCACCGGAATGGGACGCTCTGAAATCCAACGTCCGGTCTGCTCACCGCCGGGCTTTTGCGGGTCTGCGGTTGGGGACGACAAGGTTATTGCCGTCGGTTTACCGGTAGCCAACAGAGTCCAACCTGCGGGATAGTGAAAGGTGAGATCAAAATCAGCCATGGCCAGCCCGCGATTGGGATACCAGATTCCGCGCGCCCCAACGTAGAGCAGGCCTTCGCCAGCTTCGGCGAGCACATCCCCACCGTAGACGAAGTGCAGGCTGACTTCTTGTCCCTTGCGCGCCTGCTCGGGCAGGATTACCGCCACCAGGTCATTGCCGCTGCGCGCCAGCTGCGTGCCCTCCACCGCAGGATTCTGGATGAATTCGACGGAGTGCCCGTTCGCCTCCACGCTTTGAATGTGCAGAAAGCGCGAGAATTCAAACATCAGGCAGCGCGAACCGCTGCGATTCACGCCCACTTGCAGCTTGACATCCGCATTCAGCTCTTTGGGAGGTTTCACGTGCGCATCAATCACATAATTTCGCACAAGAATCGGATCCTCGCGCGAACCCGCTGCTGGTGGCACGGCTTGCGGGATGGCTGCCCGCGACATGCGACTCCGTTCGAATTCGTCGGTGGAGAATGAAGTCCAGGCATCGTAGTAGACGCTCCCGTCCGCGCTCTTGACCTGTCCTGCCTCAACCTGTTCCCCTGCCGTTGAGTCGAAGAAGACGTCGAAGGCGCCCAGTTTGTTTCCCTGCAGCCGGGCATGCAGCATGCGGTCATCGCGATCGAAACCATTCGCAGTCGGCGAGTCTTTCGAGATGGTTGCGGAGGAGATTGTTGCGTCTGAGGTGGCCTGGTCCGCAACCGGCAGCAGTTGGCTGAAATCCGCCAGCAGTCGCATGGCGTCTCCCCGTGCGAGATTACGCGCCGTCTGATCCCACCGGTCAACGAACTGCTGGGCATTCTCCGGGGCCCTCAGACCGGGCTGCAACTCGGCGGCCGTGGCGTCGTTGAAGCGGAAATAGGCCGACGTAAAACGCTCTTCGAGAATTGCCATCCCGGTGAACAGGCTCGTCGACTTGCGTTCGACATCATTGGGGGGAACCAGCAGCACTTCTCCCTCACCCTCAAAAAACGCTCCGGTGATTCTGCCCAGTACATCCTGCGTGAAGGCGATGGTGCCGTCTTCCAGCGTGATGCTGATCGCCGTCCGCTCGACTGACGCCTGCCGCACCCGGAATACGCGCCCCGGATCCAGCCCCACGTTGCTCAGTTGCAGGTAGAGCGATTCCGCCGGCCCGGCAAGATGTGCCTCAGCCGGGGTCGCCGCACTCCATGCACAAGGGCGCAGCAGAATCGCCAGGCCCAAGGCCAGCGCAATCCGAAATCCATTGGATTGAAGCGACACTTTCGTCACGTATTTGTCCGGGTTGTCTGTTGCTAGAATGCGCTTCAATGCGGTTTCGTGTCACTAGGCTGGTCGCAATACGCATATGGATGCTGGTCGCTTGTGCCGCCGGCGTGGCGGACACCATCCACTTGAAGAATGGTCGAACCATCGATGCGGACCACGTTCGCGAAAACGGCAGCCGCTACGAATACGACGTGGGCGATGATAGCTACGCCATCCCGAAGAGCTCGGTAGACCGCGTCGAGGCCGGCGGGATGCCCGTGGCGTCTTCGGCTGCCGGAGCTCACCTCGCGGACCTGCCCTCCTTCACTCCGGTCGACACGCTGGCAAACGAAGGCGACCTCCCCAAGATAATCATTCAGGATGGCAAGGTTGATCCCGACGCGATCACGAAACTTGAAGGCAAAGGAAATGCCGAGCTGAGCGCCACGGCAAACTTTATTGCCGGAAAGTTTGAATTTGATCGCGGCAACATCACTCAATCGCGGCGCTACTTCGACAGCGCTCTCCGCTTCCAGCCCGAGAATGCGACCGTACTTATTTACTACGCAGTCTCGCTTGTGCGCACGGGAAATCCATCTCAAGCTCTGGTTTACGCCCAGCGGGCAGCCGCCGCGGCGCCTGATTCCCCCGATGCCCTTACCGTTCTAGGTTATGCGCAACAGGCTTCCGACCGCACCAAAGAGGCCGTCGCCTCATGGAAGCGCTCTCTCGAACTTCGCCCCGATGCCACGGTACAGCAATATCTTGCAAAGGCGCAGCGCGAGCAGAGCGCCGAGACCGATTTTGCCCAGCGCGAGAGCAGCCATTTCGTTCTGCACTACGAAGGCAAACAAACTTCCGAAGCATTCCGGGGACAGATTCTGACGGCGCTGGAATCTGATTACGACGATCTGACCCGCGACCTGGGCGCTGCGCCCCGCGATAACATTCTGGTCACGCTCTATACCGAGCAGGCTTTCTTCGACGTTACGCGTGCCCCCTCGTGGTCGGGAGCGCTTAACGATGGCAAGCTTCGTATCCCCATCAGCGGCCTCAGTTCCATGACTCCCGAATTGGCGAGGGTGTTAAAGCATGAACTGGCTCACTCCTTTATCAACCAGATATCCGCGAATCGTTGTCCGCCCTGGTTGCATGAAGGAATCGCACAGCTTCTTGAACCGAAATCCCTGGGCAGCGAAGGCCACCAGTTAGCTCAGCTGTTCAATTCGCAACGCAATATTCCGTTGAATGCGTTGGAAGGAAGCTTTCTGCGCTTCTCCGGCGTCGAAGCGTATGTTGCCTACGCGGAATCGCTGGCGGCAGTTTCCTACATCAACGACTCGTACGGCATGGGTGACTTGCAGAAGATTCTGCAACTCTTGGGTCAAGGCAGCTCCACGGAAGCGGCCCTGCGCGCGACCATCCACTCCGATTATGGCCAACTCGAGTCCGAGCTGGCTAAGTACCTGAGCGATAAGTACGGCGGCTAGTGCATCAAATTTCGTCGGCATGATTTGCTGCCCTGGCAGCTGTTATGCTAGCTTCGGTCTTAGTCCTGCCAAGGAATGCGCTTCCTATTCCAGCCCCGCGCCACCGAGCCTCCACCGGCCACGGAGCCTGCCCCCGGCGAATTTCCCACGGTTGAGGGGGCAGAGATTGCCGCCACCACCTACGGGAAAAGAGTCGCGGGAGATTTCTACGACTCCATTCGCGTTAGCCCGGAGCGCATACTATTTGGGTTGCTTGATGTGGCCGGACGCCGCGACAAGAATCAGTCGATCCTGGCTGCCGCGCAAAAGATTTTTCACACCTTCGGAGCTTCTCTTTTTGCTGGCGCCGACATCAACGAATCCGAAGCCATGGTGGAACTTTGCCTGCGACTCAATCGCGGCGTCATGGAAGCTGCCGCCGGGGTCCACTCCTGTCCCGCTTTCATCGGCTGCTACCATGAGAAGTTTGGCACGCTCTGCTATACCAACGCGGGACATACCCCGGGGCTTCTGCTCGACAGCACCGGCATCATCGAACTGGCATCCACCGGTCTGCCGCTCGGCCTGTTTTCCCACGCTACCAGCGACGCCCCCACCGTCGCCATGCCAAAGGGTGCGGTTCTTCTGCTGGTTTCCCGCGGAGTGGTGGAGTGTAAGTGCAGAGAGGATAAGGCCGAAGACCTGGAATATGGGTTGGAGCGCGTAAAGGAGCGCCTTCAGGCATCGACTTCCAGAAACGCTCAGGACCTCAGCGCCTCGATTCTGCACGCCGTTGGCGAATTCACCTGTGAGGCGCTTTCCCCAGACGATATGACCGCACTCGTCTTTGAACGAAATGCCTGAACGCAATGCCTGACGAGATGTCTAACCGAACCGTATAGCGCCGCTTCCGGCAACCTGGCAAATCTCCCCGCCATCAACCGTGAGGCCAATGCAAGGGCCGGGAAGTAGTAAAATACCCAATCGGCTTTCGCTATCTTCTCTCAGGCAGCGTGGCCGCCTCGAAAACCCTATGAAGAGACTAGTTCTGATATTCATGACAATTTCATGCCTGGCGCCGTTCTGCGCGGGCCAGGTGGTTGAAGAAATCATCGCGCGCGTGAACAGCCAGATCATCACCCGCTCGGAATACATTCGCAGCAAGGATCAGCTAAAGGACGATGTCAAGCAGCAAGATGCGGCGAACGCCGACAGGCTCTACAGCGAGCGGGAGAAGGACGTCCTGCGCGACCTCATCGACCAGCAGCTTTTGCTGGAAAAGGGCAAAGACCTGGGCATCACGGGCGACACTGACCTGATCAAACGCCTCGACCAGATGCGCAAGGACATGAAGCTGGAGACGATGGAAGAGCTGGAGAAAGCGGCCACCGCCCAGGGCATCTCCTATGAAGACTTCAAACAGAACATGCGTAACCAGATCGTTACGCAAAAGGTCATCGGCGAAGAAGTAAGCTCCCACCTCAGTATCACCAAGGAAGAGGAGCAGAAGTTTTACGACGCGCACAAAAATGAAATGGAGCGACCGGAGTCGATCAAACTAAGCGAGATCCTGATTGCCCCGCAAAAGGCGGCTCCGGGTAAACCTGCCAGCGACAAACCTGCCGCCAACCCGGCGGCTGACTCTCCCGTCGCGGGCGCAGCCAATCCCCAAAATCAAGACTCTGCTGGCGAGAGCGCTAAACAGGCAGCAGAAGCTGCCGCACTCGCGGCGGCTGAAGCCAAGGCAAATGATGTGCTGAAACAGATTCGCTCGGGAGCTAGTTTTGAAGAGATTGCGAAGAAATATTCCGACGGTCCTTCGGCGGCGCAGGGCGGCGATCTTGGTTCCTTCAAGCGCGGCACTCTCGCCAAAGAGCTTGAGGATAAAACCTTCGCCATGAAATCCGGCGAGGTTACGGATGTGGTTCGGACCAAGCAGGGCTACGTTATCCTGAAGGTTGCAGACCACCAGATGGCAGGCATCCCGCCAATGAAAGATGTCGAGCCCAAGATTCAGGATGCTTTGTACTATGAGAAGCTCCAGCCCGCGCTGCGCGCCTATCTGACGAAACTGCGCGAAGACGCCTATATCGACATCAAGCAAGGCTACGCGGATTCCGGCGCCAGCCCCAACCAGACCAAGCCGATTGAAACCGCCAGCGCCAAGACATCCGACGCGAAGAAGCTTAAGAAGAAGAAAAAGAAGGTGCTCGGCGTGCCCATCTGAGGTCTGAGGTCGGCGGTTTTTCGAGCCCCGCGATTCGAAGTATCGCGCTAATCGAGGCTTCCTGAGCCTTCCTTCGCGCTGCGTCGCTTTGGCTGACACTTTCTGATTTACACTGATGGAGAGAATGAAGGAATTCTACATCTGCGACTGCACTCGTCACGAAAATAAAATCGTCACTTCCAACTTTGTCGTCGTCAGCAAGCAGATCAAGCCCAAGAAGAGTGGAGAGCCATATCTCGCATTGACCCTCGGCGACCGCAGCGGGCATCTCGAGGCCAAGATGTGGGACAACGTGGAAGAGGTCCTCAACGCCTTCGAGCAGGACGATTTCCTCAAGATCAAGGGCTTGGTCAACAAGTACAAGAATCGTTTCCAGCTCACCATCCACAAGCTGCGGAAGCTGGGCGAATCGGAGATCGAATTCTCCGATTATCTTCCCAAAACGACCAAGAATGTTGATGAGCTCTGGCAGATGCTGGGGGATTTTGTGGCGTCCTTCGAGAACCCCCACTTGAAGGCGCTGGTGCAGACCTTCATGTCCGATCCCGAAATTGCTGCCGCTTATCGCAACGCTCCCGCCGCGAAGACCTTGCATCACGCCTACATCGGCGGCCTGCTCGACCATGTGGTGTCACTTTTTCGTTCCTGCGACCTGGTCTCCAGGAACTATCCGCAGGTCAACCGTGACCTGCTGCTTACTGGCGTGTTCCTGCACGATATCGGCAAGATTCACGAGCTTACCTACAACCGGTCATTCACCTACACCACTCGAGGCCAACTTCTCGGACACATGATTATTGAGCTTGAGATGCTGCAGGCCAAGCTGGCTTGCCTCCCCGGCTTTCCCGCCGAACTCAAGACTCTGCTGGAGCACCTCATTATCAGCCACCACGGCGAGTACGAATTCGGCTCGCCGAAGTTGCCCATGTTCCCCGAAGCTCTCCTGCTGCACTATATGGACGACCTCGACTCGAAGATGGAAGCCATGCGGGCCCACTTTGAGCGCGAGGCCGATCTGGAAAGTCCCTGGAGCAGTTATAACCCGTCCCTGGGACGGCCGCTGCTGAACAGCACGAAGTTTCTTACGCCTAAGGCTGCGAGTGCTCCGGAGGATTCTTCCGCTGCGACCGAGCTTGAGGCCGAAGTCGAGCCGGTTGACGAATCTCGCGAGCGAACTCCTACACTTCCCGGCCTTGATTCCTAGCCGGCGGCGAAATGGTACTAGGTCGATGATGCTCGACTTCAACCGCTTCGAAACTCTGACCTTCGACTGTTACGGCACGCTCATCAATTGGGAAGATGGAATTCTCCGTTGCTTGCACCGCATCCTGTCGACGCATGGCAAAGATAAAAACCAAGACACCGCGGGCGAGGACAGTGGCATGAACGACGCTGCGATCCTGAAGCTTTATGGAGATTTTGAAGCCAAAGCTGAGCAGGGAGAGTATCGCCCGTATCGCGAGGTGCTTCAGTCCGTCGTGCGGCAGTTCGGAGAACAACTGGAATTCACGCCCACGGACAAGGAAGCCCGGTCGCTTCCCGAGTCGTTATCAGGTTGGAAGCCCTGGCCCGACACCGTTGGCGCACTGCGCGCACTCCGGAACCGCTTTCGATTGGCCATTATTTCCAACGTGGACGATGATCTTTTCGCCGCAACCCGGCCGCAACTCGAAGTTCATTTTGACCCGATCATCACCGCCCAGCAAGCGCAGGCCTACAAGCCATCGCTGAAAATCTTCGAACTCGCATTGAAACGCATTGGCGCGCCCGCCGGCCGCATTCTTCATGTCGGCCAGAGCCTGTATCACGATGTGGTGCCCGCGAAGTCCTTGGGTTTGGCGACGGTGTGGGTGAACCGTCCTTCGCCGCGAACCGGGGTTGGCGCGGTTAAGGCAGCCGAGGGGCATCCGGACTTACAGGTCTCCAGCCTGGCCGAGCTTGCCATCGCGAGCGCCGGGAGAAAAGCTTAGAAGCTAGCGGGAATCTTTACTACCCGCTGCTGAATGGCCCACATCACCATTTCCGCCTTGTTGTGGATGCCCAGTTTCCGCATCAGATTGAACTTGTGGGCGTCCACCGTCTTGGTGCTCAAACCCAGAATCGCTGCCGCCGAGCGCACTGTTCTTCCCTCCGCCAGCAGTTTCAGGACTTCCCGCTCGCGAGCCGTGAGAGCCCGTTTCTGCTCAAAAAGCGCTTCGGTCGCTCGCTGAGGATGACGTGCGGAAGGCATCTCTCGATCGTCGATCTCGCCGCAACCGCAGGCGTTGCGAACCATTTCTACCAGCTCTTCCAGTGAGGTCTGCCGTGCCGCGCAGTTTCTCGCCACCTGCCGCCCATCGAAACCAGGACCCGCGTGATCCCACAGGCTCAAGTACACGACTTTGGTATGCGAAGATTCTCGCGACAGCAGCAGCTCCGCCTCAGCCAGGCTCAGCCCGAACGCGCCGGCATCGGCGATGACTACATCCGGCCGGGATTCAAAAACCTTGCGCAGGCATTCCGCCGCATTGCCGGCTTCGCCCACGATTTGGAAATCGGTTTCATCTTTCAACAGACGCCCTAGGCCTTGCCGGAACAGAACATGGTCGTGCAAAATCACGCAGCGAATCTTTCTCTCGGGAAAAACTATTCCCCTCAGTTCTGTGCGTGGGGGCACACAGTCCTCCTTGTTTGGCCAGAGAATTTTGCGAAGTAACGCGGACAACCACGAAAAGCTTGACTATAAAATGAACGCTCGAATGGTCGACAGTATTTATTGTATCAACCATTCGACCATTCGTCGTCCCGGCATGTGAATATAAAGCAAAACGGGCCGTGATGTCGATTTTTCACGTCTGGTCCGCGGTTACGGCTTCTTTCCCTGCCGCGATAGCTCCGGCGGAACGACGCATCAGGTAAAATCGAGCAACTTATGCTGCGCTACTTCACAGCCGGGGAATCTCACGGCGAAGGCTTGGTGGCGTTCCTCTCGGGCCTGCCCGCAGGGCTCAAGGTGGGCCAGGTCTTTCTCGACCGCGAACTTTGGCGCCGGCAGCAGGGCTACGGGCGCGGCGGACGCATGAAGATCGAGCGGGACACGGCTCATATCCTCTCCGGCGTGCACCACGGCATGACCATCGGCTCGCCCATTTCCGTCCTGCTCGCAAACAAAGATTGGAAGAACTGGCAGGAAGCACTTCCGGTCGGCGAGGGCGATCCCGCGCGCCATAAGCGTGTAGCTTCTCCCCGGCCGGGGCATGCCGACCTTGCCGGCGCGCTGAAATATAATTTTCCCGAAGCCCGCTATGTTCTGGAGCGCGCCTCGGCCCGCGAATCGGCGGCGCGCGTCGCAATCGGAGCGCTGGCCAAGACATTTCTGCACGAACTCGGCATCGAAGTCCTCAGCCACGTCGTCGCCGTCGGCAATGTTGCCTTGACCCAGGAAGTCCCGTGGCCGCAGATTCAGGCTCTTTACTCCCGCGAAGAAATCCTGCTCAACTGCGCCAGCGCCGAAATGGAGCAGCGAATGAAGGCTGAAGTCGATAACGTTTTGAAAACGGGTGATTCGGTGGGGGGAGTTTTCGAAGTGGTAGCTCATGGCGTTCCGCCGGGCCTGGGCACGTATGCTCAGTGGGACGAGCGTCTGGACGCTTTGCTGGCTGCCGCCGTCATGTCCCTGCAAGCCGTGAAAGCGGTTGAGATCGGCGCCGGCGTAGCCGCTGCCTCTTCCCCGGGTTCGGCGGTGCACGATGAAATCGGGTACGGCCAACCAGGAAGTTTCACTGCCTTCACCCGCAGCCGTAACAATGCGGGCGGCATCGAAGGTGGCGTTTCCAACGGAGAAGAAATTCGCGTGCATGGTTACCTGAAGCCGATTTCTACCTTGCGCCGCCCGCTGCAATCAGTAGATTTCTCGACCCGCCAGCCGGTAGGCGCTGCCTATGAGCGCTCCGACGTATGTGTGGTTCCGGCGGCGGGCGTCGCCGCCGAGGCCATGGTTGCCCTTACTCTCGCCCGCTGCGCCCTCGAGAAGTTCGGTGGCGACTCCATGGGAGAGACCTTACGCAATTTCGAGGGCTACCGCCAGCAACTGAAAAACTACTGACGATCTAAACTGGGAATGATCGAAACCGAAAATGATCTTAAACCGAAGATGATCTATCCCATCGTGAAATTCGGAAATCCCGTCCTCGAGAAGCAGGCCGAGAAGGTGACGGTTTTCGACGAGGAACTGAAGCAATTGGTCGAGGACATGTTCGAGTCGATGTATGCTGCTCGCGGCGTGGGCCTGGCCGCCCCGCAGATCGGAATCTCGCGCCGCATCGCGGTCATTGACGTCACCTTCAAGGAAGATCCCAACGCCAAACTCGTTCTCATCAACCCTGAGATCATCCACAAAGAAGGCCGGCACGCGCAGAGCGAAGGCTGTCTCAGCATTCCAGACTTCCGCGAAAACGTGACTCGCGCCCAAGTGGCCACAGTCCGAGCCCAGGACCTGACCGGGGAGGTCTTCGAAAGGACCGCCGACGATTTGCTGGCCCGCGCCTTTCAGCACGAAACCGATCACCTAAACGGCAAGCTCTACATCAGCCACATCAGCGCGCTCAAGCGCGATCTGATCAAGCGCAAGATTCGCAAACTGGCTAAGGCCGGTGAATGGTAGACAATGTTTTGGCAATTTTGCAATTGAGTAATTTTGCAATTGTTGCGGCAGTTGCCTGCAAGGCACAATCCTAAAATTACCCGATTGCAAAATTACCCGATTACTCAAATGTCACTTACTCTCGTTTTCTGCGGCACTCCTCGCTTCGCTGTGCCCACGCTCGACCGGCTTATCGAGGCTGGCTTCCGAGTTGAGCTTGTGGTCACGCGGCCCGACCGTCCGCAAGGACGCGGCCTCGAACTCACGCTTTCGCCGGTTAAGCAGCAAGCTCTACAACTGGGATTGCCGACTTCCCAGCCTGAAAGCATCAAGAGCAACCCTGAGTTCCGCGCTCAACTTTCCGACCTCAAGCCCGATGCCATCGTGATCGTCGGCTATGGCCGCATCATTCCACAATGGATGCTCGATCTTCCGCCGCTCGGCAACATCAACCTGCACGCCTCGCTTCTCCCGAAATATCGTGGCGCCGCACCCATTCAGTGGGCGATCGCACGCGGCGAAATCATAACCGGGGTCACCACCATGAAAATCGATGCCGGCCTCGATACCGGCGACATCCTGCAACAGCAGGAAATTTCCATCGCTCCGGACGACACCGCGGAAACTCTTGGGCCGAGACTGGCCGCGGCAGGGGCGAATCTCACACCCGGAACTCTGCGGGGATTGCAGGACGGCACAATTCATCCTCGTCCGCAAGATCATGCGCGGGCAACACTCGCTCCCATTCTCGAGAAAGGAGACGGACTGATCGATTTCTCTCGTCCGGCGAGTGAGATTCTGAACCGCATGCGCGGTTTTCAACCGTGGCCTGGGGTTTACGCGACGTTTCGGGGCAAGACTCTGCAGATCCGAAAAGCGAGGTTGGTTCATCAAGTGCTGCCTCCATCCGAACTGAAGGCGGAAGGCGATCGTCTGCTCGTCGGTTGCGGCCAATCCACCGCAATCGAACTTCTCGAACTTCAACTGGAAGGCAAGAAGCGTATCTCGGCCGCCGACTTCATTCGCGGTTATCGCCTTCGGCCGGGAGAGAAACTCAACCCGTAAACGCCGTGAATGTCTTCTCCACGCGACTGGCTTCCGGCATACTGTCGACAGTGAAAACAAAATCTAGAGAGTCGCGGCCAGCGGTCTCACCAGCCCGGTCGGCTGCCTTCGACATTCTGTTCCGGGTTGAGCGGGACTCGTCCTACGCATCGGAACTCCTTCATTCCCGGACGTACGATCGCGTCGCCCAGGCGGACCACGCTTTAGCCATGGAACTGGTGCTCGGAGTACTGCGCTGGCGGTCGCTGCTGGATTCTGACATCGCCCATAGCTCTGCCCAGCCTCTTGAAAAACTCGATCTCGAGGTCCTTACCGCGCTTCGCCTCGCGGTTTACCAACTCCGCCAACTCAGCCGCATTCCCGCCCGGGCGGCGATCCACGAGAGCGTCGAACTGGTCAAGCGGGCTCGCAAACGTTCGGCTGCGCCGTTCGTGAATGCAGTGCTGCGTAAGGTTGCCGCCGGTGTCGAACCCATCCCGAGATCTTTCGAATCCTCAATGGACGGGTCCTCAGTCAGAACGCTCGGCGCCAGTAGCGCCCATCCACCCTGGCTCGTTGAACGTTGGGCCGAAGCCTATGGCCTCGAAGTTGCGCTTAAAATCTGCCAGTATAACCAGTCGATTCCTGCTACCGCGATCCGGCTTCGTCGACTCGATTCAGAAGTCAAACTTCGAATGGAAGGGATTGAGCTCGCCCCAGGCGCGCTGCTCTCCTCCGCGCGACTCGTCCACCTCGGCGAGATCCGCCGAACCGCTGCTTTTCGCTCAGGCTTTTATGCGATTCAGGACGAGGCGTCGCAACTCGTCGCCGCTCTGGTCGGCCACGCCGCGTACGCGCTCGACTGTTGTGCCGCGCCCGGAGGCAAAACTGCCGCGATCGCCGATCGCAATCCTGAGGCAAATATTGTTGCCGTTGAACTTCATCCCCATCGCGCCGCACTGCTGCAAAGACTCCTCCGCCCGCAACCTTCAGCCCAGGGAGCCGGAACCGGCAAGATACAGATTGTCGCAGCCGACGCACGTGATTTGCCCTTCGCGGCAAAGTTTGATCGCGTCCTGGCCGACGTTCCCTGCTCTGGCACGGGCACTCTCTCCCGCAATCCGGAAATCAAGTGGCGTCTCGCGTACGCCGATCTCGCCGATCTGCAGCAGCGGCAGCTCTCGATCTTGCGCTCGGCTATGAATCAGGTTGCTGCCGGGGGACGCCTGATTTATTCCACTTGCTCTTTGGAAAAAGAAGAAAACGAAAATGTCATCGATCAGGCGCTGGCCCAGGACCCATCCTTTCGCGTTGTGGACTGCCGCCTTGAGCTCCGGAAGCTTCAGCGCGAAGGCGAACTCATCTGGCCAGATCCTTCCACGCTCACTCGGGGTTGTTACCTGCGTACCCTGCCCGGCGCCAACGCGTGCGATGGTTTCTTCGCCGCGATCCTGGAAAAACTCTGACCGTCTGCTTCAACCTCCGTCACATCGCAACGCGGCATACGGATCCGGATCTTACCGCACCTCAAAGTTCACAGTCGCTCCTGCCAAAATTTTCTGCCCAGCCGGCGGTGTCTGGGCAACGATGATGCTGGCGGGCGACGGCTGAGGCGGCGCCGCAACGGGGGACGCGGCCGCCATTGGCGAGGCTGTATTCGGCGAAGGCGCGCTCGCGGCTGGCGCCATCGTCAAGTTCCCCAGCCTGAAGCCCGCATCCTGCAATGTGCGGCTCGCGCTGCCCAACGGCTGGCCCACAAAACTCGGCATCACGTACGCCGGCGGATCGGCGGTCACCGTTACCAGTAAACTGGTCTTCGGGGCGGCAACCTGGTTCGCATTTGCCGGAGGACTCTGTGCCAGCACTTGATCGGCCGGGGTGCCGGGCAACTGCATTTCCGCCGTCGAAGCCAGGTCCAATCCCCGGCGCCGGATATTCCACTCTGCAGCGCGTTCGCTCTGCTTAGTCACATCCGGAATTGCCACGCGCTGTGGCCCCAGGCTCTGCGCCACACGTACCTGCCAGCCGCGTCGCACTTTCGTTCCCGCCAAGGGCATTTGACTCATGATTAATCCTGACGGAATCTGCGCACTGTAGTACTGCCGCTCCACATCAATCTGCAGCCCGAGTCCAGCCACCGCGCGCTCCGCGTCCGAAGGAGAGAGACCAACCATCGCGGGCACTTTCACTTCTTGCCCATGAATCGCGAATCGCATTGCCGTCAGCGCCGACACCAAGGCCACAACCACCAGCACCAAGCCCAGCATCGCAAATCGAAAGATACTCTTCATAAGGACAATTGAAACGGTTCGATGAAGCGGACGCGCACCGCGGTAGCGATTCCGCTCCAACTCCTAGTGTGTTTCATCGGCGCCCGGCGAGACATCCGGCGTATCCACTTTTTGCGTCGCCGGACCGGGCATCTCCGGGGCCGGCGCAAACTGGCCGGGATCTTTCCCCGCGAGAGCGACGCTCATAAAATTCATCCAGATGGGAAGCGCCGCATGCGCCCCGGTTTCCTTGGCTCCCAGCGTCTTCTTCTCGTCGAAACCCATCCACACTCCGCAGGTTATCGCGGGCGAGAATCCCACAAACCACGCGTCCGTGAAATCGTTGGTCGTGCCCGTCTTCCCCGCGATTGGGAAGGGCATCTTGGCAGCGGCTGCTGCCGTCCCATGCAATACAACCTCGCGCAGCATCGCGGTCATGATGCGGGCCGTGCGAGCGCTGATAACATCCTTCACCTCCGGATAGTTCTCTTCGAGCACACGCCCCTCGTAGTCAGTCACCTTGGTAATGTAGCGCGGCGTGACGCGCACCCCGTCATCGGGGAAAACGCTGTACGCCGACGTTTGCTCCATGAGCGTGATCTCAGCCGATCCCAGAGCCACCGGCAAATATGGAGGTAACCTGGCCGTAATCCCGAAGCGCTCGGCATACTCGATCACCGTTTTAATTCCAATCTTGCTGGCAAGTTTCAGCGCGGGAATATTCCGCGATTGCGCCAGCGCGCGCCTCAGACTAATAATTCCTTCGAACTTTTCATCGTAATTGTGGGGTGAATAAGGACCGGAGCCAGTCTCGAACGTGACCGGCTCATCCAGTATCGTGTCGTCCGGACTTCCTCCCCGGTCGATGACCGCCGTATACACGTAGGGCTTGAAAGATGACCCGACCTGCCGCAGGGCCTGGGTCGCGCGATCGAATTTCGATTCGCTGAAATCACGCCCGCCCATCATCGCCTTGATCCCGCCGGTCGCGTTGTCGATCGCGACGATCGCTCCCTGCGCGCCTGAATCCTGTTCCAGACTTACGCGCGCCGAGCCGTTCGTGCTCAGCGACAGTATTCTTACGTAACAAATATCTCCTGCCCGCAGCAGATCCTGCATCTTGCCTTGCGTCCAAGACACATCGGCCTGTCCTAACGCCGCTGAATAACGCCCAAACTTCAGCGTCGCGATGCCGATTCCAGACGACGTCACCAGCGCGTGAACGTAACCATTCAGTTCAGGTTCCTCATCCCAGTCCGGATGTTGGTACTTGTCGAGCGCGACTCCTTCCGCCACTACGTTCTCCAAGTGACCCTTCCAACCATGCCGTCGCTCGTAGGCCGCCAGACCATCGAGGACAGCCTGGCTTGCGGCCTTCTGCAGATCGACGTCCAGCGTCGTATAGACCTTCAAACCCCCTTCGTGGACCTGATCGGCTCCATACTTGGTTTCGAGGTAGCGCCGTATCTCTTCCACGAAGTAAGGCGCCAGCGAGTTGGGATCGTTCTGCAGATGCAGAATCACGGCCGAAGACCTTGCTTCCGCTGCCTGAGCCGCTGTGATCTTCCCGTCTTCGAGCATGGCGTTGATCACCAGATTCCGGCGCTTCACTGCGCGATCGGGATGGTTGATCGGTGAATACACCTGCGGCCCCTTGGGCATACCGGCGAGCAGCGCAGCTTCTGGCAGCGTAAGTTGCCGCGCCGGTTTGCCGAAGTAGAATTCTGACGCGGCTTCGAAGCCGTAGACGCCGTGCCCGAGAAAAATCTGATTGGCATAAAGCGTGAATATTTGTGGCTTGGTGAAGCGCCGCTCGATCTGAACCGCGAGCAGCGCCTCCTGAACTTTGCGATGGAACGACCGGTCCGGCGAGAGAAAAAGATTGCGCGCGAGCTGCATGGTAAGCGTCGATGCGCCCTGTACCTTGCCGCCGGATTCGATGTCGCGATAGGCCGCTCCGGCTATACGAAAGAAGTTAATACCAGAATGGCGGTAGAAATCTTTATCTTCGATGGAAACCAGGGCGTCGCGCAACACCGGAGCAAAATCATCGTAGCTCGCGACCAGCCTCCGCTGCAGCGCGAACGATCCGATGACCCGCCCCTGGTCGTCATACAGTTCGGTGATCGAGCTCGGCCGGTAGGCTTCGAGAGCTTCCACCTGGGGCAAATCCGTGGTGTAGACCAGCAGCAGTCCCGCGGTCGATCCCACCAGCGCGGAAATCAGCACCAGCAGGCCAAACAACACTCGGCCCACTAACTTCCGTCCGGCAATTTCCACCGGTGGAAGATCTTCATAGAGCGATTTCATGGCAAGATGGGTTCAGAATAGCAGGAAGAGGGAACCACCCGAGCGATTCGCGGTTGCCAGAGAAACAAAATCGCGCGCCAACGGGCGCGCGAATGGTTCGCAGCACAAGTCCCTGAGCGAACTAGCCCGCCCGGCTCTTCAGGACCTCGACAGCCTTCTTCAACTGATCATCCTGCGTGCTTTTCGGCTTGGCCTCCGGTTCCGAAGCGGGCGGCTCCTGGTCGTCGTCGTCAGAGATCGCATTATCCGTGTCGTCGGCCACCAGAACGTTAGGAGTCACGGCGGTTTCCTGAATCGCTTTGCCGCTCGGCGAATAATACTTGGCGATGGAGAGAATCAGCGCGCCGCCGTCCGGAAGATCGATTGTCTTCTGCACTGATCCGTCGCCAAAGGTTTTGTCGCCCACGACGTCGCCGCGAGCATTTTCGAGAATCGCCGCGGCAACAATCTCCGCTGCGCCGGCGGTGCCTTTGTTTACCAGCACAGCGAGCGGCAGGGATGTCAACGCTTTCGCCGGATCGGCATTGAACGCTTCTCGCGGGAACTTTTGTCCCTGCAGATACGTGATCGTGCCATGGTTCAGAAAAAGATTCGCGGTAGCAACGCCTTCGCTCTCTTCTCCGTCGGAAGTGTTCCGCAGATCCAGGACCAGCTTCTTCGCGCCCGATTTTTCGAGTGACCTGATCTTCCCGGCGATCTCCTGCGCCTTTCCCTTGGTCAGAGCATCCACTTTCACATAGCCGATGCCTTCTTCGAGCATCTTGTCAGAAACCGGGGGAATGCTCACGACGTCCCGCGCAATCACCACTTTCTGCGGTTCGGCCCGGCGCGCCCTTACCACCGAAACATTCACCGTCGATCCCGGAGTTCCGGAAAGCGCATTGCGGATCTCCGGCAGTGACATGTCCCGCGTGCTCTGACCCTCGATCGATTCGAAGATGTCCGTCGCCTCAATCCCTGCTTTCTCCGCGGGCGAACCCGGCATCACGGATACCACATCCGCATATCCAAAACGCTTCGAGACCGTCGCTCCGATCTCTCCCTTGGCCTCAGATCTGTGCGCCTTGTAAGCCTTGTAGGCTGCCGCCGTCAGGTAACTGGAGTTCGCATCCAGCGACTCAACCAGGCCGTGCAGAGCTCCGTCCGTCACTTTTGGAATGTTGGGGTCTTCCACGTACTCACTCTGCACTCGGGACAGCACTTCGCTATAAACCTGCATCTGCCGGTACGAGCCATCATTCGAAGACGCATGAACCCCGCCCAGTGAACCCACCACCACAAACAGCAGGACCGCAAAGGACGAGACCAGAATCGCAGCTTTTGTTTTCATGGACATCGGATTCTTCGTTTTCCGGGAATGGAGTTTCCCTGAGGAACTTTCTTTAATTATATCTGGTAGATGCCGCTTTTTGTCGGCCGGCTGCCTTGATTCGCAACTCACCAGTAACCGTAGCGAAGCTCTGATTCTAAGCCGGTTTCTTTCTGAGGTTTATGGAGAATCACGCCGGAGGCTTAAAGTTGAGAGTGATCACGCTCTGCACCGACACGGCTCGTCCATTCAACATATAAGGTCTAAATCGCCATTGCTTCACGGCATCGATTGCGGCACGGGCAAACACGAGAGAGCCTTGCAGAAACTTGGCGTCCTGCACCACGCCGTCGCGGCCGATCAGCACCTGCAGAACCACGCTTCCCGCTTGCCTGCTGGCTTTCCCCGCGTCCGGGTAGATGGGATCAACGGGTTGAGCTAGCAGCCCCCATGCGATGGACTCAGGCAGCTTCACCGGCTCAATCGATGACATCGCGGCGTCCACCGGCATGGCTCCGCTGGCTTCCGGAGTAATCGAAGCGGTTCGCGACTTCAAACTCGACGGAATGGCGGCATTGCTTGCCAGCGAAACCACATGCGAGGGTGCGGGACTTTGCACGGGCGGCGCGACCGGACGCGGAGGCGCCGCGACCGCCGGAAGGATAGGCGTGTCCGACTCCGGCGGGACCACCTGCGTCACCGGAGCGAGGGATGCACCGCCAGCATTCCCTGGAGTATCTGCGGAGTTCGGAGCAACCAGCCCGCTGGCCCGGCCCTGCTCGGGATGTACCGGCTCGTCAGGGTTTTGATCCGATGGAGTCTGATCGCCAGCCGCTTGCGACTGCTGGTTGTTCGCCTCCGAAGCCTTCGCCGCCTTGGCTGTAGGGTCGATCACCGGGAGCACTCGAATCTGCGAGGGATCCGTGGTCGCATCTGGAATATTGCGTGCTATGGGCAGCTTGTATTCATCTCCCGCCTGGCCAAAACTGTCATGTTGCGGCGGTGACTGCTGCACCGGGACAGGCTGGGGGTTCAGCCAAGCGCCGCCGGCGCGAAGCGCGCCGCGATAGAAAGTCTCCAAACCTTTTCGACTTTGGGGCACCGCCAGCAGAACCACGCACGCCAGCGCCAGCGCGATTCCCATAACGGCCTTGCCACGCTTAGGGAGCGGCTCAACTGGCTCCGCAGTCCCCTGAGACTGCCCAGACAGGTAGGCGAAAAGAGCGGCTTCCTCTCGTGTTTCCGGCTGCGAGTCCTTCTCCGCGGGGTTACCCTCGCCGGGCGACGCAACTGGTTCCCCATACGCAGGCGTTTCCCCGTAGGAAAGCAATTCGTTCTTCGGCGAATCGTTTTCCGCAGGCGGAGGCGCCGACTTTGTCAGACGGGCTTGCAGCGCTACCCACCCACTGAGAGGCGCCGGCGGCTCGACTGCTTCTTCTGCTGGTGGTTTGACCGCGGCCGCCACCGGCTCTAATTCGGTGAGCGCGTCAAGCTCTGCGGCGGCGACATGGTCAAGCGACTTCTGGACGTCGGATTCCGTGTCGAATTGCGTCCCGGGAGTTGAGCTCTGCGATTGCAGAAATTCCCCGGCCCGGAAAGCATTTTCTGGCGCTTGAATCACAGACGCGGGCGCTGCAGCCGCTCCCGAGGAAGCAGTTCGAACCGAAGCAGCGCCGGCCGGCGCAACACTCGCTGAGGCAGCGGCAGCCATCGCCGCGGGACCCTCCCGCACAGTCGCGTTGTGCTGCAATTTTGCGCGAAGCAGTTCACACGCCGTGCTCATCGTGTCCCGCACCTGCTCCGTGCGAATCGGCTTGATCAGGACAGAATTCGCTCCCGCCTGCAACGCTTCCGGCAACTTTGCATCCTCACTCACGATCGCCAGCGTCAGCGGCCGATGCGCCGCCTTCAAATCCCGCGCAGTCTTGAGAAGGAATGCGGCCTCGGGTTGATCTTCCCAGTCCGTGATTACGATCTGGAACAGCTGCGTGGTTACCCTCTCCACCGCATCCACCGCATTATTGCAGTACTCTGCCTCGATCCCGAGGTCGGTAAGCACCTGCCAGATGGGCTGGATCATCTCTTCATTCGATGAGAACAAGAGGCAGCGCAAGGCCATACTATTCCAGACTAGGCAGCTCCGGTAACCGCGGCAAGTTACCGAGGTGGAACGTGATTTCACAGACAAAAATAGCCGAATACTTCGGCGGTACATGTCCTTCCGATGCAGTGCCGGTTGTCTTTCGATTCTGTTATTGCGCGATACAGCCGACACCCGTGCGTGCGCTAGAATGCAGAGTCATTTCCATCGCTCGTCTGTGTGCAGGCCGCGGATGTTTCGTCGTCGGACAGCGGCGTTGTGAGCAGCGAATCGTCATGATCCCGCAAGAACGAAACTACTGGCTCACCACTACGGAATTCCCGAGCGCAGCATCCCGTCCGCTGCCCGGGTCGGTCGACGTCGCCGTGATCGGCGCCGGCTTCACCGGACTCTCCGCTGCCCACGCTCTCGCCAAACGCGGAGCCAACGTCGTTGTACTCGAAAGCGAAACTATTGGCTGGGGCGCCAGCTCGCGCAACGGCGGTATGATTCTCACCGGAATGAAGCTGGGTGTGAACCAGCTCATCTCGATGTATGGACGCGACCTCACCCGCCGGATGTACGCCGCGTCGCTTGCAACCATCGATTGCGTCGAGCAAATCATCCGCGAGGAACAAATCGACTGCGACTTCTCCCGGTGCGGCCATCTCGAAGTCGCCTGCAAGCAGAAGCATTTCGACGATTACGCGCGCCAGGCGGAGGTGATTGCTCACGAGTTCAATCATCAGCTGCGAGTCGTGCAGAAGCACGAGTTGAGTTCGGAGATCGGATCAACCATTTACTACGGCGGTATGGTCGATGAGCTCAGTGCCGGGGCAAATCCCGCCCGCTACGTCGCCGGACTCGGTCGCGCGGCGATGAAAGCCGGCGCGGAAATCTTCGAGCGCACTCGGGTTGAATCCCTGCACCGCGAATCAAACCGCAGCGAATCAGGATGGAAGATCACGACCTCGCAAGGCACGCTGTGGGCGCGCGACGTCTTCGTCGCCACCAGCGGCTACACTGGCGAGGCAACTCCTGCCCTGCAAAAGAAAATCATCCCCATCGGATCGTTCATCATCACAACGGAGATCCTGCCGGAGGCTTTGGCCCGCGAACTCAGCCCGCGCAGTCGCATGATCTACGACTCGAAAAATTATCTCTACTATTACCGTCTTACGCCTGATCGGCGGATGTTGTTCGGTGGACGAGCCGCATTCTTCCCCGAAAATCACCAGACCGTCCGAAGCAGTGCCGAAATCCTGCGCCGCGGCATGATTGATGTCTATCCCCAATTGCGTGACATCAAAGTCGAATACGTCTGGGGAGGCACGCTAGATTTCGCTTTCGACATCATGCCCCACGCTGGCCAACTCGATGGCCTGTATTACGCCCTGGGCTACGCCGGCCACGGCGTCGCGATGGCTACCTATCAGGGTCAGAAGATGGCGGAGCTGATCGTAGGCAATAAGCCTGACAATCCCTTCGTGGGCATTCCGTTCCCCGGCGCACCGCTCGGTTTGTACAACGGCAAGCCGTGGTTCTTGCCCTTTGCCGGAATGTGGTACAAGTTTCTGGATTGGGTAAGTTGAGCACTTGGCAGCTGGAGTCGCACGGATGTTTGGACCGGCATCGCGGGTCTGAAGGCGAACGCTTGCGTCAAAGGCTTTCGCCGATTCGGCAAAGGGAAGGGTGCGTATGCGAACGTTGTGGCGGTGTGTTGAATACGAAAAAGCTTTCGAGGAGCGTGTCAGACGGCAGGTTGAAGGACTCGACCGCATCCGAGTCAATCTCGAGAAGGGAGCAACTGCCGGCAGCAAGAATGAGCGACGACGTCAGCCGAATGACACCATTTTCGGTGCCTTCCATCTCTGGCATCAAGAGGGCTCAAACTGATCCAGCGAATCACTGGAACGGATTTCGGATGGTTAATTGCCTCTCGATGACCTGACCGTCCTCGAACTCCTCGGAATAGAACGTTGTGCATTTGCTCCCCAAGGCGCAGGCGAGAATCAGCGCGTCGTAAATGCGGATGGCGTGCATTTCCGCGATGATTAAAGCGTGTTCGTGGGCGTCCATTGTGATCGGGACCGGATCGGGGCAGAAAACCTGAATTACGCCGAGGGCTTCCCTTATTTCTTCCCAGGACATGCGAATCTTGCGGCGGGCGACATCGGTGAACTCGTTCAGAACCTGCACACTGACCACCCCTCCCTCGGACAATAACTGCTCGGCCCGCCGTCCCCGAGGATCCTTCGCACCCAGGCTGTAAACCAAAACGTTGGTATCGAAGAATGGCCTACCGGCCATAGATGTCGTTGCGGTCGAAGACAAATCCCGCGGGAAGGGGGCGTTGCAGTGTTCGCAGACGCTCCAGGGCCCGTTGTCGGCTGCTGTCGCGACTCACTTCAAAGGCTTTCTCGCCAGCGACCCGAATCTCGATGTCGTCGCCTGGTTTCAGCTCCAGTGCCTCGACCACCGCGACGGGCAGCCGAATCGCCAGACTGTTCCCCCACTTCGAAACCTGCACAAGCCCTCCTCAAGATATACATAAAAAGTGTATATCTTAGGAAGACCTGGAAGCAACCATCCGATACACCAGAGGCCCCAACACCAGCGCAATCGCCCCGCCGGCCAGCGCAAAGCGGTCGCTGCCCAACAGCGCGACCATTGCCATCACCACCGGCGCGACCACCACATACACCAGCCCCATCTGTCCGCCCGGAATCACAAACGCGCGCGGCATATCCGGCCGCGTGTGCCGCAACTTCCACGCCGACAACACGGTGAGCACCGTCGTCGCCGACCGCAGCCAGATGTAGACGGAAATCAGTTGCCCCAGGCTCTGCCACGCCAGCAGGGCGTAGATCGCCGCCGAGACCACGATCGCCAGCCAGGGCGTGCCATAACGCGAATGCTTGTGCGTGAGCGCTGCGGAAAGATATCCGTCTTCCGCCATGGCAAACGGCATGCGGGTCGTGGTTAGCACGGTGCTATTCAGCAACGCCACGTTGCCCACCATCGCCGCCAGCGTCATCCACGTGCCCAGCCACGGCCCTCCGATCAGCTTGGCGGCGTCGGAGAAAAACCCGGTATGCCATTGCCGCCAGTTGCCTGCCGAGGCCAGCCCCACCAGCGTCGGCAGAAAGTATGCCGCGATCGAGAGCGGCACCACCAGCGCAAGCGCCCGCGGATAGGCGCGTTGCGGATTCTCTACTTCCTCTGCCACGGTCGAAAGCTGCTCATAACCCGAATACAGCCAAAGACCCAAAGCCAGTCCGACTCCGAAGATCTTGAAGGTCGGCTGATGCGGCGGGATCAGCGGAACAAACGGATTATGATGCCATCTGAATAATCCCATCACAATCATCGTTGCCACCGGCACGAAAATGAAGATCTCGAGCCCGGTTGCGACCTGACCCACCATCTGAATCCCGCGCACGTTGATCCACGTAATTGCCGCGATCAATGCCAAAGAGACGAGGTAGTGCTTCCATCCGGTGATTCCGGGAAAGTAATAGACCAGGTAGTCAGTGAAGAGAACGGCATAAGCCCCGCCCAGCAAGAAAGACGCCGACCAGTTCCACCATCCTGCCAGGAATCCCCAGAAATCCCCGAAGGCCGCGCGAGTCCAGCGATAGAAACCGCCCTCGACCGGCATGGCAGTTGTCAGCTCCGCTGACACCAGCGAGACCGGGATGCACCAGAAAAATGGCAGCGCCAGAAGATAGATCAGCGTCAATCCGGGACCCGAGGTGGTGACCATGTCCTCGAGTCCGAAAGGACCGCCCGTGGTGTAGGAAAACATCACGAAGACGAGATAGAAGAGCCCCGCCTTACGAAGAGCGGCCCCGTTGCCGTTGGTGGAAGTCAAAGTTTTTGCGTATGACGCGGCTATGCTGCAAGCACTCCAGTGATCGCGCCTTCGAGTTCGAGCAGCTTTCGCTTCACGTCGAGCCCGCCTCCGTAGCCGCAAAGCGTGCCGTCGGAAGCAACCACGCGATGGCAGGGGACGACGATCGCGATCGGGTTGCGATTGTTCGCCATGCCCACAGCGCGAAAAGCGTTAGGCTTGCCCACCGCGCGGGCGATGTCCCCGTAGCTGCGCGTCTCACCGTAGGGAATTGCCAGTAGCGCCCGCCAGCACGCCACTTGGAAATCTGTGCCGCGAAGGTCGAGCGGAAAGCCAAACTCGCGCCGCTTCGCAGCAAAATATTCTTCGAGTTGGCCGACGTAAGGCTGCATGATTTGAGGAGCATCTTCGAAGCTGATACTCTTTTTTTCTGCGCGCAGATGGCGCGGGTTGGGGCGGACCGATTGCTGTCCCGGTAGCCGGGCGTCGAATTCGAGCGCAACCAATCCTCGTCTGGAGGTCGCCAGAAATAGCGGTCCGACGGCCGAGACGAAGTGTATGGTATGGAGAGCTTCCGTTTGAAACATCCGAGCCTCCTCTCTGGCGGCAGATAACGATACCAGAGGACTCTCCAGCTGCAGGCTTACTTTTGTTTTTTCTCGGACCGCAGTTGACAGAAATCTGTTTTTCGCCCAAAGTGTCTGCTGCATCCCTATGGCCTCGCCTCCATCTCCGGTAAAGACGGGCGTGCTCATCTTCGCTGCAATCGTGCTGGCCCCGATCCTGCTTGTTGGCGTGGTGGCGCTGGCTGCGGCGGACTGGCGACAGGTCGGGGCCACCCCTGGGGGCGATCAGGTTTTGGTCAGCTCGGTCACTTCCCAAAAGAACGGTCTGCGCACCGCCTGGATCAGGGTCGAGTACAAAGAACCGGCCAGACTTCCGCAGGGCGGCCCTTTCGTGGAATTACGTGCCCGGGTTCGTTTCAATTGCGCCAGCGGCAGCGCGATGCCGAATTCCGAATGGCTCTACTCCCGTGATCGCAACGGCAAACTCGTGGTCAGCAAGAAGACGCATCGCG
>Ga0181525_10000444_pt1 | contig 36325 bp, 39 predicted proteins | sample PEATcosm2014_Bin_48_FD_121100 | JGI IMG/M metagenome (GOLD analysis project Ga0181525, IMG submission 121100) | Peatland microbial communities from MTU Mesocosm Facility, Houghton, MI, USA - PEATcosm2014_Bin06_10_metaG | ecosystem: Environmental > Terrestrial > Soil > Wetlands > Peat | place... | reverse complement strand
GCCATGAGAACGCGCCAGCCGTTGGCAGTAGTGACGTAGCCCGTGTTGTCGTATCCACCTACTTGGAGGTGCGGGGCGCAGAGGGCGTACATTTTCAGCGTGCTGAGAAACGCGTCGTCCGAGCCGGTCAGCCGCGTGCGCTGCAAGAGACACGGCAAATGCGGATCCGTGATCACTTCCTTGCAAATGGAGTAGCGCCCACCGGGGTCCGAATTCGTGCAACGAAATCCCAACGTATGGGCGGAAAGGCGTTCCACCTGGGACTTCAGATCGCGCTTCTCTTCGTGGAAGAAGCTCTTCCCATCCGTCACCAGGTACTGAAGATCGCGTAGCTGCGGGCGGTCCACGGTCGGGTAATAGACTTCCGTGACAATGCCGCCAAACAGTGTGAACCATATCCGGCTCGACGCCGCGTAGGCCGTGCCGACGCCATTCTTGTTCCCGTGGGTCCATCGTGGTTCAATGCCTGGTGCTCCGAAGGCTTCGTTGCTTTCATCACCCTGCTGCTGCATTGCTCAAATCCTCCTCGGATTATCAGCCGGAAAACGAATTGGAAGGAAGCCCTCGCACATCGCAATCGATAGCGAACAGGCTTCCTGAAAGTGGCGCCGCAGCCAACTGCTCCGGCGTCATGGTTTCGCGGGCAGTGGTTACGTAAAGGTTTTTCATATCTCGACCGCCAAACGTGCAGTCCGTCGCTCTTGGCACGGACAGCTGAACGATTCGCTCCAGCTTGCCCTGAGGATCGTAACGATGAATTTGCCCCAGACCCACCACGTTGCTCCAGACGAAGCCGTCGGCATCCACCGTCATGCCATCCGGAAAACCGCCGCTGTTGTTGACTAGAGTTGCAAATGGCAGTCGGTTCGAAATGGCGCCCGTGCACGCATCGAAATCATAAACAAGAATCGCGTAGCGAAAGCTTTCGGTGTAGTACATCTTGCGTCCATCTGGGCTCCAGCCGCTGCCATTGGAACAGATGACATTCGGCTGCATGAGCGAAATAGTTTTGTCCGCATCTAGCCGGTACAGATTGCCTGATGGGGCCGACCAATGCACGGCATCCATCGTTCCTGCCCAAAAACGTCCCTGCGGATCACACTGCCCGTCGTTAAAGCGATTGTCGGGCAGATCGCTTTCCACCCCTCCTAGCCGTTCCAGCTTCAACGTCGCCGGGTCAAGGGTCGCGAAGTGCTTCTTGAGCGTCAAGACCAAACCGCCGGCCGCGCGCAAGGCGATGCAGGTGACGATCTCAGGCAGATCGAAGGTCTGGTTCCCGCCCCCAGAGGGGTGGAAGCGATGGACTTGTTTATTCTGGATGTCGACCCAATAGAGGCTCTGCTCCTCCGCGTGCCAGATGGGAGATTCTCCAACGGTCGCCTGCCATGGGAGCACGCACCGGATGTTGTCGCCTGATATTGTCCGTACGCTCATGAAGCTTGCTCCCGATGAAGGGCATGATTCCAATAGCCGAGCCATCCAAGATGGCCACTGGAATTCGGACCGCCAAATTCGGTGCTCAACACACCGCCCGCTGTAACCAGCAGGACCCCAGCCAACGAGAGCAAATCGGGGGTGTTCTTCCAGACCACCCAGCCGATGAGTCCGGAGAAGATGACGACGGTGTAATTAAAAGGGGCGATCCGGCCCGCGCTAGCGTGTTTATAGGCCAGGATAATCAGCAACTGGCTCACAGCCATCATCAATCCAATGCCGCCCAGGAACAACCACTCTCGATAGGTAGGAGTCGTCCATTTCAGCACGGCAAATGGCGCCGCCGCGGCGGAAGAGTAGAGGAAATAGTAGAACAGGATTCGACGGCGAGGTTCGGTGTTCGAGAGTTGATTGACGGCGACCAGGGCCAGGGCTGAGAAGACCGCCGCGCTGATGGCGATGAGCGCGATGGGATCGGATAGCAGCGCCAAACCAGGCTTCAAGATCAGAATCACGCCCGCAAAACCGACGAAAAGACTCATCCAAACCATCCCGCCGATCCGTTCCTTCAGCCACGCCCAGGTAACCAGAGGAATGAATAGCGGCGCAGAGTTGCTAAGCAGAACGGCATTCACCAACGGCATTTTCTTGACCGCCACGAACATCAGCACTTGCGAAAGCAGGCCGGCTACCGCGCGCACAATATGCAGCCAGGTTCGCGTTGTTCGCAGTTCCGAAATACCCTTGCCAAGAACCCATGGCGTGAACAGCAGGAGGCTGATGAAGTTCTGAAACAGTACCAGAATGCCGGTGGGTACATCCTTGGCCGCCTTGCCGAATGCACTCATCACCGCTACGCAGGCGAACGCGAGCACAATCAGCAGGGCTCCCAGCACAACAGAACGGGTCGACTCGGAAGGTGCGGTCAATGCAGTCTTTCGAGTAAATGATCGCCCACCCGGAGCGCGTTGGCGATGATGGTCAGCGATGGGTTCACGGCGCCGCTGGACGCGAAGAACGACCCGTCGACGACATACAGGTTGTCGACGTCGTGGGTGCGGCAATTTGTGTCCAGAACCGATTGTTTTGGATCGGTGCCGAAGCGGCAGGTTCCGTTTTGATGCCCCACTCCTTCTAAAGGAATCCGCTGCTTGAAATAGGAGTGCAGGTGGAACCAGTGATCGGCATGGCCAGCCTGTTTCAAAACATCGATCCACTTGTCTCGCAGACGTTTGAACGACTCGACGTTGTTTGGTGTGTAATCGAGCCGAATTCTTCCATTGACGATCTGCACCCGGTTGTTCGGATCTGGCAGATCTTCCGTCGTTAGCCACCATGGCACGGCGTGTGAAGTCATCAAATCCAAAATGAATGTGGGCGTCAGAGGCGGCGCATCCGCCTTCATCATTTCGTGATGAAAGGAGCCGATCGGTTGGATGTTCCCCATCGGATAGGGATAATCTTTGTCACCGAAGTAGAAGTCATTCAGGGTGAAGGTTTTCATGTAGGAAGAGTGGTTGGGTTCTTGGCCGATCGCCAGAATGGCGTCAGCCTGATGGAACATGAAGTGGCGGCCCACCATATCGGAGCTGTTGGCGAGGCCGTTGGGATGTTTATCATTGGCGCTCAGAAGCAGCAGCGCCGCCGAGTTAATGGCCCCGCAACAAACGGCTACGATGTCCCCGGAAAAGGTGCTCTTCTTTCCCGAATCATCTAACTCCACCTCCACGGAATCGACGCAGGTTCCCGTTGCGTTCGTTAGCAGGCGCGCCACCTTCGCCTGCGTGATCAGGGTCACGTTCGGCAGGTGCATGATCGGGCGGATGCAGTTGATATCAGCGTCCGATTTGGCATGCACCAGGCACGGATAGCCGTCACATGTGTCACAGCGGATGCACTTGCTCTCCATCCGATCTGCTTCGTTTAACTTCAACGCCAATGGACACGGGAACGGCCGCAGCCCCATGCGATCGAGATCATTCTGAATCTCCTGCATGCGCGGCTCATTTGAGATCGCTGGGTAGGGATATTCCGCGCTGCGCCGCGGTTCCGTTGGATCGATCCCCTGCTTTCCGTGCACGCTGAATAGCTTTTCGGCCATTGTGTAGTACGGCTCAAAGGCGTCGTACTTCACCGGCCACGCGGGTGAGATGCCACCTTTGTGATGAAGCACGCCAAAATCTTGCTCCCGCAAGCGGAAAAGAGCTGCCCCGTACACCTTGGTGTTGCCGCCCACCCAGTAGCCGGTACCGGGATGCAAATCATGACCTTCCTTGTCGGTCCAAACATCTTTGGTGTGGTAACGGTTTTCTAGAAAGACCGCAGCCGTGTTCCAGTTGGGTTTTTCTTGCGGCAGAAACGGGCCGCGTTCAAGAATGAGCACTCGTTTACCGGCATTCGCCAGGTGATAGGCCAACGTTCCGCCGGCTGCGCCCGCGCCGACGATAATCACTTCGTAGCGTTCGTTAGATGTCATTGTCACTGGCCAAGGCCGGCGTCCTCGGGCTGAGTGCGACAGGATTGCGGCCAAAGATCAAGTCAAGCAGCCAATCGCTTAGGATTCGAGCTTTCTGGCTCGTGCCCGGCATCTTAGTCAAGTATGTTGCACGCCACATAGCCCAGGCAAGCAAGCCTGAAAAGTTATGCCCATAAATGCTCGCGACGCCCGCGTGCTTTCCGACCAGTGCCAATTCACCCACAGGCTTGTACCGGAAAGGAGTTGCTTTTCCGCCCCGCAGCGCGGCAGCAATGTTAGACGCCACCAGCTTTCCTTCTCGAGTAGCATTTTGGGCGGTAGGAGCATATGTTCCTTTACCATTGGCACGTGGAACTTCTGCGCAGTCGCCGAGAGCCCAGATTCCCGAGTGCCCTACCACCTGGCAACAGGTGTTGACTTTGATTCCGTCATGCTTGCCCTTCTCACACGCAAGCTGTTCAACAAGAGGGTTGGGCTTCACTCCCGCAGCCCAGATCAAAGTGCGGGCCGGTATGCGTTCACCACCCTCTACTTCGACATAAGTCTTGGCTGCGCCCGAGATCTTGGTCTTCATCCTGATCTCTACTCCCCGCTCTTCGAGTTCGCTATGCGCGTAAGCGGCAAGGTGGGGATCGACTTCAGTAAGCAGGCGATCGCCTGGATTTATCAGGATGGTTCGAATTTCTTCGCCCGGGACCTTCGGATACTTGCGGAGACTGTCGCGAAGTAAGCCGTTCAAAGCCGCTGTCGTCTCCACTCCACTGAAGCCGCCGCCGGCGACGACGAAAGTTAAGAGCTCTTTCCGCTTGCCGGAATCCTCTTCTACGGACGCTTGTTCCAGACACGCCAGGGCGCGGTCACAGACAGCGACTGCATCTTCCAGCTTCTTCATCGGAATCGCGATTTCCGCCAGACCGGGAATGTCGTGGAAGTTCGTCACGGATCCAAGAGCAATGACGATGTGGTCGGCCTGAAATTGCTTCGGGGCCAGATCGCTGCCCTTTCGGCCCCGCTTCACATCCACCGTTTTCTTTATGAGGTCGATGCTGGTGACCGTCCCCTCAATAAACTGAATGCGTGCTGAGACATGATCCACCGGGTGAACTATGTGGCGGCTGTCGATCTCTCCTCCAGCCGCTTCCGCAAGCAGGGGGGTGAAGAGAAGAAAGTTGTCCTCATCGATGAGAAGAATATCGCCATTGCTCGGGTCCGGAAGCAATCGCGCAAGCTCGCATGCCGCGGCAAGTCCCGCAAAACCAGCGCCGACAATAATGATGGTTTTGCCGTTTGCCCGCCCCTTGTTCCGCCAGATTTCAGAGCCATCGGCGAAAGCTTTGCCAGCCAGATAGCCAAGCGCGACACCGCCTCCAGCGTAGGCTAACTTCTTCAACGCGCCCATGGGAGCTCAGTAACTACCCGACTGCCGCAACATCCCGCCATCGATGAAATAGGTGGACCCCGTAATATACGCCGCCTCGTCCGATGCCAGATAAACAGCCAACCCGGCAATCTCCTCCGGCTTGCCCCAGCGCTTGAGCGGAATCTCGCTCATCAGCTCCTTCTCCATTTCGGGCATGGCTTCCACATCGGCATCGATCGGTGTAAATACTGCTCCGGGGCCGATGTTGTTCACAGTGATTTTGTCTTTGGCTAATTCCACAGCGATCGTTCTGGTTAGCATTCGCAAGCCTCCTTTACTCACGCAGTAGGCTGCGTTCGTGGGCATGGGGAGATCCTCATGAACAGACGAGATATTGATCAGACGGCCGCCGTGTCTCTGCCGAATCATCTGACGAGCAGCCGCTTGCGAAACCAGAAAAGGCCCAATCAGGTTGATATCCAGAATCTTCTGCAGCTCTTCGAGCGGATAGTCCACGAACGCGAGTTTTTTCTCCACTCCCGCATTGTTGACGACAATGTCGAGCTTGCCGAAGGCCTTCACGGCGCCATCGATCAAATTCTGGACTTGGTCGGGCTTCGAGATGTCGGCTGCTACTGCGACACTCTTCCCACCGAAGTGAGCGATCTGCTCCTGAGTCTTGCTCGCCACATCCGGCTTTCCGATGTAATCGACTACCACGGCGGCGCCTTCCCGTGCGAAACGAACGGCGATCGCCTGGCCGATCCCGGTTGCTGCACCGGTCACAATCGCAACTTTGTCTTGTAAGCGCATTTGAGTACGTCGTTCTTCGATCGGTCTTAATAGTCCGTTGCCGACCCCAGCGTGAAAGGGTTCTCGTTCAGAGGACCGGATCCGCACACGGCCGAACGGCACGCGTTAGGATCAGCCCCCAGCGGTTAGAGGCCCGGGCAACGAAAATATGTCACACTTCGGCCGACCGTATCCAACTCCAACGCAGCCGTACCGCTCGGTTCCCGACCCAGCCTTCCAATGTGCCCACGTCTTCACTGTAGGAGAATCGTCGTCAAAACGGCGTCAAAAAGAGACTGAACCGGCTGCGTTCAGGGACTGCGCTGGTCTCGCGGATGTCGGCATCCTCGCATCCATTCCGATGCAGCAATATGCTGGCGGTCGAGGCCGCCTAATACTTCGGACAGATTCGCATCCTGCTCGCCGGCGATCACACCATTATTCGGTCGGGCTTGGGGGCTGCTGCTCGATCAGCAGCCCAGCTTCAAAATTGTCGCAAGGAGAAAGTCTATGGCCATACCGCCGAGCCCGATTACCAGAGCAGGACGCAGGCCCCGAGCGGACTGATCCTCGCCCGACCGTAGTGGTTCGTACCCTCTTCCAAAAGGCAAAGCCTTCACCTCGGCCCTAAGTCTATCGACGAGGTAATAGTAGATATCCAACCCCATTTCGAGCCGGCGTTGGGGGCTCAATCTACCCAACGGAGACTATGGGAAGCAGAACGCTTCGCTCTTAGGCTGGAGCAGTAATTAGGCCCGTCTGAGCCCGTAATAAGTAAGCAGAAAGACCAACGAGCCAATAACCGACGCGAAGTCACTGAAGAGGTTGAGTCCGTTTACACCGGGGGGGCCAAATGCATAGAACAACCAGCCTCCGGCCACAGCACCGACAACTCCCAGCGGGACGTCTGGGAGAATACCTTGCCCACTCCTGTTCCCTAGCTTGCTGCCTATGAACCCCGCCGTCAGACCGAGAACTACCCAAACCACAAGTGACATGATTCTTTCCGCCTGTCTCGTTGATGAATGTAAGAGCGAGGCAGATGACCAGCCGTAAGCGTCAATTGCACATACGGAACAGTTCAGCACAAGCAGGATTCGCCATGCGCTTTTTGGTGGTCGGGGCATATCGGAGCCGTGAACTATAAGCCTGCACGTGCACAACCATTTCTGGGCTCAACACCTCTGTTCGAGACTGGAATCAGGCCCCACCACTCCTTGCTTTCTTTGGAAGAGAGCCGGACCTGTCAGTTGCGTCGGGCCGAATCCCGATTCAGGGCCCCTTCGAACCTTCCCGCAGCCGCCGGAGTTTTGAAGTCGCCGGTGAGAATTTCACGATTGGTCGTGTCGTGGCCGTAGAGTTCTCGGTTGGTTTCCCCATCCGGACGAAGCGTAGCACCCGTCAGCGAGATACCCGCGAAAAGCCCATGCGAACGGGAATACGACAGCACTTCCGCCTGCAGCTCCGCGTCCGTCTGGGCAGTCAAGGCGCGGCCAATCGGGCCTGCCGCCACCGATGCGTCCCCCCCGAGGGTAAACTTATCGGACAAGAGGTGTTTCATTCCTCCATCGTTCATCACGAGCAACACAACATCGGTGTCCGAAGCGCCAATCTGGAATCCGAAGCTTCCTCCTTCGGACCGCAGCGCGGCCGGCGCACTCCAGCCCGAGCCCCCGTGCCGGCGGCACACCGCGAACCCGCGGCCATATTCGGCGCCGAAGATGAATCCGGCCTTTTTCATACCCGGGATCACAACGACGCAGTGCGCCTTATCGATCAGATCTTGGGGAATCCCGTTGTCGGAAGCCCTCATCATGTCGGTCAGCGCGTCGGCTGAAGCGTTCAGCCTGTCGTCAACCTTGATCTCTCTGTCCGCCGCCAGAGCGGTGGCACTCATGGATCCGGCAATTGCCAGGACCCAAACACAGCGTTGTAGATTCGCTCTCATAAAAACTCATCCTTTTTGTCTTTCGTTTTGAAGCCAGCATTCCATCTGGTCCTGGCCACTTTTTCGGGGAACTTGCCGCCGAAACGCACCTGCCAAGCGCGATCAGAATAGCCCTAAGCGTCATGCCTTCTGGATGTCCCTTGTTCGGGATCAACGAGAGAAAGCGCGAGATCGCAAATCTTCTGCGGCATGAAACCAGTCCTCTTGCGGTGATCCGTGTGGACAGCCTCTCGCCTGCCACAACTCGTAAGCTAGGGCTGCGATGTCATCATGTCCGAATGTGGTGATGCCATGTCCATTCGTAGCAGTTTGAGCTTGCTCATCAGCGGATTGAGAGTGCTCGATCGCTTGCCTTGAATGCTCGTGTCCTGTCAAGTGATCCTGTTTCCCCTGCTGTTCGGCCACACGATGGGCATGCTCGGCGCCGTCCTGTAACTCAGCTGATTGTTGGTGGTTCTCGTAATGTGATCCGTTGTTATGGCGAGTCGACATGTTAATCCAATAGATATCTGCTCTGACGACCTTACTTTGGTCCAAGTTTTGGCCCGAGGTTTCTATGGTGAAAGCGAACAGCCCGGATGGGCGCAATCGCACGAGATCTCTACCCCTGCTTTCGCATCTTTGCAGCGCTGGCTGCAGTACTGTTTGTTATCTGCCACTTTGCACTGGCATGCAGGGTGTGCACATTTGTTCTTCTCGATACTGGCCATGACAATTTACCCTTCCTATTTACCGAGTATAGGGACAAAAACGTCAATAGGGCGTCAAAAAGAATGGTCCAAAAAACTGATCCGGCGAGCGCCACCCCACTCAAACACCGCTCAGGGAAAGAGAAGACTGGTGTTCGGCGCCGTGCAGCCAATACGGCGGCCGCCCGTAGTGAGAGTAGGGCAGGTTTTCATAGTCTCCTGTGATCATCGTTGACTCGACGTACTTACGCAGCAACCACTAAAGAAATGCCCGAGGAATCTGGATCTCCTTCGACACTCACCGATTGCCGGACGCCGATGTCTTCGACGACGGACTGTTCGGGCTTGAGGTTATAGATGATCTCGCCGTTTTTTTCTGAACCACGGTGGGGAGAAAGACCAGGTCGGAGTGCGTTTGGAATTTCATCGTTCTCATCCTGGCCGGGCTTCGCCTAAGTCTCCATGGGCGGACTGGGGCGGAAACGCGAGTATGGCTGGCACCGCGAAGGTCGCAAGAACCTACATTGATTTCCACCTTATCCAGATTCTTTGTTTTCACCCCGTGGCTTTGCCAATACGTCCTTCACCTTTTGCAGCAGCTCTCTTGGGCCGTATGGCTTGGGAAAAACATCGAATCCTTCCAGCGATTCCCTGTATTTCAGCCGTTGGTCGTCAAGAAGACCCCCCACCATCAAAACCCGTAGTCCGTTCGATTTGGTGCGAAGATACGTCGCCGCATCATGCCCAGTCATGCCTTCCACGTAGGTACGGGTTATCAATAGATCGGGCGTAACCTCTTTCAAGCGATCTACCGCGCTTCCCAGGTCACCGGCCGATACAACGGTATATCCTTCGTGCTCCAACGTGTCCTGCAACACGGACCGTACCAGCGGATCGGAGACCAGGAGCAGAATAGTGGTCTTCAGCAAGGAGGGATCGGGCGCCCCCGTACTTTGTTCCGATCGATTTGTTGTGAATGCAGGCATACGAATCCAAAACTATCGGGTGCGTCGGTGATTCTCTTAGACCTTTCCTTCGTCTTTTTGACTCAAACCGAGATGGCATGATGTCTGGACAATATAGTTTCCGTTAGCCGGTTTTTTGTTGCTTCTACATCGATGCCTTTTGCTACCAGCCATCGCCAGATGGCCGCGTTCGATTGGATCCACACCTGGACACAGCTGGCCGAGGCGAGCTGCCATGGCGGATGTTCTCCAATTTGCGTAGCGTTCGCAATTGGCACGGTTCGGGTGAGAACGTCTGATCCTCGCAGCCGAACTTGCATGGCACGGCCAGCGCCTAGCCTGACAAGCAAGATCCCGTCACGTTCGGATACCTCGTCGGACAAATAGCCAATCTGCCCATAGACGATGACACCGCCTCGACGACGTGGCGCCATTAACGCGAATAACCCAGTTAGCTGACCTGGCATTTGGTTACTTCCCTGTTTGGAAAGCTGCGTATTGTAGACCTATGACAGCAGCGTTAGTTCCAACTGCCGTTCATTTGCGATTCACACGGACGGCCAAAAGACTGGACCGCGCATCGCCGTCGGCTTCGTGCTTCATAAGTCGGACGCCTCCAGTGGAAATGAAACTGCTCCTTAGCCTCAACACGACCATCCGGCGCTGCCGAAAGTGAATAAGACGATAGAGCCAATCGAGCATCATCCGTCACCTCGAGTCTCGGTTAGACGCGACCAAGATCAAAACTCTGGCGAGGACAGCGAGTCGGTCGCTTTTCGCAGAGTGAAAAGTTGGAATGCTTGGTTCCAGTCCGCTGCCCTCTGAGGTAAATGTAAGGGATCTGTTCCTTCGATAACATCGCGCCACCATGGTATATTTTGGCAGCCGGCTTTGGTAGTTACGCGGTCAACGATCGATTTCAAAAGCGAGGTACTGGAACCGCCCATCGCGTTCGATCTGGAGTACCACAGGGTCGCCCGGCTTCATCTCGTTGAGAGTAGATCGAAGCGTGTCCAGCAAGGCCACCGGCGAATTGTTCACCGCGTCGATAATATCGCCAGGTTGAAGATCGATGGATGGGGATTGGCCTCCGGCTGTCTTAGCCGCGACAATCAGCCCGTAATCGCGCCTCAGACCCGGAATCATTCCAGCCACTTCTTTATCAATCTCGATGCATAAAATACCCAAACGGGCGACCAGATTCTTTTCCGGGTGAATCAAACGCTCCAGAAGGCTAGCCTTGTCCTGACGGTTACGAACTTCGGGAATAACCTTCAACTCATCTTGCCCGCGCAGAACTCGCAGCTCTAATTTGTCACCGGTCGCACGGCGATAGATGTGGCTTCTCAGTTGCCCCGCGGAGACTAGTTTCTGGCCATCCAAAGAGAGGATTATGTCTCTGCGCTTTAGGCCAGCGCGATCGGCCGGGCCGTCCGGCACCACATCGGATACGACTACCCCGTGGTCGCGCGCCAACGACAGTCCCTTCGCCATGACGAAAGTAATGTCTTGTGCATAAATTCCAATCTCTCCACGGCTCACGTGCCCATTTTCGCGAAGTTGGCTGTAGACGTCTCGGACCGTATTGGCCGGGATAGCGAACCCCAAACCCTCATTCCCACCTGACTGGGAGACGATAAACGCGTTGAGCCCCGCCAATAGGCCATTCATGGTCACTAAAGCGCCGCCACTGTTGCCCGGATTGATGGAGGCATCGGTTTGAATATAGACCTTGGGATTGTCGTCGCCCACCGAGCGATTAGGTGAACTCACAACCCCAAAGGAGACTGAATTCCGCAAGCCCATGGGGGCACCGATCGCGAGAACCAAGTCTCCCTGCCTCAAACGATCCGAGTTCATGAATTGAAGGGTAGGCAAACCCTTTTCATCGATCTTTAGCAGCGCGAGATCGGATTCCTGGTCGATGCCGATAATCTTGGCGTCCACGGTCCGAAGGTTGTTGGGATCATCGGAAGCCTCATCCGGGAGGGATACTCGCGCGACTACCACCCTTATCGTTACTGCGCCTTTTATCACATGCGCGTTGGTGACGATATAGCCGTCCGGATCGACGATCACTCCCGATCCAATAGATTTCTCTCGCCCCAATAAGCTCACCTGGCGTGCGGACTCGGAATCGATCAGTCCGTACCCGCTCACCAAGACTTGCACGACGGCCGGCGCCACCTGCTGAGACAGGGAACGCATTTGGCCACTCATTTCGAGAAGCGATTCGGGCGCACGCGGAGCCGGAGGAACCTCGTCGCCGAAAAGTCTTCCGGCTGTTGCAGCTAACATGAGCACGAGCGGCAATGTGATTATTCCGATAACACAGGATTGCGCTGGCTGGCTGGCGAGTTTGTGCACGAATGCACCTCAGTTTCCCGGAGCGGTGGGGGAAACCGGTCATGGTCGGAGGGGGCCATCCCCGGCGGTACCGCTCCGTCACCTGAAAGGTATCGCGGTTTGCTTTACAGTCCTATACTCTGAGGCTGGTATATTAGGCTGCTTCGCTTTGGTATCTTTAGCGGCAGAATGGACTACCGATGGCCACGACCGTGGGAGCCACCTCCACCCCCGCCGTGGAAACCGCCCTCGCCACCAAAGCTATGGAACGCACCGCCTCCACAACTCCATTTACGCGAATAGCGGAGTTCCAGGAGTTGGCCGAATACCACCGAATGCTGGGCTGCGGCCAGCCAAACTCTTCCCCGGAGAAAGAGCACCAGCAACCTACCGGGCTGGTGCTTCCAAAAATACCGGGCGCGTGCGATATGATATGCGGGCTGCCACGAGCTATAGTTCTTTCAGAATCCCCGTTAGCCGGGCGAACGTCACTGTCAATCGACACTCCCCAAAAGTGACCCGCCCGGCCCCGTTTCTTCCGACCAAGCTGCTGAGATTTCCTTTCAACTCCTTGCCCAAACGGTGGACTATCCGAGTCCTCCTGGCGGAAACAAGTAAAGTGCCGGGTGGTGGCGCCGCATGATGAACACCGAGCGGAGTAATCTACCGGCCCGCGCCATCGGAAAATACTAGTCGCGTGCGATATCTATACGCGCTCAAGCAGCGTACAGTCTTTACAGAATCCCCGTTAGCCGGGCGAGCGTCGCTGTCAAATACGACACTCCAAAGGTGGCTCCCGCCCGGCCCCGCAACTAGAAAGAATGAATCGCGGCAAAAGCGTGATCCGTTCCGATGGCCTCTGGTAGCGCGAGCACTTGGGCCAACCTCACGCCGGTTTGGCCGGCTAGGCAGCTTCTCCGGCATCTATGATTCTCTCCAATCTAATGAATGAAAGTGTGAATGTTGCCGACATCGGCAGGAACAAGATCATTCGCGGCTTTGCGGGGGGCTCGAACAAAACGACGGACTTTACCTATACATTTTGACGAAGAGCCAGTATTCTTTCGATCCATCCGCGTACGAATGAATCCAGACACCAGCGAGGGATGGACGAATCACACTGGACGAGGCAACTTTTCACCCTACGGATACAATAGAATCGAAGGTTTGTGATTCGAGAAAGAACGACGGGCGCAGTGTATCTGGACTTTCGACGCGCCCGTCGCGATTGAGGGATTCAGTCAGTTACAGTCTACGATCTAACGGCGGCAGTGAACCATACCAGCCCCCTGGTAATTTAGACGCGGGGATCCCGGTAGAACCATCCTATTTTTGCTCTTCGCTATGCTCCAACACTTGTTGGCCCTGGCTAGCCAGACGAGCTTCTTGTTTGCTGGGTTCCATAACTGCTACGCCTTCCTTTGATCCCACCTCGAAGATCTTACTCAGAAACTCAGTATTTCCATACCTCCGAAAAACGAGCTCTGAGTGGTTAGGTCTGTGGTTGTCGATGGACTGCCGGACAAGAAACTGTGCACTGGCCTTACCGTTGTCGCTGATAGCGGTCATCAGTGACTGATCCGGATATGACGATACTCGGAATGTATACTCACCAGGCGGCAAGGTCTGGTCGCCGATCACAAAGCTGTGGTCAACATGCGCATGGATCGCATCCATAATCTGAGCATTCAAAGCTTGTGCGCCTGCTACTGCGAAGAAAGCGATCAGGACAGGCGCTAATGTTTTCACGTGGCGTTTCATAACAATGTCCTCTGTTTCTGAGACTACGTACGAAGACCCGGGGTGACGTACCAGAAGGCTGGTATTTTGCAGAACCAGCGTCCGGTAGGAATCCACCGCTACCTATCTCGTGGGTCTCTAATTACCAGGGTCGCGGTATGGAAGAGCCTCTGAAACCGGACTAAGGTGGAGCTAATGGTCGGGAATCTTCAGAGCATCGGAAAGGAATTGTCTTGAATCATCAACAAGTGTGGGCTGTTGTTCTGGCCGGCGGCGATGGAACCAGATTGAGATCCCTTACACAGCTTATTTCCGGCGAAGACCGCCCCAAGCAATTTTGCAATGTCTACGGCGGCAAGACGTTACTCGCGCAAACGCGGGCTCGGGTAGCTCGCGCAATTCACCCGGATCGAACAGCGTTTGTTGTGGTGAAGGCCCACGAGAAGTTTTATAGCCGCGAACTGGCCGACGTCGAGCCCCGCCAGCTGATAGTCCAACCGCATAACAAGGGCACTACCACCGCAGTGATATGCAGCCTTCTGCGAATAACGGCCCTAGCTGGAGATCCGGTAGTCGCTTTCTTTCCCACCGACCATTACTACTCAAACGAGGCAGGTTTCATCTTTTCAGTTGATCGGGCGGTCAGAGTGGCACAGCATCATTCGGATACGCTGGTGGTTTTAGGCGCAGAAGCTGAAAACGCAGAAGTTGAGTATGGGTGGATTGAACCGGGAACGCATTTTGGCTCCCCCTTCACGAATGCACTACTGCGCGTAAGTTGCTTCTGGGAGAAGCCGTCGCATCCCATGGCTCAAGCGCTATTAGCTCGCGGAGGCTTGTGGAATATGTTTGTAATGGTGGGGCGGGCATCGCTCTTTCTGGCGTTGATGGACAAAGCAATGACGCCAGGCGTATTGAACGCGTTTTCAGAAGTGAAGAGATACGGGGACGACTCTACGAATCTGATTGCTCAGGACAAGTTGTGGCCGACTCTCACTGGCGGAGACTTCTCGCGTCAAGTGCTTACACTCAGCACGCAATACCTAGCGGTGCTTCGAGTCGGTGATTTAGGCTGGAGCGATCTTGGAACGCCTGAACGCGTTAGAGCAGCAATCGCACGATCCGGGCTTAAGCCTTGGTGGCAGGAAGCAGCGGAATATGAGAATTCTAAAGATTTGGCTAAAACTTCTGCTGAGTAGCAATGGACACCAACCAGCGCGTCGTGATCTGCATGGCAATGGGCGGGGTGCGTCTTGCTTTGAAGCTTGGATCCATGCCTATCGTCAAAGATTGGATGATGACCGCGGGCGGCATCAAGGCACGTGAAATTGTCACCGGCAAGTTGTCTACCTGTGTTTTCCCTCGCAGAATACTGCCGGACTAGTATTCCGAAACTTGTCGATCGTCGCTAAGCTCGAACCGGAGATTATGATGCAAGCCCCCAAGGCCCGCTGCTGCTGTTTTACTCATGGAGGCCGCGAATGCTCGCTATGTTGCGCGCGCTACATTCTTTCTTAGCGGATGCCCCCAAGCGGGTTCGGACGGACCATCGGCGTGCTCGCCCTGCCATAAAGGGTGATGTCCAGGCGGTAACACCTCGGATCTCCATCGTTGCTCTGGTCGTCAGCGATCACGATCGAGAGGTTCTGACCCGCATCTCTACTCACGAGCCTGTGGATGTACACTTTGCCGAATCTCACGTGGATGCATGGGAGGCTATGAATCGATTGAACGCCCCAGTAATTTTGTATGACCGTGATTGGCCAAACGCGGAGTGGCGGACAACGGTTCAGGCTTTAGCTTCCTCGCCTCACCATTGCTGCGTAATCTTGGCTTCCCGGGTAGCGGATGATTACCTTTGGCAAGAGCTCATACGTTGCGGCGGATACGACTTTCTGGCCAAACCGTTTCGGGCCGACGATGTTGCCCGGGCTCTCAAATTGGCTTTGTCCTATTGGAAAAGTGCAAGGGCAGCCGCTACCCAATAGGAGGTGTGGCTTGTGGCTATCTGAGTGGTTAAGAAAACGGAATACTACGCTTTCGGAATCCGCTGATAAACGCTTGAGGATTCTAGCTGTATCTATTTGTCTGGACGACATCTTTCTCCTGGAATATCTGGGAAACCAGCACGGGTGGGAATTGAGGTTCACTGGTTCTCCGCAAGAGGCCTTCAGATTGGCGTCAAGCAGCGATTTCGATCTAATACTATGCAACCGCAATCAGCCCGGATATCCCTGGCGAGAGGTTATGGATCGTCTGGCGGCCACCTCTCCGCGCAGTTGTATCCTTCTCGTCTCACCCACGAATGACGACTACCTTTGGTGGGACGTATTACATCACCGGGGCTTTGATGTCTTGATTCGCCCGCTACGCGAAGAGATGGTTCTGCGAGTGATTGATACGGCCGTGCGTTGCCTCTCTCCGATTCAGTATTTCACTGTGCTGGATTCGGGAAGGCGTCACTTGCGTTAGCACGAGACTCACCTCAGACCGCCCCTTTGCAAAGAACGGCGGGGTCGAGGTCAGATGGATTTCCTGGCCAGCGCCTAGCATCCGGCGTCCCCGCCTCCAGCCTTAATCTTGACTGGGATTGTCCCTCGGCCGCGCTCGTGCCTTGGCCCTGCGGAAGGCAATACCGCCCTTGGTTGCGTATTTCTACCAACTCGGCGCTAGCAACCCCTTGTTCTTCAGCCGCATCAGCTAGATAGAGGCGTTGAAACGCTATGAAGAAGTCATCGAAAGCAGTTGGAGGCTTCTTCCTGGCTGCGCTGTTATCCAGCCCTGCTTGGGGCTCTGTACCCCCGCAACCCGGAACGGTCAATTACATCGAAGGCCAAGCGGCAATCGGCGCACAAGCCCTCACGGACAAATCCATAGGATCGGCCACATTAACAGCGGGTAAATCGCTCGTGACTGAGAACGGAAGGGCGGAGATCCTGCTGGCGCCCGGAATCTTTCTAAGAGTCGATCATCATAGTTCCGTGCGGATGGTTTCGCCGGGCTTGGCGGATACAATCATGACGCTCGAGAGGGGTCGCGCCATGGTCGAGGTTGCGGAAATCCGGCCGGAGAACAACATTCGAATTGGCGAAAACAACTCAAGCACCCAGTTACTGAAAGCGGGGTTGTATGACTTTGATGCGGATCGCGGCCTAATCCGAGTGTTTGACGGAAGGGCCGAAGTCCAAGTAGCCGGTCAGCATATTGACCTGAAGAGCGGACAGCAAATAGCTCTCAGCCCCGCCGGAAAGCTGAAGGAGCGGAAATTCGACAAGAAAACGCACATGGACGATTTCTACAGGTGGGCTAGCCTGCGGTCGTCTTACCTTGCGGAGGCTAATGTCGATGAGGCCCGCACGTACGCGGGTGGCACCGGCTATTCTCCTGGCCTCTGGTCCGGTGATGGATGGTATTGGGACCCTGGGTTTGACGCTTATACGTTTATCCCGGACGATGGCATTTTCTTCGACCCGTTTGGTTGGGGCTTCTACTCTCCTTGGTTCGCGTTTGGCGCTCCGTATTTTGGATACGGATACGGTGGCTACGGCTACGGCGGCTACGGTTACGGTGGCGTAGGCTATCCTCGACACTTCGGGCCAGGTTACCATCCGAGCTACGCCGCAGGCGGTCGCGCTTCTGGGTCCAATGCGCATGCGTACCACGTGAGCGGCAGGGGCGCCGGCGGATATGGCCGCGCCAGCGCTTTCGGCGGCGGAGGGTTTCGCGGCGGCGCCGGCGGTGGAGGGTTCCATGGCGGTGGAGGGTTCCACGGAGGTGGCGGCGGATTTCACGGCGGTGGGGGAGGCGGACACCGCTAGAACTACGATGTCACGCCTTTGCGCACGGCATACAGAATTAATTCCGGGAGGCTGTGCAGATTCAGCTTTTCGTGCAGATTTCTGCGATGGGTTTCGATCGTATACAGGCTGAGATTGAGCACGTGTGCGATCTCTTTATTGGACTTCAACTCGACCAGCAGTTGAAGAATCTCTTTCTCCCGGGACGTCAGCAAATCATAGCTATCGTCCGCTCCTCGAGTCCGGATTTCACGCACGTAATCTTCCATCAACATCTTGGTGATTTCCGGACTGAAGAAAGTTTTGCCATCGTACACCGATTGGATCGCATCGATGAGATCCCCCTCCGCGGAATCCTTCAAGAGGTAACCCTTGGCTCCAGCCTTCAGCGCTCTCAGAACATAGCCTTCGTCCGAGTGCATACTGAGAATCACGATTGCGGTATTAGGCAAAGCTGCATTAATGCGCTGCGCGGCTTCGATTCCGTTCAAGTTCGGCATAGCGATATCGAGGACCGCAACGTCCGGCTCGGTTGCTTCCGCTTGTTCGATGGCTTGCCGCCCGTCCGACGCCTCGGCGACCACGCCGAATTGGGGATGACTCTCCAGTAGAAGCCTAAGACCACGACGCATGACGGTGTGATCGTCAGCCAACAGGATGCGAATTTGTTTCATGGGCATATGCGGTTTTGTTGTCTTCAGTGAAGGGTAATTCCACGGCCAGTATTGTTCCGCGTTCCGGCTGCGAGTGAATTTTGTAGTTTCCTCCAAGGCGGGTGACACGCTCCTGTATCCCGAGCAGCCCCATACCTTTGGTTTCCTGAACGTCAAAACCCTGCCCGTCATCCTGAATCGTCAGCAACAAGCGATCGGGCTCCTGTCGCACGCGGATACGGACTGTGGTGGCATGCGAATGCCGTGCGCAATTGTGGAGCGCTTCTTGGACCACGCGATATACGCACGTCTTGTACTCGTCTGGCAACTCGTCGGAATCGAGTTCCGCCGCGATGGTCACATCCATCGACGTGGTCTTGGATGATTCCCTGGCTTGCCATTTCAAGGCTGGAACCAATCCGAGATCATCCAACATCGATGGCCGTAACAAAAGGGCCATATTGCGGACTACTCGGACGGTACTCTCCACCAGGCCTTTGATGGTTTCCACATGACGGCGCAATTGTTCTTCGGACCGAACTCCCAGACCAGCGGAAAGGTTGCGCAATTCAATGAGAACGGCCGAAAGTGCCTGGCCCACTTCGTCATGCAATTCTCTCGACAGAGACCGCCGCTCGCTTTCCTGCGCCTGAACCAAGCGAGCCGACAGCTCCTTGAGCTGCGTACGAGCTTCCGCCACATCAAGATACTGGAGGCGGGCCTGTTCTTCGAGGTTCAAAATCTTTCGCATCGTGAACAGAGCCAAACCCAATCCGAGCGCTAGCGCCGCTAGCAGGGTTAGCATCAGCCGAGTCTGGAAGCTCAGCAAGAGAGCGACTACCTGTTTGTTACCGGCATCTAACTGCTGTTCGTTGAGGGCGTCGATGCGACCAGCGAGCGCCAGCATGTTCTGCCGGCGGGGAAAAACCTCGTCGCGTAGAAAAGCGTAGCCTAAGAGACGCCTTTCCGCGGGGTCCCACTTGAAGATCGGCGCCAAGATTCCCCAATAGTCCATGAGCTCTGCCCGCAATGCGGAATAGTGTTTAGCCTCTGTTGGTGCGACCTCGTGCCGGTAGGACTCCAGAGAGGATTCCATGTGCCTCCGCACCTCTTCAAGACTGGCTCGAAAGGCATCCGCTCTCACGGTGTCAGGCTCAAGCAAGTAGTCGCGGACGTACGTTCCCGAAACGTAAACATCAGACCGAATGTCATTTAGTACATGGTTTTGAGAAAGATAGCGGCGCCTGATTTGATCGTCGCTAGTGCGGAACTGGCGAAGGACGTTCAGCGCATCGACTCCGGCTAGAGCCATGATTGCTAGTAGGCCGCCAAATCCAACCGCCAGCGCCAAGCGCGAGTGAAAAAACACGCGCTCTGATGACCGTGCTCCCGAGCCTCTCGCCATGCAATTGCCTTCATACTAACTGAAGCCACCCTCCGGCGGAGCAATCTACCTGTGTTTTTGTTGAAAAATACCAGCCGGCTGGTATATGGTTTGGCACCCCAGGCATCGTATGGTATGGAGGTAAAGGATTCTTGAAACTCCGACTAAAGCTGTCCCCGGTGGGCTACAATCGCGTCCCAACGAAATGACCCAACAAACCGTTTCTTCGTCCGTGAATCTGGAAAAACTCAAGGAATTTGATAGCTGCACGATTTCGAACGCCATCGAGCAGCTCAACGTGCGGTTGCGGAATGAAGGCTTCTTGTCAGGCGTTGCGCGCTGCCGATTTCCGAAACTCCCACCGATGGTCGGCTACGCAGCCACGGCGCGAATCCGCACCGCTTCCCCACCGATGAGCCATCGTTGTTATTACGACCGAATGGACTGGTGGAATTACGTGACTTCGCTGCCCGAGCCGAGGATCATGGTGCTGCAGGACACCGATCATAACGCGGGGCTAGGAGCATTTGTGGGCGAGATCCACGCCGCCATCGGCCTTGCGCTGAATTGCGTCGGCTGTGTCACGAATGGCGCGGTTCGAGATTTGCCCGCGGTGGAGGCGATGGGGTTTCAAATGTACGCCAACCACACCTCGGTATCGCACGCCTACGCCCACATCGTAGATTTTGGAGAACCAGTGGAGATCAGTAGTTTGAAGATCTCTTCGGGCGATTTGCTGCATGGCGACCGCCACGGAGTGGTCAACATCCCGCTGTCGGTCGCAAACCAGGTTGCCAAGGTAGCTACCAAGATCAATGCGGAGGAGCTAGCACTTATCGAGTTCTGCCGTTCTTCGCGCTTCTCTCTTCAGGAGTTGGCCGAACGGATTCAAAATATGAATCTTAGTTGCGATTTACCCTGGCGAGGCAGTAAATAGGTCCATGAGGTCAAAAACGCGTTTGTTTGTATTATTGGGCCTGAGCGTGGCAGCAATTGGAGTTTTGGTTTCCTGCAGCGGTACCGGAAAGGTCCAGGCCAAAGATCCCGGCGAGCCAGGCACCAATCCGAATTCTGCCGGAATCTCCGTGGGTGTGGTTAAGGTCATCAGGAAAAATGTTGGTCGGACCCTCACGGTTTCGTCAGAGTTGGTTCCTTTCCAGGAAATCGACGTATTCGCGAAAGAATCGGGTTTCGTGAAGGACCTGAACGTCGACTATGGATCGCGCGTCAAGAAGGACCAAGTCTTGGCGACCCTGGAGATTCCCGAACTTCAATTGCAAGTGAAAGAGGATGACGCCGCGGTCAAGAATGCGGAGGCCCAAATTCCGCATGCCCAGGAAGAGTTGAACCGCGTGCAGGCGCAGCAGAAGGTGCTGCAACTTCAATATGACCGCCTGAATGGGGTGGCGAATTCCAAGCCGGGTCTGGTAGCCCAGCAGGAAGTGGACGATTCCCAAGGGAGGGCCTTAGCCATGGCGGCGCAGGTGGAGGCGGCCAAGTCAAACCTGCAATCCGCTGAGAGTGAACTCGCGGCCAAGCAAGCCAAGCGCGAGCATGATCAGGCGTTATTCGATTACGCCAAAATTACCGCGCCCTTCGCGGGCGTTGTAACGCAGCGTTATGCGAATCTCGGCACCCTGATGCAAGCCGGCACCAACTCCAGCACGCAGGCCATGCCGCTGGTCAAGCTCTCCCAGGACGACCTGTACCGACTAGTGATTCCAGTGCCCGAGTCCTACGTTAAATTCATCCATCTAGGCGACTCGGTGAACGTCAATGTCCCGTCGTTAAGTCGAACCTTTCCCGGTAAAGTCGCCCGCTTCTCCGTAGATGTTCGCGAGGACACGCGCACCATGCACACCGAAGTAGATGTGCCTAATCCCAGCAGAATTCTGCTTCCCGGTTTGTACGCGGAAGCTACCATCACGCTCGAGAAGAAAGACGATGCCATCGCCGTCCCTCTCCAGGCAGTGGATCAAGACAACAACCAGACCAAGGTTGACATAGTAGATTCATCCAACAAAATCGAGGTTCGGCGAATCGTGCTGGGAATCGAGACGGCGACCGACGCCGAAGTTCTTTCTGGGTTGCAGGAGGGTGAAACGGTGGTTGTCAGTGACCGCAGCGGTCTGAAGCCCAGCCAGCCAGTCCAACCCAAGTTGATCAACCTGATGCAATATCAGGGCTCTGAAGAACAGCATTAGCGCACAGGAGCCACGAACAGGAGCCACCCCATGCCCCGTTTCTCGATTCGCAACCCCTATTTCATCGTCGTTATTTGCCTGGCGCTAGCAGTCATCGGCATCAACGCGTTTACTCGTATGCCCGTGGATCTGTTCCCTCCCATCAACTTGCCGGAGGTGGTGGTGGCGACCTTTTACAATGGCATGGCTCCTGGCGACATTGAAGTGGACATCACCAATCCACTCGAACGATTCTTTACCCAGGCAAGCGGTGTGGATCACATGGAATCCCGTTCCCTGCTCGGAGTGAGCATTATTAAGGTTTACTTCCAACCAGGAACGAATGCCGATTCGGACGTAACACAGTTGTCAAATCTGGCTCTCGCCGACCTCAAGCGTCTGCCACCCGGAACGTTGCCGCCAATCGTTCTGAAGTTTGATGCTTCCAGCCTTCCGGTCTGCCTGGTTACGGTGAAAGGCCAAGGTCTAAATGAAACCCAGCTTCACGATCTGGCCCAATTCCAGATCCGCAATCAAATCGCGGTAGTGAACGGCGCGGAGATTCCGGCTGTCTTTGGCGGCAAGTACCGGCAGGCCATGGTGTACGTCGATCCATACAAACTGCTGTCGCGCCAGTTGAGCTTGATGGACGTAGTGAGCGCGGTGAACGACAGCAACCTGATCCTCCCGGCAGGCGACGTCAAGATCGGCGCCCGAGATTACTACGTCTATTCCAATAGCTTGGTAAAGAACGTCGCGGACTTGGATAGCCTGCCGCTCAAGACGGTCGGAACCAGTTGGGTTTCGGTGGGAGACGTGGGCGAAGCCAAAGATTCCAGCCAATTGCAATACAACATTGTGCGCATCGATGGCCAGAAGTCCGCATACATTCCGATCATGAAATCGGGCGGCGACAGCAACACCATCCAGGTGGTGGACGACGTCCGCGCTCTCGTAAAGAAGCTATTCGATCTTCCGGCGCAACTGAAGACCGATATTGTCTTCGATCAATCCGTTTTCGTCCGGCAGGCGCTTAATACAGTGGTGCATGAAGGCCTGATGGGATTGGGCCTCACCAGCCTGATGATTCTTCTGTTCCTGGGGAGCCTTCGCGCCACGGTGGCCGTGCTGCTCTCCATTCCGATTTCCATCATGGCAACCTTCGTAGTTTTGTACATGCTGGGTAGCAACATCAACACGATGATACTCGGAGGCCTCGCGTTGGCGCTGTCCCGCGTGATCGACAACTCCGTGATCTCGCTAGAAAACATCTACCGCCATTTGGAAATGGGCTCATCTCCGGCCGAAGCGGCCGAACAGGGCGGCGCCGAAGTGAACCTGGCGGTGTTGGCCGCAACACTGGTCGACGTGGTGGACTTTTTCCCGGTTACCTTGTTATTTGGCGTTAGTAAATTTCTATTTTCCGCGCTCGCTCTGGCGTTTTGCCTCGCGTTGCTGGCTTCCTTCGTGGTCGCAATGACCGTGATTCCTCTGTTCTGTGCCAAGTACTTGAAGGCGATGCCCGGTGGCCACGGAGAGCACGGCTCGCCTGAAGGCGGCTCTTCGGAGCACGCGTCAGACGAACACGGCTCCGGCGAACACGAGGATAAATCGTGGGGCGGGCGGTTTAACGCATGGTTCAATCGCAACTTCAATAAGCTACTCAATGTTTATGAACGCTCGGTACGCTTCGCTCTGAAGGCTCCCGCTCTGACTCTGGCTCTGTTGGTGGGAGTTTTTCTCGCCAGCCTTTTGATCTATCCTTTCCTCGGCTTAGCGTTCTTTCCACGGACCGACGCCGGGCAGTTTACAGTGAACCTCAAGGTCCCAACCGGTACTCGTATTGAGGTCACCAACGATTACGTATCGAAGATCGAAGATCTCATCCGGCATACTGTCGCTCCGAAAGACCTTAAAATGATCCTCTCGAATATCGGCGTGGTGAACGATATTTCCTCCCTCTACACCACCAACGCCGGCATGTATACGGCTTTCATCCAGGTGGCTTTAAATGACGATCACGAAGTCGGCAGCTTCGAGTACATGGATCGCGTGAGAGCTCAGATCGCCGCAAGGTTCCCGGACGTGCGCACTTTCTTCCAGAGCGGCTCTCTGCAGGACGCCATCCTCAATCAGGGGCAGCCCGCGCCCATCGACGTTCAGGTGAACACTCGCGATCTCGGGTTGACTTACAGTACAGCGCTGAATCTGGCGGACCGCATTCGCCAACTTCCCGGCGTGGGTGAGATTTACATCCCGCAGGACATGAACTACCCATCCATCCGGATGGATGTCGACCGTGTGCACGCCGGCGAACTGGGGTTGTCACAAAAAGATGTGGTCGACAACGTGATCACGGCGCTGAATTCCAACCTCATGATCGCGCCGAACTACTGGGTGGACTATGAATCCGGCAACGACTATTTTCTGAGCGTGCAGTATTACGAGCATGGCCAACCCGCCATCCACAACCTGGTTGACCTGAAGCAGATCCCTCTGCGGGCCCCAAACATAAAGCTTCCTACGACTCTCGATTCAGTGGTTAAATTGGTGCCTCTTCAATCGCCAACCGAAGTCGATCACTATCAGATCCAGCGGGTTGTTGACGTGTACGTAACTCCAGTGGGTGAAGATCTCGGTAAGCTTCGCACCGGAATTGTCAAGACCATCGCGGATGCGAAACTGTCGTCCAACATCCGCGTCACACTGCGGGGAATGGTCAACAGCATGGATCAATCCTTCAAGAGCTTCGGGTTGGGATTTGGTATTTCGTTCATTCTTCTGTTTCTCATTTTGGTAGCCCAGTTCAAATCCTGGATCGATCCGCTCCTCATCATGCTCGCGATTCCAATGGGATTCATAGGGGTGCTCATCATCCTGCCGCTAACGCATACCACACTGAATGTGATGTCGTTGATGGGCGTGCTCATGCTCATCGGCATCGCGGACTCCAACAGCATTCTGATTGTCGACTTCGCGCACAAGCTCGAAGATCAGGGTTTGTCGGTGCAGGACGCAATAGTCACGGCCTGCCGCGTGCGCCTGCGGCCCATTCTGATGACGTCGCTGGCAACCATCATCGGAATGATCCCGATGGCCATGAAACTCGGCGAGGGCGGCGAGCAATACACGCCCATGGCCCGCGCCATCATCGGCGGCTTGACCACCTCGGTATTGCTAACCATATTCATCGTGCCCGCCGCCTATCTTCTGGTCTATGGAAGGAAGCAAAGAAATGTTCCTCAGCCTTCGCCAAATCCGGCTTAACCGGAAGGCTCTCTTTATCGCAGTTCCCTTGGCATTGCCACTGGCAATGTTCGCGCAGACACCGCCCATGCTGACGCTCCAAGAAGCCGAAGCGTTGGCTATCAAAAATCACCCGCAGATCCAGGCCGCGCAAAACGAAATTAATTTCGCCAACCAGCAGGTGGTGATCAATCGCGCGCCCTACTTTCCCACCGTCAATGGCGAAGTGACTGCATCACAAGCTTATGATGGTTCGCGCATCGGAGCCGGCGAACTACAGACGTCGCGCCTATTTCAGCGCGAGGCCCAGGGCGTGGTTGTGCAACAGTTGATCACCGATTCCGGCCGCACGCCGAATTTGGTGGCCAGCGCGCGTTTGCAAGCTCAAGCCGTGATGCAGACTTCGGCGGCCACTCGATACACTGTGCTGCTGGATGTCAACCGCGCCTATTTTGATGTCCTCCGCGCGCAGGCTACGGTGAAAGTCGCCGAGCAAACCGTCAGCGCCCGGCAGACACTGGACGATCAGATCACCGAGCTGGCGCGCAACAAACTTCGATCCCAGGTGGATGTCAGTTTCGCCGACGTGAACGTATCGGAAGCGAAACTTCTGCTATTGCGCGCGCAAGACAGCGTCACTGGAGCGCTCGCCGAGCTGGGCCGGGCCATTGGCTCGGACCAATCGGCTAATTTTCAGCTCTCGGACGAACCCCTTCCTCAAGCGCCGCCGGCCACCACCGCGTCTTTGGTGGCCCAAGCCATCGATAATCGTCCCGAACTCGCATCGCTGCGCGCGATGCGCGAGTCCAGCTACAAGTTCTACAATGCCGAAAGAGATCTGAAGCGCCCTACGGTGAGCGCCATAGCGACGGCCGGCTATACTCCCTACATCCAGAATCCGACTTCAACGGCGATCCCACCGGAATACGAGGGGGTCGGGGCGAATGTCAACATCCCAATCTTTAACGGCCATCTGTTCTCGGCACGCGAAGAAGCCGCTTATCAACACGCCTTGGAATCGGATCAGAAGCTCCGTGATGAACAGGAACGAATCAGCCGCGACGTTCGCGTAGCTTGGGCCAGTGCCAATGACGCCTACCAGAGGATCGATGTCACGGCGCAATTCCTGCGGCAAGCGTCGCTGGCACTGCAACTGGCCCAGGGACGCTATGATCTAAGCTTGGCGTCCATCGTTGAACTCACCCAGGCGCAGTTGAACGTGACTTCCGCGGAGATTGAAAACCTCAACGCCAAGTACGACTATCAAATTCAGTTCGCGGCGCTCCAATTTACCATTGGCCTCCTCCGATAGACGGCCCGTTTTTCGCGAGGTCCAGCGTTTCCCGCTGCGCCGCATCGCTGTCGCGCTTGCCAGCCCGCCCTGCTTCATGCTCGGCCTCTTGATCTGGCAGGTACTCTTGGGCCATCCCTGGGGCAAGCATCCCATGTCCAACGGAGATGTGATTGGCTGGACCGTGTTTCTTTGGCTGATCTATTTTCGCCTGATCACCGTTCGATTGGTCACTGAGGTTCGCCAAGGAGAGCTAACTATTGCCATGCGCGGCCTGTGGCGCTTGCGGCGCGTGCCGCTGGATCGCATCCAATCGGTCGAGACGATCACCCATGACATCGCGCGCGATTACGGCGGCTACGGATTCCGGTCCATTCGCGACGGCAAGGCTTACGTTGCCAACGGCGGCCGGGGCGTGCGCTTGACGCTCACGGGGGGTGAGAAGCTGGTGGTGGGATCCCAACGGCCAGACGAACTCGCTCGAGTGCTTCGTGCGTCTTGAGAAAGAGCGTGTTCTCGATTGAGAATCAGTGTCGGAACGGCCATCCGCGAGTTGGCTCAATCGCCGCTGAGCTGCGGGCGATTTCTCGATTCCTCGCTGCCAGCCACGTCGCATCCGTGTAGATCTGGGACCCATTTGGCGCCAAAAGTGGCAGCTTCGACAGTCTGCGTTGTTGCCCTCGATTCCACCGTCTGATGCGGCGGTACGGTCCACCCCCGCAGAATAGTCATATGGCGGTGATGCCGATGATTTGCGAATATCGAGGGTGGCCTAATCGATCCAGTCGCCGTATTCCCAGGCGAGAATCGCAAACTGGAGGCGCGTTGGCAGGAAAAATTGTAAAACGCTAATGTGTAAAACCACTCCCTCAATCGAGGGTGTTCATTCCGAAATCCCTTTTGTGATGAACGGCCCAAAAAGGATTGGCAATAACTACCTTGACAAATCTAGGTAAGACAGGACCACACCTATGGCGGCCTGACAGGCCAGTTGTTAACGCTCTCCCCGCCCTCAGTCTCCGCCGTTAATCCGCTCGCCCCGTTCGCGGAGATCCACCGTGAACATCATGACTAATTGGCCGTCCCACTCGACATCAATAAGGCGCGTGCCATCAAGGGGACCGGCCTTGATTGTGACGATGGCGTTCTTGGGGACTGTAACGGGGATACGCTGGGTTTCTGCCGTTGTCATGATAGCCAGCGTTGGAGTGTGTAATCTGTAGCGTTCACAAATCATTGTCTGCGTCCAATGAGAAGTTTCATTAGCTCCCCATTTCTTGAGCCCTGAGGAGTGTTCAGGGGATTGTTTCGACAGCTCACGTTAGCCCAAGATTCGTCTCGAAACCATACTGGCGTCGTGGTATTTTCAGGCCGTGCCGATCCGTAGAGCAGCAAGCCATCGGCCAGCAGCGCATCCAACCGCCCGGAACGATCGTTCACGTGACCATAGCGCGATTGCCAGCACGGAACAGTCTAAGGATTATAGAGAACGTAGTGCTCGTACTTTTTCTGCAACTCGATGTCGGCCGCCGGTTCCACTCGAAGCACCCACAGGCCATCAGAGTTCACCAGGTAAATCAGGCCTCGCGATGTGTCTTTCAGCATGGAACTAACGCCCAGGAACTGGCGCGCCACGGCCGGATGTTCTGGGTCGGCGAAGCTCAAGATGGTCACTGTTTGGTTAATTGATTGCTCCGTTGGCTCCGACGGAGAGGTGATGAGCGCTGCGGACCCGACAATCGTGCTCAGCTTCCCGCCGGCTTCTTGCTTCGGAACGTCTAGTTGTCCAGCAGAGACGGGAGCCGCCGGGTTCGTAACATCAAGAACAGTCCCTGGACCGGCGGGGCCATGGTCTACGTACAGATAGTAATTCCGCCAGTGAGTTCCAGTGGTCAACTGAGTGACAATGCCGGCTGAAAGCGGAAAGTGTGCAATGACTTCAATTCGATCGGGGTCCCGGGGGGTGGATCCGCCTTTTCCGGCGGCGCTCAGTCGAGAGGTGCCAATCAACAGACTGACGCTAACGATCATCAAATACATTCGAGTGTTTCGCATGATATATAACCTCCAATCATGAGGGATTTGCCCCACGTTCCCGAACGTTGGACTAATCTCCTGATAAGAGGCTAGAAGAAAGCCGTGGATTCATCCATAGCACTGGCGCGGTAATTTTGAATCCACAGACTAGGTAGCCATTTTTGTCAAGCGCTGCAGTTAAAGCACTTGCCAGGAATCGCCTACGTTAATTGTGGGATCGCAGTGGCCCGACGGGCTGGCTTCCGCGCTCCGGCCCGAAAAACAATCTAGCAGCCCCGAATTCATACATGCTTCTTACACGGTAATTCTCGACCGACAACCCCCGGTAGCGCCAATCTTGCGCCGTGAATACCTGGCTAGCATTATGTCCATTCCTCGCTCCGTCTCGTATACCTGCGCTAGTTGGACGGACGATCTGCTAGGCCATATATATTAAGAGATGAAGCAAGACGTCTCGGCATCTTGAGAGGCTTCAGTGGAACGAATACTGATTAACCGCCGCGAGTTGTTCGCCACCGCACTCGCGGCCGCGCTCCCCGGCGTGTTGCAAGCAGCCGATCAGGCTGACGTGTCACGGATGACGGTAGTGTCGCCCCGGCCGGAAGACCTCGAAATGCCACTGGACGGCTTCACCGAATGGATCACGCCGATCGACCGATTCTTTGTCCGCAGCCATGTCTACACACCGAAAGTAAACCTCAGTGAGTGGAGCCTGAAGATCGATGGTGTAGTCGAACAGCCGATGACGCTGACGATGGGAGATCTGAAAAAGCTTCCGAGAGTCGAACTCGTCGGCGTGCTGGAATGCGCGGGTAACGGAAGAAGCTTCTATCGGCCGCGCGTTGCAGGCGCGCAGTGGGCTTTCGGATCGGTCGGTAACGGGCGTTGGGCGGGAGTGCGTCTTCGCGACGTCTTGCAAAAAGCCGGCATCAAGAGCGCGGCTAAGGAAATTCTGTTCGACGGCGCCGATGTCCCCCTGGGGAAGATGCCTGATTTTCAGCGCACCATCACGACTGCCAAGGCGCTCCATCCCGATACCTTGCTCGCGTACGAGATGAACGGCCAGGCGCTGCCGGTACCGCATGGATTCCCGCTGCGGGTGATTGCTCCAGGATGGGCGGGCGACTCGTGGGTGAAATGGCTACAGCACATCGAGGTGCTAGATCATGAATTCGATGGCTTCTGGATGAAGTCGGCTTACCGCCATCCCACACACCCCGTTCCCCCCGGCACCGTCGTCGATCCTTCCGAGATGATTCCAGTCACCGCTCTCAGCATCAAGTCGGTGATCGCGGTTCCCGTTGGTTGGGCCAAGCCCGGGCCGGTGCGCGTTCAAGGCACGGCATGGTCCAATACCTCGCCCGTCAGTAAGGTCGATGTTTCCACCGATGGCGGCCAGACCTGGAAGCTGGCCAAGCTAACCGGCCAACAGACCAAGTACGGCTGGCGCATTTGGCAGCATGATTGGAAGGCCGCCGAGGGACGTTACACGCTGATCTCCCGCGCGACGAATACGGCTGGGCAGACGCAGCCGCTCAGTGAGGAATGGAATCCGTCCGGCTATCTATGGAACGTGGCGCAGCCGGTCGCCGTTACCATCTCGGCGCAAGCGCCGTCGACGAGCGCTGATATCGAACAGGCTACTGTCGACACGGTCTACCCGGATGGCTACAAAGCCGCCTGCTTCAGTTGCCATGATGAGCACATGATGCGGCAACAACGCCTGACCGGCGCGCAATGGGACCGCGAGATTAACAAGATGACCGGCTGGGGCGCCCAGGTCAGGCCCCAAGATCGTGAAGCGATTCTAAACTATTTGTCCAACCGCTTTAAGCAATAGCGCGCTCGCAAGTTGCTAACGCGATAGATCATGGCACCTCCTTCCCACAAGGATGTCTAGCTTCCCATCGGCCTCACGAGCCATGAAGCAAGCCGGATAACAATAGTACGACTGCAAAGCACAGTGATGACGATGCTCGCATACGCGGCGCGGTTCTGGGCGCTGGCAGGTTGAGCGGATCGAGCTAATCGGGCATTACGATAGAAGCGCCGCGGACGGGCAGACATAAGAGTCAGACGTGCAAAGGCGGGAAACTCTTCAGATACTCCCTGAGCTCGTCGCGGACGCGGCGGAAAAGCGTGAGCCGCTCCTTTTCGGAACCCTGCAAGGCCGCAGGGTCTTCAAAATTGTGGTGAAACGCAATCGTCTTGGCGGGAAACAAGGGGCAACTCACTTTGGCGTTGTCACATACGGTCAGAACGTAGTCGAACTGGTGGCCGGCAAATTCGTCCACGCTCTTGGAGCTCTGTCCGGAAATATCAATGCCCAATTCGCCCATGGCCGCAATGGCTTCGGGCCGAACCTGGCTCGGATTGGTTCCAGCACTAAACACCTCGAAGCGGTCGCCTGCGTCGCGACGCAAAAGGCCCTCTGCCATTTGGCTCCGGGCCGAATTGCCAGTGCATAGGATGAGGATTCGCTTCTTATCACGCATGGGTCGTTTCCCTCTGTGCGTGGGCAACCACAACGTTGGAAGCGTCATGCGGAAGAGAAGGCGCCAGCCACCGGAAAAGCAGCGTTGCGGCCATCGCGCCAGCGAGCTGCGCCACGATGAAGCCAGGAGCGTCCACCGGACGGATACCCGCAAAGGTGTCGGATGCAGCCCGGGCTATCGTGACTGCTGGGTTGGCAAACGAAGTAGAGGACGTGAACCAGTAGCCTGCCGTGATATAGGCTCCTACAGCAAACGGAACAGCCGACGATCGCAGCCGGAAGCATCCCCAAATGACGGAGAGAAGTCCGAAGGTGGCGAAGAATTCGCTAAAGAGCTGCGCGTTGCCGGCGCGGACGTGGTGCGAGGCAAAGTACAACGGCTCGCCGAACATCAAGTGGGCTGCCGCAACTCCGCCGAACCCACCAATCTGAGCGGCGATGTATACAGGTACTTCGCGCCAGGCTATGCCGCGCTGTGAGGCGTCAGCCAACGTAACCGCCGGGTTGAAGTGCGCTCCCGAGATGGGGCCGAACGCGAGTATTAGCGCGACGAGGGCCGCGCCGGTCGCAATCGTATTTGCAAGAAGAGCCACGGCGACGTTTCCACCGGCCAGCCGTTCGCCCATGATGCCAGACCCTACGACAGCGGCCAACAGGAAGGCAGTCCCGAGAGCCTCAGCTACAGCACGCCGGGCCACAGCACTCCTTCGAGACCGGTTTAACCGCGCGGATAAAGGCGCTCATGAATTTGTTTTCCACCTGCGGCGCGATCGCGTCCACGTCGATCCCTTCACCTGTCAGGAATTGGCGCGCATCCTCGATGCTGTATACGCGGGTCGGCTCGATGTCGATACCATCGAATCCGGCGTTGGCCAGCTTCCCGATGTACTCGTGATCTTGGAGCGCGCCGGCAATGCAACCAACCCACAGTTCCATGCTGCGACGCACCTCGCCCGGCACATCGCCACGGACCACTACGTCGGAGACGGCGAAGCGGCCGCCTGGTTTCAGGACGCGGAACGTCTCGCGCAGGACCCGGTCTTTGTCGGCTGATAGATTGATCACGCAGTTGGAAATGACGACATCGACTGAGTTATCTGGCAGCGGAATGTTTTCAATCTCGCCCTTGAGGAACTCGACGTTCTCGACACCGGCCTTGCGCTGGTTCTCACGGGCGAGGGCCAGCATTTCATCGGTCATATCGAGGCCGTAGGCTTTGCCGCTGGGGCCGACACGCCGGGCTGAAAGCAAGACGTCGATACCGCCTCCCGAACCGAGATCGAGCACCGTTTCACCGGTGTTCAGTTTGGCCAATGCGGTCGGGTTGCCGCACCCGAGTGATGCCTTTATGGCCTCCTCGGGAATCTGCCCGGCCTGACTGGCGTCGTACAAATTGGACGTGATCGGATCGACGCAGCAGCCATCGATGTTCGCGCTCGCTCCACAACAGGAGCTGCCGCCGGTAGCCACGCGCAAGGCAGCCTGCCCGTATTTCTCTTTGACAATCTCTTTGATCTCCATTGGTTGTTGCCTCTTTCTTACTGGTGTTCTCCGGCAAATTGGAGGATGCGCTGCCGAAGCTGATCCCGGACGCGACGCACCGCCGGACTGTGATCTGGCGCGAGAGCCGGGTTTTCAACGTCCCACTGCTGCCGCCAGATGGCTCCTGGAAAAATTGGGCAAGTACGTTCCTTTTGCCGGTTGCACAATGAAATGACATAGGAGAACCGCTGACCGAGAAATCGGCTCACATCCTTGGGTGTCTGGCCGGACATGTCAATACCCAGTTCCCTCATGGCGTCGACGGCTTCTGGGTCGAGCGGTGTTGGATCACCTCCGGCGCTGATAACGTCGAAGCGATCGCCCGCTAAGTCGCGTAGAAAGGCCTCGGCCATTTGGGTACGGCACGAATTCCCGGAGCAAAGAAACAGCGCTTTCGACTTGATCAAGGTTGCAGTTGCCTCCTATTTGCAAAGCGTGACAATTGCATCAGGTTTAATCGCTTTGTTGCGGGTGCAGCACTCGGCGTAAAGGAAGCCCAGCAGCTCTTCAAGAGCCTCGGTGTTGGCCGAGTACCAGAGGAAGGTACTCTCCCGGCGGACTCTGACAAGATTCTCGTTCTTGAGCTTTTCCAGATGGTGCGAAAGAGTCGAATTTGGAATGCCCAGCTCGTTCTGTATTTCGCCGACCACAAGTCCCTCAGGGTGAGCGGAGAGAAGGAGTTGCATTATTCGGAGGCGCGCTCTGTTCCCATTGCCGTGAACATGTCGGCGTACTTGACGACCTCCTCAGCACTTCTCCTCGATTTTGCGGCGGCCATACTTCGACACTAGCAGAACTATAGAAACTGTCAAGGAGGGAGTTCGCCATGTCCCGCCAAAAGCCCTGTGGAGAGGTACTTTGACGGGAAATGGCAGATCCGTCGATGTGCGCCGCGTGGGCGCGCACAGGGTCGTGGGAGAAGGATCCGATGGCCTCTCACAGCTAAGAAAGCGAGATCTGTTCGGGCGTGCTCCTCGCAGCCACTGCTGATCGCCAAAGTGCGATTATCTGGAGAGCATGACGCCGGATTGGTCAAGACGCATGGTTTTTCAAAGACTTCGCGCAGTTCAAAGCACGAAGGCCGACCATGCCAGTAATGGTGACATCGCTGTCGTTAAAATGCAAAACAAACAATAAGCCCCAAGGCGGGTCATGTCAGCGACGCCAATAAAGTTCGCGACGACTGCCAGCACCGCTAACGCTCGAACGGAATATCGAACCCAATTTGTTTCGCGGCCTATCAACGCGAGCAGAATCAGCAGGCCGTACATAGCCGCCGCGATGAATCCGTCGGGGATACCGAACGGGCGCGCAAACGGCGCGTCGGCGACCGCCTCGCATCCGTGCTTCAACAGAGGACACTTCAAATGTTCGACCGCGCGGATCTGATAGGCTCCCACATACAGCATTGCCAATGCGCTGACTCCGGAAATCGCGAGCACAGCATTGCGCGCAGTCATCCACATGACTTTATCGCCGTGATGAGACTGTAGCCGAGCAGCCCCGACCGTACGGCGCCCGCAGCGGAAGCAGCCATCGCCTTTGCTTCCGCGAAATCCACATCCGGCAGACTCATTTTTTCGAGTCTGGCCATCAGTTCCACGGCAAGCAACCGGCCTTGGATATCACGGACCATCTGGGCCAATGCCTCATCGTGCGGCTCCACTGACGGCGATTGAAACTCCGCCTGGTCAAGATACGCGACGTACTCTTCGGGGGTCCGAGCATCGGCGATGCAAGCGATCCAGGCTAGCAATCCGGCTAGTTCCGTTGGCAGCTCGCCGGATCGCGTGAGATCGCTCAATCCCAACCGTCCACCCGAGCGCAGAACCCTGGCAAATTCGCGCGTGGCTGCCCGCTTGTCGGGGAATGTACAGAACGCGCACTCGCAAAGGACGACATCGAAACTCGCGTCGGTATAATGGAGCCTCTCCGCGTCGCCTATCCTAAACTGCACCAAAGTGGAGACGTTCGCCGCTTCGGCACGCGAGGTCGCATGAGCGATATTGGTTTCTCCCAAATCGATCCCCGTCACACGGCATCCGAATCGAGTGGCAAGGAAGATCGCGCTTTCACCACCGCCGCTGGCCACGTCGAGAACATGGTCGCTTGGAGAAAGCGCGAGCAGCTTGCCTAGCCGCTCAGTCAACGGCAGACCGCCCGGATGAAAGGAGTCGCCCAGCAGCAAACGTGCAAAATCGCTCTGATATGCCGCGGCGCAACACGACTTCAGTTCAGTGTCGTTCACTTGACGATCTCTACCAGCGACGGAAAGCCAAACGTGACAGGCTGCACCTGGTAGCGCACGCCATCGCGGCGGGCCCTCCGCCGCGCGCTTTCCTGAGCCACCAATTGAGCGCGCGCCTGCTCGCGATAACCGACCGTGTTGTATGCGCAAAACGGAATCTGCCGCCCCCCCGGCAATAGGAATTCTTTGCAGCACTTCATCAGGTTCTTCTGGTTGAAAGTCCAAGCGTCCATGAAATCCTGGAGCATGATCATGAACATGAACTTCGAAAGACCCTTCACGTCCAGACCACCCTCCGGCAGGCCGCAGGTGGAACAGGAGAACGAGAATTCCCGCGCGACTCTTTCGGAACCAAGCGCCGCCGAGGAGGACCACAATCCTTCTAACGCCCGGCGGATTTCCGCGCCTAAGTCCGGCATCACGCGATTCGAGATGTAGTCGAGATAGTCGTCGACGTTCAAAATGCGCGGCAACGGCGTAACGTTGTTTTGCTCATCGATATAGGCGTAGGTCACCGAATTGCACGTCGGAAAGCAACACGGAACCGGCACGAAGTCCGTAACACGAAACATCCCTTCGGTCTGCTCTTCGATGTGCCGCAGAATATCGGGATTCGTCATACGCTGCATGGGATCGTGCGCGCCGTGCCGGCCGGAATGAAACGCGGGTTGGAAATTGATGCCCTTCACCGCCGGATGTTCCAGACCGAAACGAACGATTTTGCCGATTTCGTGTTCGTTCACGCCGCGCTCGACGGCGGGAACCAGGATAACTGTACAGCCGATCTGCGCCAGACGATCGAGCGCCTGTAGTTTCTTGGGCAGAATATCGGGTTCGCCTCGAATGATGCGATACGTCTCGCTTTCAAAACCGTCGAATTGGAAATAGACGTTCGGCTTTACTTCCCCGAGCCGTTCAAGAAACCGGTCGTCGGTGGCGATTCGTTTGCCATTCGTATTCAGCATCACATTGGCGATGCCGCGATCCTGCGCGGCCTTCATCATCGGAACGATCTCTGGATGAATGGTAGGCTCGCCGCCGGAAAACTGCACTACTTCAGGATTGCCTTCGGTCGCCACTAGATGGTCGAGGATCTCTTCCACTTCTTCGAGTGTGAGGTTGAAGCCCGGGCCCGCTTCAGAAAAACATAGAGGACAATTCATGTCGCAGGAGCTGTTCACTTCGATGATGCCCAAACATGCGTGTTGCTGATGGTCAGGGCAGAGCCCGCAATCGAGCGGGCAACCGCGATCCCGTTCCGTGGAAAACTCAAGCGGTATCGTACCTGGCTTGTTGAACTTCGTCGAATGGGTATACATGCCTGCATCGCCGTAGACGAGCGCTTCGAAAGGCCCGTGCTGGGCGCAGCGCTTCCGCATATAAACCTTGTTGTCGCGAATTAGAATCTGTGCATCGATGACGGCTCGGCACACTGGACATATGCTGCGCGTAAGCTCGTAGAAGACATAATCGGCGTCTTTCTTCACCGTTTGGGCACGGGGTGAAGAACCGTTGGGACTCGGCATCGCTTATTTCAGGATACTCTTGCCATGCTGTCACACGGGGAACTTCCGTGCAGCTAAAATGATGGCACTGTGGCCGCTTCAAGAACAAACGGCGGATATACTACAACTGAGGAACGAAGTTGGACGCTTGGCAGCAATGGCTGCAACACCCCGAGAGGTCGCGCGCCCGGGAGT
>Ga0181525_10000442_pt1 | contig 36389 bp, 44 predicted proteins | sample PEATcosm2014_Bin_48_FD_121100 | JGI IMG/M metagenome (GOLD analysis project Ga0181525, IMG submission 121100) | Peatland microbial communities from MTU Mesocosm Facility, Houghton, MI, USA - PEATcosm2014_Bin06_10_metaG | ecosystem: Environmental > Terrestrial > Soil > Wetlands > Peat | place... | reverse complement strand
GCCCCGGACAGATTGGCCCCGGACAGATTGGCCCCGTACAGATCGGCCCCGAACAGATCGGCCCCGGACAGATCGGCCCTGTACAGATCGGCCCCGGGCAGATTGGCCCCGGACAGATTGGCCCCGGGCAGATCGGCCCCGGACAGATTGGCCCTGGACAGATTGGCCCCGGACAGATTGGCCCCGTACAGATTGGCCCCGGGCAGATCGGCCCTGGACAGATTGGCCCAGGACAGATCGGCCCTGTACAGATCGGCCCCGGACAGATCGGCCCGTTGCCCTCTGGGTTTGTTTTGAAGCCAAAGTGAATGAAGTCTCAAAGTCTCTTTTAAGTCGATCATGATTCAGTCTCCTTTTTAAGATTGTTAGCAAGGTCTGCTTGGTCTAGTTCAAGGTTTTCGGCCTGGTTAGCTTCCCAGTCCTCGTCGTCAACGGTTCGGTAGTCTGGTTCGATCCATTGACAGGACTCACACCAGTCCAAGATCTCGTCCTCCCCGGCCGGAATTGTTTGAATTTCCTCGTCGCAATGAATACAGAGTCTCATAATACACTCTCCAATACGGCTTTAGCATCGTCTAGTCGGATACGGTGACAGCCAATGGTAACCGTCTCGCCGTCGAATTCAGTCAATTGAAAACCTCCAATTTTAGCTTGACCTAAGATCAAACCCTCGGCCTGTCCAGACATCAAGTCTTTAAGTAATACAATCGCGTCTTTAAGTGGGACTTGTGCACCTTGAGTTGTTTCAACCGTTTCGCCGGTGATTCTAATCAACTGAGGGCGAATCAAACGAAGGGCGTCAGTCAAAGGTCCACCAGACTTCCATGCGGCTAGGTCTTGTTCGGCTTTGACTCGTAACGCGGCGTCTTTAATCGCGCGTCGCTCGTCGTATTTACGGTCACACGCTTGGATATACGCATTAATCCAGGTTTTAAGATCATCTGGGACTTCGATTCTCATTTTAGGTTGTTTAAGAAGGTCACAAAGCATATTGAAATTCTCAATACGTTTCGCCGTCGCGCCGTGATCGTTCCATCCGCGTGTAGAATGAACGCGTTTCGTGAATACATCAAATATACCGGATATGATATCGTCTTGAGTTTCAAGTAGAGTTTGATTCAAGTCCGTCGGATCAGAGCTTGAAAAATGAAGTTTATGGTATACCGCTTGATTGGCGTATGATTGATGTTTTGACGTCGTGACTGAATACCGCGTTGAGTTTATTACAGCAATTTCGCGACCTTTGACAACGTGTATACGGCCTAACAAGTAATGTCGACCGTATGAGTACACGTCCAAACCTTCGAAAAACACATTGCTGCACCTAGCATCGGACTGCGATTGGTTAGCCCAGAGGTGCAGGACTTGGTCGGCGGTGGAATAAACCCGTTTCATTCGTTTTCCCATAAATGTCTCCCTGTTTATAAGTTATACAAATTAACCTTACAGCGGCCAATCTATACGTGGGCCGCAGTCAATATGTATTGTTTGCAATAGGTATGCCCATTATGCACTAAGTTGTAGATATGAGAACCATTGAGCGTGACGCATTACCTTCAGATATACCGTTCATTTACTCGACGTGGTTGAAGTCGATTAGGTATGACTCCGCGTTGGGTAAGGCGTGTAGAAACTCCGTGTTTTTTGATACGTATAAGCTCGTTATTGATAGAATCTTGCGTGATCCTAATACGATTGTACGCGTTATAACGGCGGAAGACGCGCCGGGAACGATATTTAGTTACGTCGTCCGCGACGCGAAAATCTTACACTTTGCATATACTAAGGAAGATTTCCGCAGGTTTGGTTTGGTGAGACGGTTGGTCGGTGGGTTACCCATCCCCATCACGCCCCCTGCAAGCCCCATGCCACCCGTCCCTGGCACGTCCCTTGCTACTGCAAACATCACGCCAACGCAGTCTGGCACGCATCTTGCACCCCCTGCAAGCCCCATGCCAGCCCCCCTCCCTGCAAAAAGCGAGCCACCCCCTAATGGAATGAGCCCCAGGTCGATTATATGCACCCACAAAACTTTTTTAAGTCAGCCAATTTTCGATAAGTATGCGGAATTAGTGTATAATCCGTTTTTACTCTACAAGGGAGTGCCCGAAAATGAAGGTTAAACGACGCTATATTAAATCTCACAAAGGAGTCCCAGAATGAGCAAAGTCTATGTAAAGGTTGTCCACCTCCATACCGGGTCGCCGGCGCTTGGCGGTAAGCTTAGCCTGCAGGCTACCAAGAACAACACCCTTGAAGTAACGCCGGAAGGGATTAAAGCGGTCTCCAAGGCTAGTAAGCGTTGTATCCTCATCCCATATTCGAACGTGGTCGACTGCGAACTGTATTATCAAGAAGCCGCCCAACCGGCCAAACCTGTGGATAACGGTTGAAGCCAACTGATCTAGACCTTATAGGCGAAGTCCTCGCCGAACGGGTAGCCCCCAAGGGATTTGACCTGAAGTCTATCTGCTTTCCCGAGCAGTTAGCCTTTATCGAGGACCCCGCGGACTGGGTAACCGGTTGCTGCTCCCGCCGGAGCGGTAAAACGGAGGTATGTGCCCTGGACCTCCTGAACACCGCCTTGAGTAACAGCGGCGCAGTCTGCCTGTACATCACAACGACTAGGCTGAACGCTGAGCGTATTATCTGGGCTAAACTCAAGAACTTAAACGAGAAATACGAACTCGGGGGTAAAATCAACCAGGCTAAACTGAGTATATCCTTCCCCCATATGAACTCAGTCATATACCTCTGCGGCTGTAAAGACAAGAACGCCCTGGACAACTTCCTTGGTTTAGGCTTAAAACTCGTGTACATAGACGAGGTCCAAAGCTTCCGGAAGTTCATTGGAGAACTAATCGATGACAAACTGGGACCAACCCTTGCGGACTATCGTGGAAAGCTTAAACTCATTGGGACACCCGCCGCGCTTAAGTCGGGATACTTTTGGGATACGCTTCAATCTAAAGTATGGTCACATCATCATTGGACATTCTGGAACAACCCCTTCATCTCCAAGACCTCAGGACTTACCCACCAACAAATCCTCGACCGCGAACTCAAACGCCGGGGAGTAGATGTTAACCATCCGAGTGTACAGAGGGAATGGTTCGGGCTTTGGGTTAACGACACAGAAGCATTGGTACTCCATTGGGGACCTGGTAATAATTACCAGACATTGCCGGAACTTACTGATTACGTTATTGGGGTGGACCTTGGTTTTGACGATGCCGACGCTATCTCGGTACTCGGCTGGCACAAAAACGAGAAAACGTGCTACCTTGTCGACGAGATCGTCAAGCCGCAGCAAGGCATTACTCCGCTTGTTGCCCAAATCGAGGCCGCCATAAAACGATACAAACCCCTCAAAGTCGTAATAGACCAGGGTGGCCTGGGTAAGAAGATCGCGGAAGAACTCCGGAAACGCTACAGCCTCCCTATCGTCGCCGCGGAGAAAACCCGTAAGATCGAGTTCTTAGCCCTCCTGGACGACGCCCTGCGCACTAACTGCCTTAAAGCCAAGGGTACGAGTCAGTTCACCCAGGACTCATTCGTAACAGAATGGGACTTCGACAAGACCACGCCGGATAAGAAGGTGGTTAAGGCGGACCCCCACTCTGACATCATCGACTCCGTTCTGTACGCCTACCGGGAAGCCTTGCACTGGCTGGGCGAGCCGGCCAAGCCCAAGGTCAACATGAAGAACACTGCGGAACGAGTTGAGTTCACACGTAAACATCTGGAAGAGAACCTTCAGAAACAAATCGACGCCCAGCAAGCCCAGGAAAACGACGAACTGTATTTCGCTATGCAGGAACTTGAGGACTCCCGTGATGTGGGGCGCTACTTCATTAATCGGAGGAAAGGATGAGTAAAGGATGAGTAAAGTCTCGAAAGCCAAGGAGATTTATAAAGAATACCTAGCCTGGTTTGAGCGCTTGGCCCAGACCCCAGATGGTGTCGAGGAACTCCGGAAGCGGAAAGCTTTCTCTAAATACGCCGACCGGCAAGCTAAACCCGAACCTTATCCGTTTCAACTCTGGTATCTCTACGATCGTAACTCCGGAGTGGATGAAGCTAAGATGGCGAAACGCGCTGACTTCCTTAAGAAAAAGAACCGGTACAGTATCTCAGAAGCGAATAAACACGTCGGCGGGAACATTAACAACCCCCTCCTTAACCCCGAGTACGTAGCCCGGGCTGAAGCCACCAAGAAGCTCCGGGAGCAATATAAGGTGTACGCGGGGGGCTATGCGGAGGATGCGGTGCTTAATCTCCGCAAGGAACACGGGGATTTGCTGAAAGTTGCGACCAAACCGCAAACTGATAGCTCTAAAGGCCCCATCCAAACAATACCCTTTCGTAAGGGCCTGTTTAAACGTATCTGGGATTGGTTTGTAACCCCCGACTACGGTAAAGTAGGTCCCGGCTGGAAAGAATGGAGAGACAAGAATGACGCACGCTGAATTAGTAGCCCTCCTGACGAACGCCAAGGCCCTTGGTTTGACGGAAATGACCATAGATGGCAATCGATACATCTTTGAGACATCGAAGCCTGTAGAGGCTATTAGGAAGCCACAGACGGTACCGGACGTTAAACCCGAGGAGCTGGTTAAGCCTTTAAGCACATTTGATGAACCTACGGACGACGAGGTTCTGTTTTATGCGACCCCATACTACGACGAACTCCAGGCTCAGAAAGCCGAGAAGGCCAAACGGCAGAAAGACGGTAAGATAGATGGCTAAGATCGAACGGAAGAACATGACGCAGACCGACGAGAAAGGTCGGGTTACCCGGGAGTCTAAAAAGGACAATGAACCTGGTGGTAAAAACTTTAAGTGGTGGACGATCAAGGACAACGACGAAGAACAGGCTAACTCCGTTGTAAACACCGTCGCTTTCATCCAAAAGCACCAGGCTTCCAGGATGGAACAAATGACAGTGAGTACGCGCCTTTACGGTAATACCTCGGCGTATAACCTGATCGGTACGGCGTTCACCCGGGCGAACTCCGTCAACACCAATCCGTACTCCCAGCGTATGAGCTTTAACGTCTGCGCCAGCGTTATAGACACCCTGGTCAGTATGATCGCCAAGAACAAGATCATCACGACGTTTATAACCGAGGGCGGCGTGTGGGGGATGCAGCGTAAGGCTGAAAAGCTGAGTAAATTCACGGAAGGTATGTTCTATCAGGCTAAAATGTCTGACAAAATCCCTATGGCATTCCGCGACGCCTGCGTCTGGGGTGACGGGTTCCTCCATATCTTCGAAGACGACGGGAACATCGGCGTTGAGCGTGTACTGCCGCATGAGTTATTCGTCGACATGATCGAGTCCCTTGCTACGAATCCTACGCAGTTACACAGAGTTAAGTACTCTGACAGGGATACAATCATTGCCCAATTCCCGAAGCATGAGGAGTATCTCCGTACCGCCAACCCTACCGCGCCCCAAGACATCGGAGGCGCCGGCACGGCGGCCCAGCTTATCACGACTACCGAGTCCTGGCACCTTCGTTCTGGCCCCGGCGCGGACGACGGGTTACACCTGATTTGCTGCGGGGACCACATTCTGTTTAAAGAAAAGTACAACAAGGACTACTTTCCATTTGCCCAATTATCATACTCAAAACGGCTACTTGGCTGGTTTGGACAAGGTATCTGTGAACGCCTCCAGAACATCCAAGGTGAGATCAACCGGAACATGATGCTTGTCCAGCGGAGTTTCTGGATGGGCGGTAGTTTCAAGGTGCTCCTGGAGAATGGTTCGAAAGTAGTGTCCCAGCACTTGAACAACGACGTCGGGGCTATTATCCACTACACAGGTACCCCGCCTCAGTACATCACCCCTCCGACCATTCAACCAGAGATTATCCAGTACATCGATGCTCTGATCGACAAAGCTTACCGGCAAGAAGGGATTTCCCAAATGACCGCCGCGGGAACGCGTCCCGCCGCCGAGTTGTCAGGTCGCGCACTTCGCGAAATGAACGATTCCGAGCAAGACCGGTTCATGCAAATCCAACAGGGCGTTGAAATGTTCGCCCTTGGATGCGCCCGCCAAATGATTGAAGTCGCTAAGGATATCTACAAGCGTAAAGGTAGCTTCAAGGCTACTTACCCCGCGGTTAAGTTCCTTGAGACTATCGATTGGTCGGAGATCAAGTTGGAGGAGGACGAATACGTCCTCAAAGCATTCCCTGTATCTAGCCTCCCCAGCGACCCCGCCGGCAAGCTCCAAACGATTCAGGAGTACGCCCAAGCTGGTTGGATATCCCCTAGAGCCGCCCGAAGGCTTATGTCCATGCCCGACCTTGAAATGGCGGACAGTCTAGCCAATGCCGCAGAGGAATGGGTCTGTAACATCATCGAGCTTATGCTGGACAAGGGTAAATACACACCCCTTCAGCCGTTTAACGACTTGATGATCGCCAAGGAATATGGATTAAAGTACTACAATTACGCGCAGTTAAACAACTGCCCGGAGAAAAACCTCGCCCTGCTACGGAAATGGATGGCTAACCTAGACGATATGCTGGGAGTCAATCAGCCCCCACCGGTGGTCCAGCCCGGTAACGTAGCCCCTGGCGCTAGCCAACCCAATGCCGTGCCCCAACCCCCTAATGTTTCACCCCTTTTACCTAACCAACCCGGAGGTCAATCATGAGTAAAGCTTCAGCCCTTGCCGCCGCAACCGGACAACCCGCTCCGACTGCCCCGGCACCAGCCGCCGGAGGCCTTCAAGTAACGCCGCGGCAAGCCGCCAGAATCCCCGTCCCACCCACTAAAACCCCCGAACCCGGCCCTGCACCGGTTGTAACACCCGCGCCGGCCCCTACAGACCCTCCTACCGCCCCTGCGGCAGGCGTCGACTCTGACAGATTCGCCCATTTGGCTAAAAAGGAAGTCGCGCTCCAGAAACAACGGGATGAACTCAAAGCTAAAGAAGAAGCCGTCGCTAAACGGCAGGCCGAGCTTGAGACAATCGCGTCTAAATTTAAGGGTTTTGAGGACTTACGACAGAAAGACCCGATCGCAGCGATGAAACTGGCTGGGTTTTCCGATACGGATATCTTTAATTTCTATGCCAAGGCTCAGGAAGAACAGAAAGCCAAGGACACCCCCGAGGCTAAAGCCGCCGCCGCGGCCCAGGCCGAGATCGATAAGTTCAGAAAAGAGCAGGCCGACCGCGAAGCCCAGCAAAAAGCCACCGCGGACGCCCAGACTATCCAGCAATTCAAGACCCGAATCAACCAAACTATCAGTAAAGACAAGGAAAAGTTTGAACTTTGTAACTTTAACGGTCCGTCTGCCGAAGCTTTGATTTATGAAACAGTGGAAGCGTACTACAAAGAGAACAACGAGGTCCTTACTCCTCTCGAAGCCGCTGAAATGGTTGAGCAATACTATGAAGACCAGGCTAAAGCTATGGCCGGGCTGAAAAAACTGGGCGCCAAACCGACTGAGCCCCCGCCAGCCCAGCAAACACCACCTCCGCCCCCGTCTAAAACGCTTACCAATAAGGTAGCACCTACCGTGTCGTCAAGTATCCCTGTCCGGGAGACCCGGGAGCAGAAGCGGGAGCGTCTTATAAACGAAATTAAGACAAACGGGTTACGAAAGTAACCCCAAGTTGCCCCTTTTGCCCTACTTATAGTAGACATGAGGCCGCATAAGACAAGATAGGCACGTTATTTGATGTGTTTAACAACTTTTATGAGGTCTTACAATGTCTTACGCTGGTTTTACCCAATCCAACGTACCTGGCATTCTCAAAGAACTTTACGATGACCAGAAGGTCCAGTGGTTGACTTACAAGGACAACCCGGCCCTTGCTATGATTCATAAAGAAGAGAAGTTCCCAGGTAAATACTTCCCCAACCCTGTCGTTTACTCGCTTAGCTCCGGTGGTGCGTCTGCGACGTTCTCAAGCGCGTACAACAACCAGTCCTCGCCGCTCGTGGCCGAGTTCTTGGTTACCCGCGTTGCCGATTTCTCGCTTGCCACGATCGATGGCCAACTTTTGGCCTCTGCCCAGACCGACCCTGGCGCTTTCATTGACGGTTCCGAGTTGATGATCGACGCCGCGTTCCAAGTCGCCGTTAACCGCATTGCTTCCGCGATGTTCAGAAACGGTGCTGGTACGATCGGTCAAATCAACACAGTTACGAACGTGTCCGGTAACACCTACACGATCAACTTGACCAACCCTGACGATGCCATTCAGTTCGAGATCAACCAGATCTTGCTCGCCGTCCAAAACGTCGACGGTTCTGGCTCTGCCCCGACTGATACCGCTACCGTCACCGCGGTCGATCGTAACCTGGGCAACTTGACTGTTACTTCGGCGACGAACATCGCTTCTGACTGGCCTACGTTGTATTACCTGGCCGTTCAGGGCGACCTGCCGACCACGAACAACAACAACTTCCAGCCGAGTGGTTCTACCACGACCAACAGCCTGCTTAAACTCGCAGGTTTCGCGGCCTGGTTGCCTTTGACTGCCCCGTCCAGTTCGGACAGTTTCTTTGGCGTTAACCGCAGCCTGGACGTTCAACGTCTCTCGGGCGTGCAGTTCGACGGAAGCGCTCTGAGCCTCGAAGAGGCCCTCCTCCAAGGAACGGGCCGTATTGCGATGCAGGGCGGACGCGTTGACACGGGTATTTGCTCGTATGCGACGTATACCGCGCTCATTACCTCGTTGGGCTCTAAAGTCCAGTACATCGACGAGAAAGTCGGCGAAATCGGTTTCCGCGGCGTTCAGGTGAACGGTGCGAACACGGTTATGTCGGTATTCCCCGATCGTAGCTGCCCAGATGGTGTTATTTACGCCCTTGAGATGGATTCGTGGTGCCTGCGTTCCCAGAATCCGGCCCCGCACATCCTCAAGTACATGGACGAGATCGAAATCCTCCGTGTACCGGGTGTTGATGCTGCCGAACTTCGGGTTGGTGGTTACATGAACATGTACCCCAAAAAACCCGGCCATAACGGCGCCATCAAGGTCCAATTGCAAGAGTTTTAATTAGCTTGTCAGAGTTTGCCGGTCTCTCCAAAACCGGCCTCTCCTCCTAGGGGGCTTCGAGTAGAGTAAACCACCCACCTTCGGCATACCGCCCTAGGTTATTGAAAAGGAACCTAATATGTCAAATCGTCGCGACATTCAGTTTCATTACTCCCCACATAACAAGGCCACGGTCTTGGATTGCAGTTTCATCGTCGATCACACCAACGGTAGTGGCTTTGGAATTCGAAGTCTTAAAAAATCGGGGCGTGTTGCCACAGTGTTTATGAATACCTCCGCCACTCCGGGTACGTCGACTAACGGTCAAATAAACCCCAATCCCGCCGCTGGGTATATCCTGGTAACCCTGCAGGATAACTACAATACATATCTTGGTGGTTATTCTGGATTTGTGTCTCCTCCGTCAGGGTCTCCGATCAGTTCGGGTCTTACGGTTGGGCAGGCGTATACTATCGCCTCAGTCGGTGCCAGTACTCAAGCCCAATGGGTTGCAGCCGGCCTTGCGCCGCAAATTGCCGCGGCCCCTAACGCTAGCTTTATCGCCAAAGCGACCAGTATCGCCGGCGGTGGAACGGCATTAGCTACCCAGTTCTCCGGTATCGACCATATCGAGGTCGTGGGAGACGCCAACCAAATGAATAACACCCTTCAAGGTGCTGTTCAAGGGTTTAGCGTCGGTCAGAGTTTCATCCTCGCGTGCTATAAGAACGGCGTGCTGACGGCCCCGACTGATAACACTGTGATTGGATTGAACTTCTACATGAACAACAGCGCCCAAGGGGTGTAAATGTTCTTTGATGAGAAGAAAAATCAGATATCGACGATTATCTCGAAGCGTACACCGAAGGGTGATAAGGTATCTGAAGCTCCGATGAAAAACGAAGTCGTGAAACACGAGGACGGCCAAGTAGATGGGCGTCATGTAGCTGCTCAGGACATCATTGCTGCACTACACGAGAAGTCTCCTGAGAAGCTTATGCACGCCCTGGCCAACTTCCATGACTTGCACAGCACTGCGAGTAAACCCGACAAGGAGTAAACCATGAGTCAATCCGTTGTAGCCGTCAATCCCTCTAACGGGCCGTTGACGGGTAATCAACTGATTACGATTACATTGTCTGGATACACGGGACCGTCAACAGACGGTCTTCAAGTTCAGATAAACGGGGTGAACTGCTCCGCCGCGGTCTGGGTCAACCAATCGACTATCCAGGCAGTTACCCCTATCGGGCAGATTTCAGGTCAAGTAAACGTAACAGTTACGGATACAACGAACTCCCAGACCGCCACGCTAACGGACGGGTTTACGTACCTCAACCCCGGGCAGACTACACTGGGCAGTATGCGGACTCAGATTCGTCAACGGTGTGATTTCGTAAACAACAACTTCATCACTGACCAGGAGTTCAACAGCTATATCAACGCTAGTAGGTTCGAATTATACGACATCCTCTGCCAGAAGTTCGGGGACGACTATTATGTAGCCACTCCGTACACATACACAACGTCCGGGAAAGTCAGCGCGCTGACAAACGCCAGTACGTATCCACTCCCTGGGGACTTCTACAAAGGTTTGGGCGTTGAGGTTGCGTTGAACCCCCAAGACCCGAACTCGTGGGTCTCTTTGCGTAAATTCGAATTCATCCAGCGGAACCTGTGGAACTTCCCCAACGTATACACGTTCTATGGAATTACCAACCTGCGGTACCGCTTCAACGGTACAAATCTATTGATCGTCCCTATCCCCAGCGCCGGCCAAACGATCAGATTATGGTATGCCCCTAGACTGAACTATCTCCTTAACGATACCGACGTATTTGACGGGGTATCGGGGTGGGAGGAGTATATCATCGTTGATTGTTGCATCAAGGCCCTGGCTAAAGAGGAATCCGACGCGTCAGTGTTTATGGCGCAGAAAGCCGCCCTCCTTCAGAGGATTGAAGAGGCCGCGGCCAACCGTGACATCGGTGAACCTGAGACCGTGTCTGACTCTAAACGCCGTAACTTTGCTTGGGGTGACCCAGGTGAGAACGGTAGCGGAAACTCGTCCGGATGGTAAGTATTCCGAAGGTCCAAACGACCGACAGAGACATCAACCAACTCCAACAGAACATCATTACGGCGTTCAATGCGCTTCAGCGTCAACTCCAGGGATTCTCAGGTACGATCAAGACCGCTAAACTGACTACCGGCGGAACTGAAGGTAGTATGACTTTTGTAAACGGTGTATTAACCGAGCAAACGCAGGCGACGTAATGGCTTTGCAGGACATTGACGTACCGATAGATTTAACCGGTGGGCTAGATACCAAGACTGACCCTAAACAGGTCGTCATTGGTAAACTCTTAAGCCTTCAGAACGCCCGGTACAAAACCCTGAACTTGTACATCAAGCGAAACGGATACGCAGCGCTCCCTACGGGGCTTCTGGGCGGAGGGAGTATCTCCACCGGCGTTGGTATCGCGAACTTCCAGAACCAATTGAACCTCTACGATGGTAACCGGTTTTACGCGTTTAACGAGTCCACACAGTCGTGGTCCAACAACGGACCTTTTAGCCTTACGTCGCTGACCTCTACCTCTATCATCAAGAACTTCTACAGCCAGACCTCTCCTGACTTCGCGTACAACGCCGCGGCGAATCTGAGCGTGTACGTCTGGGAAGACACCCAAGGTGGAGTCCGGTACTCAGTGATCGACACGGTTACCGGCAACCAAATCGTCGACGACGCCCAACTTAGCTCTACCGGTATCAACCCCCGCGTGGCATCTATTGGCAGCGTGTTCGTTCTGTTCTATGTGAACTCTGGCCAGATCTACTACAACTCCATCAACACGTCAACGCCGGAAACCCTGAGTAGCGCAACGGCTCTGACTTCCGATCTATCCGGAACTAATCAGATTTATGCTGTAAATACGATAAATGGGTCGGCGTACATCGCGTATACAAATACGTCGCCGGCTATAGCGCTGTACTCTCTCAGTTCCAGTTTGGTCCGAAGCTCGCAATACACGGTTGGTAGCGATACCGAGACTTGTATCAGCATAGCATCTGATACGTCCTATAACGCATGGGTTTCGTATTACACCGGGACTGCCGTTAAAACGTTCGTCGTAAACGCCGCGCTGAACTCGACAGTTTTAGCCCCTACGGTTGTAGAAACAGTTGCCAACATCCGGAACATTACGTCCGTAGTCAATGGAACTACTGGTACACTGTTTTACGAAGTATCAGCTACCGAGGCATATAACGAGAACATCCGGACCAACACAATCACACTCAGCGGCACGGCAGGCAGTGCCTCGGTATTCATCCGGTCTTTGGGACTCGCTTCCAAAGCATTCAATTACAACGGTGGGATTTACGTCCTGGGGACGTACTCAAGCGACCTCCAAGCAAAGTACTTTCTCCTTAACCAAAATGCCCAGGTAGTCTGCCGACTCGGTGGTGAACCAAACCTTGGCGGTAGTCTGACTGCTAAGAGCCTGCTCCCTTCGGTGGCTAACCCCTCCACGGGAGTATACACGTTTCCGTACTTACTGGTAGACGAAATCACGTTTACCCAGGTATTCGACGCCAATAACGTGGCTAGTGAGCAAGCGACGACACAGACAGGTATTCAGCAAGCGCAAATCGCGTTTACTCAGACCTACCCCAGTGCATTGAGTCTGGGGAATAACTTGAACCTTACGAATGGTATTCCTTCAATATACGATGGGAATAACATCGTAGAGCAAGGTTTCAATCTTTACCCAGAGAACGTAGCGGGAGGCGCTGCGGCTATCAACCCTCCTAGTCTCCTCGGTCCTATCGGGCAATACAACAATACGTCTTCAATCCAGTACCTCGGGAATGATACCGCCGCACACAACTCTACTGCAATCCTCGCGCAGCCTTTTACCGCCTCCTCTAATGGGGTGCTGGACAATGCTACGATAAGCTTAGGTAAAACGAATAACGTTGGTGGTAGCATTACAGGCAGTGTCCAAGTCTATATTTGCGCAGACAACGCGGGAAGTCCTGGGACACAGATCAGTGACACCCAAACCATTGCCGCTAGTGGTATCCCTTCTGCAGCTTACCCCTCGATTGCGCCGCAATCCCCATTTACGGTGATGTTTTCTACCACCCCCGTGTTAACTAACGGGGTGCAGTATTGGTTGGTTGTATCTGCCGCGGGATTGTCATTTAACTCGTCGGGTGGTACGGTGTATTGCTCGATGGGAACATCGTCTTTACCATATGGCTACTGCCAAGAATCTATGTATGGGCAGGCTTATCAAACCGCTTGGAACCAAATTACAACCAGCCCCGGCGGCGGTGTATGGCCTCCTACGACCTTTAGCAACTGTAACCTTATTTTTGAGGTCCAGGCGTTTAACTCCATTACTTCTAACCCCCCGCTTATCGGGTACAACCCTATCGGGGGCGGCCTTACGCCGGGTGAGTATCAATACTCCGCGGTGTACTCCTGGGTAGACAACCAAGGACAGAAACACCAGTCAGCCCCTAGTGTTGCCTACCAAATGGATTCTGGTGTGAACCTCGGACAGTACAATCTCCAGATCGTAGCGAGTGTGAGCACTTCTAGTCCTAATGCCACGACTAACAACAGCCTGGGGCTATTCCCTGGGATGGGGTTGGTAGGTGCTGATTTGACATCGACACCTCCGACATACGTAACCGCCGTATCCAGCGGGGCTTTTACGATGAACCAGGACGCCTCGGTTACTAGCGCGTCTGCGTTAGTCAAAGGCTCCCCGTCGTTCTTAATGACCGTTAATACATCCATAGGTTCGAATCTTGTGCAGGTCGATAAGCCTACGTATGCATACATCTACGCGACTTGTAATGGGACAAACGTTATTCAAGTCGACGACACTAGCTGGTTACAGGTCGGTAATACTTTAGTCGCCGCGGATGGGAGCAGTAGCTTCCCTTCCCAAACGATTACCGCGATTAACGGAGGTTCTGTTACTCTGTCGGGTTCTGTACCCAGCACTGTCACGCAAGCCCTTCAAATCTCCGGAAGTACGTTGAATGCCGCGGCTTACCTGCGGATTGGTCAAGTCTTAGACGACGACGGTGTCAATATACTCGCCGGGTCTACGATCGAAAACATCTCAGCTAATCCTGACGGCACCGCGGTTGTCACTATCTCCGAGCCTGCGCTTAATACTGCTACGGGGGACACTGTGCGTATTACCAACACCGTTATGGGGGTAATCCGCATACCAACCATTCGGGTAACTAACCGGGTAGGACCCATCAATATCGACGTATACCGCACGACCAACATCGGTGGTGTACCGGGAACTGTGTTTTACAAAGCCGGCTCGATTAAAAACGACACAACTGTCGATTACGTTACATTTTTTGATAAGTCCTCGGATGTTCAAATACTGTCCAACACCCAGCTTTATACGACCGGGGACGTGGTGTCGAACATCGCCGCACCCCCGCATCAAATCTCGGTCCAGTACAACAACCGTGAGATCATCATACCTAACGAAAACCTATTGAGCTTCTGGTACTCCCAACAAGTCATTCCCGGCAGCCCGGTTGAGTTCTCCGATTCGTTCATCAACAACCTTGATTCCAAGGGTGGTAACGTTACCGCCGCGGGAGTTATGGATGACAAACTGATTCTGTTCAAGCAAGACACGATATTCTATCAGGTTGCCCAAGGACCCTCCCCCAACGGGTCTAACAATGACTTCAACTCAGGTACCCAGATCGTTACTCCCGTAGGCTGCAGTAACCAGCAATCGATTATACCCATGCCTAGCGGATTGATGTTCCAAGCTTCGGGTAATCAAGGTATTTGGCTTCTGTCCAGGGACCTCGGTGTTAAATACATAGGCGCGGACGTTGAAGGGTACAACCAGTACACGGTTACCAGTGCCCAACTCGTGCCCACGGAGACGGTCGTCCGATTCACGATGAGCAACGGCGTAATCCTGATCTATGACTACTTCGTAAATAAGTGGGGCGTGGACCTAAACCTAAGCGCCATCCAGTCCTGCGTATTCCAGAACGTTTTTACGTATTTGAATGCTAACGGAACTGTATACCAAGAAACCCCCGGGTCGTATACGGACAATGGGGCGTTTATACCGCTTGGTCTGACCACGTCCTGGCTGAGCTTTGCCGACCTCCAAGGGTTCCAGCGTGCGCGGGAGTTCTTGATTTTAGGGCAGTATTTCTCACCGCATACGCTGAACGTGAGTTTCGCATATAACTTTAACTCCACGGTAGTACAGACCAACGCGATACCTGTGTCGAGTGACCCAAATCCTTATCAATTTCGCGTATTTCTAGACGTTCAGAAATGCCAGAGTGTCCAAATCTCTCTATTAGAGAGTCAGTCAGGGTCTTATGGACAAGGGCTGAGTCTCTCTGGTTTTAACTTCATAGTAGGTAAGAAGAAAGGGCACTTCAAAATGCCTGCAGCGGCGAGTTACGGATAGGAGCCTATGTCGTTTTTACAAGATATCTTTGGTGGTCTCTCAAATAACTACAACCCCAACCCGAATAATGTTCAGGTTCAGAGCCAAAATCTCCAACCCGCGATTAATACAGCAAATACAAATTACGGGTCTGCGAATACAGGGTTGGCCAATTTTGCTCAAGCCCTTCAACAACAAATGTCTGGTCAAGGTCCTAACATAGCCAATGCCCAGCTTCAACAGGGCACAAACCAGAACATCCAACAAGGCGCTGGGCTTATTGCTTCCCAGAAAGGTATCGGGCCGGCGACCGCCGCCAGGACAATCGCCACTAATACCAACGCCGCTAACCAAGGCGCAGCCGGCCAGGCCGCGGCTACTAGACTCGCGGGGCAGACCCAAGCTGGTGAGCAACTCGGCGGGGCGCTTAACACACAAGGAAACTTGGCTAACCAAAACCTAGGTATTCAACAAAACGCATTGGCAGCTCAGAATAACACAGCCGCTAATCTGGCGGGCATCCAAGCCGGGATAGCTCAACAGAATGCCGGGATGAATCAGGGGCTGCTCGGGGGTCTTGCTGGGAGTTTAATGGGTACGACTACTACAGGCGCAGGAGGCTCCCAAACTTCAACACCTGGCCTGTTAAGTTTATTTATGGCTAAGGGTGGTCAAGCTGACCGCAACTCCAATGCTTCCGGGCCTTTTGGAAATGTTTCGGGATTCAATGGTTCAGGTAGTAATTTTGGATTTGGTAATGTTAATACCTCAAACTTTTTATCAGGTTTGATGCCAAAAACGGAGCCCGTACAAATTGACCCAAGCCAAGCTAATAAACCGGGCGGCGGTTTAGGCTCATTAATTATGAACGCCCCGGGCGGTAAAACTGGTTTAGCTATGGCCTCCGCCGGAGGCGGCAGCATCGGCGAAACCCCCATGCCCGTATTACCTTTTGGACCCCAAACTATGGCACCTATGGGTGCGCATGGTCTTGCTGGCGGCGGCCCTATTGACGGTGATATGTACGCCGCTCACGGAATGCCAGTACCCGGCCAAGCTGCGGTCCCCGGCGACTCCCTGAAGAACGATAAAATCCCTGCTATGTTATCCCCCAAGGAGATCATCTTACCGCGGAGTATCACACTGTCAGACGACGCCCCTAAAAAGGCTGCCGAATTCGTGGCTAATATCAAGGCTAAACACGGCGCACCTAAAGAGGACTTCCGCGGTGCCCTTGATCGTAGCATCGCGTCCAGGAGAAAGAAATGAAGTTACTGCACGAAGACGCTGAGAACTACCACGTCCAGCACGACAACGGGTCGACTATGACGCTGAAAAAATCGGCATTGTCTCCCGCGTCTAAAGCATTGCTGGAGGGGTTGAAACCCCAACACTTCGACCAGGGCGGTCAACCGCAACCCAGTCCTTCTCCGGTTCCATTAGACCCAACCAAAGCGCAATCCGCGCAGGACTCGATGCGTAAAGCGTTTAACTTCGCGGGTGGTGGGGATGTTATGGGGCATCAAACTACACATCGCCCCAACGCTAAACTGGGCCAAGTCCCGGATAAAGACAGGTATCCTAATAGCACGTTTCATGCCGCTAACGGTGGACCACCACCGGAAAACGACGAAGTATCCAAAAATACTGCACATATTCAAGACGAAATCCAAAACCCGGCGTATCGCCCCAATCCCCAGCAACAGCTTGAACAAGACATGAACGAAACTACTAACGAGCGTAGAGCCCGGCAGCACGCGTCTCAACCTATTGTACAGCACTTTTACATGGGTGGGCAGCCTCCACAGCATTTTGCTAATGGTGGTGGTAGCTTCCTTCAATCACCTCCTCCCCAAGACTACGTAACCGCCGCTCCAGCATCGAATCCTCCCGATGCAGCGGCGCAAGCTGGCGGGCCAGCGGCGGCAACGCCGCCCCCGCCGGTCCCCTCTACACCCGCTATGGACCCGTTGACCGAGGGTTTGGGTGGAGAACAGCAAGAACTACAAGGGTTGGGTCAAGAAGCTGCCGCTAAGGGCAAAATCGGCTCCGCCGCGGCGTCTGCGTATGACACGGAAGGCGCCGGGTTAGCTAAAGCTCCGAACGTTCAAGAAGCATTCGACGACCTCCATCAAAAGTATGAGGCCATGGCGGGTCAAATGGACCCCCGTATTGACCCTGAACATTATTGGACCTCTAAAGATACCCCCAATCGTATTTTGGCAGCGGTTGGATTTATGATAGGTGGGGCCGGACTCGGCGCAGCGGGGCATCCTGAATTGGGTTTGCAAGCCGTACAAAGTGCTGTTAATCGCGATATTGAAGCCCAGAAAGCTACTTTCAACAATCAAGACAGTTTACTTAAATCGTATACTCAACAGTTTAATAGTGCTGTATTAGGTGAGCAGGCCACTCGTGTACATCTCGCCGCGCAAGTAGAGAACGAAATCAACCGCGCTGCCGCTCAACAGGCGGGTCCATTGGCCCAAGCCGCGGCTAACCGTCTTAAAGGCGCGCTCAGAATGTCTATTGCTCCCCAAATGGCTAATCTTGCACTGGCCAGTACTCAGTACAGGTTGCTTACGGACCCGAAGGCTATGGCACAGCTTCCGCTGACCTCTAAAATCCAATACACGCTCCCGGCGGATCAACAAGCCGAAGCCCAGAAACAGGCTACGGCCTACGAAGCAAATAAGAACGCCCACGCGAACATCGACGACATCTTTGATAAACTCGACCAGGAGCAATCTACCGGCAACCTTGTAAACCCGCAAAGTTACTCCAGGGTCAGTCAGTTGTTAGGGCGTTTGACACCGACGATCTTAGATGCGTCACCGTCCAAACGTCTTACCAAAGAGTCTATCGATAAGGAAATCGAACCTTTCAAATACACCACATTTGCGGACAAGGCTACTCGCGACGCAGCCCGTGAAAGCGTCCACAGAATCGTTGACAACTCGTCTGACCCCATGAACATCCTTAAAGACCACGGGTTGATTCCCCAACAGACGTACGCGCGTAAACCCGGTATGGAACCTGGTAAACCTCAGTACAAGATCTCTGGGGGTAAGAAGTATATGCGCGGACCTAACGGCGAGGCTATTGAAGTCAAGTGACCGATTTTGACTCTCTGCCGGAAGATCCGGCACCAGCCCCAACTGGGCTTAAATTTGACGATCTCCCGGACGACCACACTAGTCTAGGTGAACAAGCCAAGACTGTAGCCGAAGGGTTAGCCCGCGGGGTAACTCTCGGCGCCTCCGACGTATTCGAAACCATGCCTACCCCTGAAGTCGGGACGTTCAAGCATGCATTGATGAGCGCTATCCCCGGCGCTATGGAGGCTAAATGGGCCATAGGACAAGTCGACCCTAAAAACATTGCTGGGCGTATGGAAGCCAACCCCGGAGAGTCTATCGGTAGCCAAATGGTCGGCGGTGGCTTATCAATTGCCGGCACAGGTGGCGCCGGGTCCCTGATCAAGGGCGGCGCGGAAATGGGTCAGACCGCGGGTCTGGCCAAGGGCATTGCGACCAATCTCGCGCTTAAAGGCACAGCATTGGGTGCCGAGGGCGCTGCGTTTGGTGCTGGTAACGCGGTTACAGATTATGCCTTGGGTGACCCCAATGTCAACGCCCAGAAAGTCTTAGGTGACATGGGTGAAGGCGCGATGTTCAATCTAGCCGGCGGAGCAATCCTCCACGGTGTTGAAACAGTTGCCCCAATCTCTCAAAGTATCAACAAGATCTTTGGAGTGCTTAAAGACAAAACCAACGGCGTAATCGACGGTATCTCGGGGAACTACTTCCAGAAGCTCCGTGCTGGGATGTCCGGTATCGTCCCCGACGATGTAGTCCGGTCCTTGGCTAAAAACGTCGATAACCTACATGGGGTGCATGAGGACGCGTTAGACAAAATCTACGGCGATTGGTCTAACCGGGATGTAAACCCGATCAAAGACGTACCTATCGCCCAAGTTCAAGACCCGGTATTAACTGCGTCTGGTAACATCGAAAAGCTCGTGTCGTCGATGGAAGCCGAACCGAACCGGTATAAGTACACCCCTAAACAATTGAATGAAGCTCGCGCCGTGGCTGATACGCTCGGCGAAAGCGCGTTGAACGCTACGGACTCTGTGGATCTCCATAACGACCTATGGGAAGCCCGTAAACGAATCGGTAAGATCGTAAACTGGGGTGCTAAGGGCTCTGAAGAACTCAAGAACGTCTACGACACTATTGGCGAAACCATGAAGAACCCCGATCTGTGGGGTAAAGAGGCTACTGATCAGTTCTCAGCCATGGACAATACGTACCGTACCGGCAGGCTTGCTAACCAGGACTTCCAACGGTTACTTATGACTCAAGAACTCGGTAAACCCGTGTCTTCGTTCGGTAAGCTTCGGGGTCTCCTCAACAGTATCGAAAACCCTGATGCCGAGAAAGTCCGGGCATTTGACAACTTCCTTACGGCCTCTCAAGAAACCGCTAAGCTCGCGGACAACTTCGCGGGTAACGCCGGTATCAAGAACGTCATGCAGGACCGCCTGGCCCAAGTCGCCAAGGAATACGCGGACTCCCAGAAGCTCGCCAGTCTGATTAAGAAACAGCCTAGTATGCTACCCTCCGTTCTAAAGAGCCTTACGTATGCCACGATCGGCGCGGCGCATCCCGCGGCTTCAGTCGTCCTAGGGGCTATTGAGGCGGCCCGGACGTTGTCCCAACCGTATGAACTCGGGAAGACGATCAATAACACATACAAGATCATGGGTGCGTTGGGTAAGATCACTAATCGGGCTACCCGCGCTATCTCCAGCGGGGCTAAAGCCATCGTGCAGTCCAACCCTATTCGCGGCGCATTGGAGTCGGGTGGTATCTCCGGTAGGACTTACGACGAGCGTGTAAAGCGTATCCAGGAGCTTCAAAGCAACCCTCAAGCTATGCTGGATCACCTGGAGAAATCTACGTCCGCGATGTACGAAGCCGCCCCCAACATCTCCCGCGGCATCCATAACGCGATCATTGCCGGGGCTAATTTCCTCGCCAGTAAAATCCCCCAACCGGCATCCAAATTTCCGTTGTCCGGGGACTGGGAGCCGTCTGAGGCCCAGAAAGATCAGTTCAATCAGTACTATAACACCGTCGACAACCCTATGAGCACCCTTGAAGAGGTTCGAAACGGAACGATAAGTAACCACCAGATCGAAGCCCTTCAAGCTGTGTACCCACATCTTTTAAACGAGATGAGAACTAACCTGGTGCAGCAATTGGATTCGAAGAAAGCCGAGGACCTCCCCTACGGTACTAAGTTTGCTATCTCTAAGTTCTTAGGTATGCCCCTGGACGGCAATATGACCCAGATGGCTATAGCCTCGAACCAGACCGCGTTTATTCCTTCCCAGCAAGCCCAACAACCGCCCCAGAAAGGCGGTAAATCCCCTAAAAACAGTACGTTAGGTGGGTTGAAGGAGTTGGACGTCGCCAACCGGGCCAGTACCCAGACCGAAGTCCTTGAAAAGGAAGAAGTATGACCAATATGCCCTATAATAGCGTAGGCCATAAGCCTTTTGCCCATAAGGAGCACCTGAGATGAGCCGCAAAGACGTCCTTTTACCATATACCGACCCCTTAATGTCCAACGCCTCTATGGCATCAAATATCACTGGGACCCCTATCAACATCCAGTTTATGGACGACATCGGGATTGCGTTTACCTGGACTGGTAGCAACCCCCAAGGTTCCGTGAGCTTACAGGTCTCTTTAGATTACAACCCTAACACGCAGACTGGTAACTGGTTCACGGTTCAAACTAGCCCCGGGACCAATTACAGCGTGTCTTGTGGGGGCGCCCCGGGTGGTACTTTCGCGGATTTCGCACTTACTGGCGCTAGGTGGCTTAGGACCACATATACTACCACCGGCGGCAGCTCCGGTAACTTGACCGCCGTAATCGGCGCCAAGATGGTGTAATGTGGCGATTACTTATACACGTATAGCCGGTATTTTTGGCGGCGGCGGTGGCGGTGGCGGCGGAAGTGTAACGTCCGTATCGGTCGTATCCGCCAACGGATTCGCTGGTACAGTTGCGAATCCGACTACGACTCCAGCCATTACACTTACAACGACTATCTCAGGACTACTTAAGGGTAATGGAACCTCTATATCCGCGGCGACTGCCGGAACTGACTACGTAATTCCTTCTGGTAGCATCACAGGTACTGCGGGCAATATTACCGCGACGTCGAATAGTACACTTACTACACTCAGTTCGTTGAGTCTACCGTACTCGCAATTGACCGGCACGCCGTCGTTGAACTTTGCTAATCAAACCTTAAGCAACCTTAGTGGAACTACTGCGGTTAACCAGAATCTTGTGTCTGGTGTGGGCAACACCTATAACGTCGGAAGTTCGTCCAATGCTTGGTCGGCGATGTATTCCAATACGTTTAATACGTCGGACGGGTTGAATACTTACGCACAGTTGTCTTTAAACGGCATTTCACCTTCCGGGGTCAATACCAAAGCTAATTTGTCATTCCCAATAAACAGCGGACCAGTGGGTATTTGGACATCAAACAACCCGTCGACTGAAAACCTGTTGATTGAAACCGGTAGCGCTAGTTCAGGTAACTCTGGGGATTTAAAGTTCACGATAGGTACAGCGACAGGTACCCGGGGTAAAATCCGGTTCATTGACGGGTCCCAAGGGACTGCTGGATACGTATGGACGTCGACCGATACAAACGGTGCCGGTGCATGGCAAGCGGCCAGCGGTGGGATTTCGAGTATCTCAATCGCGTCATCTAACGGATTTGCTGGTAGTTCTAGTGGTGGTAGTACCCCTACACTGACACTCAGCACGTCAATAACCGGTATTCTTAAAGGCAATGGTACAGCGATCTCGGCGGCTTCGGCAGGTACGGACTACGTCATACCGTCCGGGTCTATTACAGGTACTGCGAGTAATATCACCGCTACGAGCAACAGTACACTTACGACGCTGTCGGCTTTAAGCTTGCCTGGTAGCCAAGTCTCCGGTAACATCTCCGGTAACGCTGCTAATATCACGGCTACGTCAAACAGTACCCTGACAACGCTGTCTGCTCTGAGTCTCCCTGGCAGTCAGGTCACGGGTAACATCTCCGGTAATGCTGCGAATATTACTGCGACATCTAATAGTACACTTACTACGCTGTCTGCTTTAAGCCTTCCGGGATCTCAAGTCTCCGGTAATATCTCCGGCAATGCGGCTAACGTAACTGGAACAGTTGGGGTAGCCAACGGCGGAACTGGGGATACCAGCTTTACCGCGAACCAGATCGTAATCGGAGGAACTACCACTACTGGCGCACTTCAACAAATCCCCGGAGGTACTGCGGGGTATGTAGCAACTAGCAATGGACCTACGGCAGCTCCTACGTTTCAACCGGCCCCGGGAACGGTATCGGCGTTCTTTGCGAGTTCTCAAGTTACGACTCAAAGTTCTAACATCACGTCTTCAAGCTTTACAACTTTTTCTAACTCCCCTGCATTTACATTTACCCCGACTATTACGGGAACTTACAAGGTTTACTGCCCCGCTCCTTTGGGCTTTGGTGCAACAACGGGAACAAACGCCCAAGTTCGTATAGTTAATACGTCAGGTGGGGCAACGCTGCTTTATGAATCCCAAGCTCTGGTTCAGTATAGTTCCGCGGCGTCCGCCGCCGGTGAAGATTGCGCGTTTTGTCAGTCCGTTTATACCTTAACCGCTGGTACTACGTATGTATTTGATATCCAGGGAAAAACGAATGGAACAACGTTTGTTGACGGGGCATCGTCACCCTTCTATATGTTCGCCGAAATGATTACTGCAAGTTTGTCTTCGACCACTTTAGGCGCTAATATCGCGGCCTATGTTACCTATGGGATATACTCATGATTATTGTTAACGGAACCAGTCAAATCCTCCAAGCTAAGATGGGTGCGGCAGCAACCACTACGAATCCAACGTACTTCTGTAGTTACGTCTCGGTCAGCGCCAACGTTCTCAATACCGCCGCGAATACCAACGGTAGTTTGAACGGGACATCCCAGGTCTCGATCTTGACTGGTGTTAGTACCGGTCAGTATAAGATCGACCAGCTTGACTTCTATAACACCGATACCGTCGTCCAGAGCATAACCGTTTCGTTATCAATTTCGTCGTCTACATTCAACCTATTTACCGGAAATGTCCCTGTAGGCGGTAGCCTCCACTACGCGTCGGCGACCGGGTTCACAGTATTTAACGCTTCCGGGTCACTGGTTTCGACTACGTCATCGACGTCACCTAACGTCCAAGTCTTTAGTACCGCCGGTAACCAAACCTGGACTAAGCCTACGTTTTTCACACCCTCAGTGGTTGATGTAATCTGCGTGGGCGCAGGTGGTGGTGGGGGCGGTGGTGGCTCGGTCACTACCGCGGCTATCGTTATGGGTGGTGGTGGAGGCGGTGGGGGTTGCTATTCTCGTAAAACTTTTAACGCCTCGGACTTGTCTAGCACTGTTAACCTCGTAGTAGGCTCTGGTGGAGCAGCTGGTACAGCCGGAACGTCCGGTAACGTCGGTGTCGTCGGTTCTAACGGCGGTGCTAGTATGTTCGGCAGTACGTCTCAGGCTACAGCTTATGTATTCGCAGGTGGTGGCGGAGGCGGTGCTTTAGGTGCTGTAACCGGCGCTATTGGTACTGGTGGATCTGGTGGTGGGGCCGCTGGTTCTGGAACTCAAGGCTCGACAACTGCACAAGCGGGAGGGCCTCCTGGAACAGTTGTTGCAGCTTCTGGTGCTACTGGCGGCCAAGGTGGTGGAAGCTCTACCACGGCAGCCGGTGGCTATGCAGAATTTGGTGGCGGTGGGGGTGGTGGTCATACAGCCACTCCGGCTAACTTTGCGGGCGGAACTTCTGTTTATGGTGGTGCCGGTGGTGGTCAAGGTGGTGGCGCAACTGCGGCTGCATTAGTTGCCGCAACCGCTGGTGGATATTCAGGTCCCAATACTCCCGGTTCTGGTGGTGGTGGGGCTGCGGGTACAAGCGGTGCAACTCCTACGGCGGGTTCCGCTGGAGCCGCTGGTAATACGTTGTTATCAGGTTCAGGCGGCGGCGGTGGTGGTGCAGGGTCGACAGGTTCCGTTGCCGGAACTACTGGCGGAGCGGGTGGATTTCCCGGTGGTGGTGGCGGAGGCGGTGGAGCTGCGTGGCAATCGACTGGCGTTGCAGGAGCAGGTGGGGCTGGAGGTAACGGTATGGTTATCGTTATGTGCTGGTAATGGCGCATTTAGCAATAGGTTGTACGACGTGTGGTCAACCGGTGTCAGCAGTGGATTTACCAAACCCCCCTACTTCGGACCAGTTGACTTTTTATGAGACCGCCAGTATGTGCCCCGTCGATGGGAATACTGGTTCTAACATTGTGATTACGGTGACGTTATGAGACCTAGCAATACTACCGTTATCCCTGCCGGTACGACGGCTACTACATCCCAAACGTCTAAGGTTTTAGATGCGGGTTTTGTAATCTCGGCCAGTTTCCAGATCAATAGTACGAATAACACGAATGCGGGGACACTTCAGGTACAGGCTAGCAATGACCCGGTAAGTACGCTGACGTCCGGTATCCCTAACACGGGTCAACCGTCACCTTCGAACTGGGTCAACATTGGGTCCGCGGCTACCGTAACCGCAGGGGCGTCCGCAATGGTTTCTATCCCTTCACAAACTTATGCTGGCTACCGCTGGCTCCGATGCGTATGGACTCCAACGTCCGGCGCGGGTACGATTACTGTCAACGGTTACACATTAGGATTTTAAGGAGTTTTATGCCACTCAAACCAGGTTATTCCCAAGACGTTATCCATCACAACATCAAGGAAATGGTCAAAGCCGGCCATCCTCAACGCCAAGCTATTGCTGCGGCGCTCGCTAACGCCAGAAAGCATAAGAAAGCTATGGCCCATGGCGGGATGGCGGAGGCCCCGGATTCAGACGGTGACGCCGAAGCGACACTTGCCGCGATGGAGACCAGTGAACCGGGTGCGCCGGAGCCTACGCATGCTCAAACCAAGCCTAACCCGGCGAATACACCTAACCAGTCGGACGAAGACGACGAGATATTCCGTAGTCTTGGCGAGGAAATGAAAGCCGCGCATCCGGATTCAGACAAGGACCTGGCGCAAGCTATTCGACATTACGCTGAAGGTGGTGAGGTAGATGAGATGTCCCCGGAACTCGAAGTCGAAAGCTTCCCGGACGGCGACAACCTTGGTAACAAACCGGAAGGTCAGGTCTCAGCTACGTCTGAGCCTATGAGTTCGATGCCCAAGAAACCCGGGCATGCTAAGGAACCACCGGCCCAGCCTGAGATGAATCTACATGAGAAGATCATGAACGTCATTATCGAGCATAAAAAGGCGCGTAGGTTCAAATGATCGAGGAGGTCCTTAGCTACAGGTTAGCGCTTAGAGCCCAAATCAAACGGGTGTTCTTGAGCCTTTACCCTAAGCGCCAGGACTTTGTACGCTGCCGTGAAGCCAAGCAGGCTATCCGGGACATCCTAGGGCTCGACAACTCTTACATCTACGGGCGGCTATTGACTGAGGTTATGCCCGAGATTCGATACAGAAAGGTTCATTACGCCGGGAGGTTGTTTTACCGACCTAAACGCAGAGCGGATTATGGGAAAGCTAGACAAAGTCTACGATAAACTGCAAGCTATTGATGTGACGTTAGCGGCTCAGCACGAGACGTTGAAGGACCATATCCGCCGGACTGAGATTCTTGAAACCAAGCTAGAACCTGTCGAGAAACACGTCGCGATGGTTAACGGTGCTGTTAAGTTCATTATGCTGATCGGGATATCTATCGGGATTTGGGAAGGGTTGAAGCACATTCTATGAAAGAACTTATCCACAGAGTGTCGTATTTCTTACACATCACAGATGGTCAGGGTCAGCTTGATCTGACTGACTTGAGTTTTATGCTCGTTGTGGGGAAGGTGATCTTTGCAACAGGGATTGACTACCAGTCGGTGTGTGCGCTCGTCGGCGTCATACTTGCTCAGATGCACAGCAACCAACTCGCCGCGAAAGCTTCCAGCCAACCAGGCTCAAATCAGTAGCATCATGCGCCGCCCGGGTCTTCCGGATAAGCAACCATCCCATGTAAGCGTCTAGGCAAATCAAGAACACGATCATGTCCCACTCCGAATCACTTTTTTCTTCCAAATTCTTTCTAGGTCTTCTCTGGTTGAATGCGGGCTGCATTCCCAATACTCAATAATTCTCGTGGATATTCCACAGGATCTTTCGCAAGTACTCACCCATGGGTCCTGCCCAGCAGTGGACCTCCAATTGCTCCATTTATGCCAGCCCAACCAACAAAGAATTTTCATACAGTCCATGCAGGAATCACTTTTCATTCAAAGCCCCCTCGGCCAGCTCCGCTGTATATCTGGCAATCCCCGAGGTTATTTCCAGGGCTGGTTTTTGACGTTCAATAATGCGCTCCAAAGCATCTTCCAGCCTTTTTACGCGGGCGATGAGCCAGTAAATATCCTCTGACATTTCATACCAAGCGCCGATGACCATTGATTCTCGTTTTCTTTCGATGATCTGATCAATTCGCTTCGTCATGAATCAATCCTCCAGTAGGACTTTAAGACGCTTTGGCGTCAGGGTGTCGATGCAGTATGGTAAAAGAATATCATACCACTCCTCCAAAGCCAAGACGTCGTGGATGTTATATTTCGCCATTTCTTGCCATGCCTTACGGTTGCCGCGGAGGCATTCCTTCCACAGGTCAATACCGGGGAAGGCTTTGTGTTGGAGTTTCTTGTACTTGCGGCAGAACGTCTGGGACACGTATTCTAACGAGTAGCTGGGCAGGTTGAACTGCTTCTTGGCTTCCTTCAGTGTATCGAATTGTTCGAAGTTCTTGATCGGGGGTAGCCTGTGGACGGCCAACCTGCCTTTAATGACCTTTACGTCGAATTTCTTCCCGTTCTGGGTCACGACGACATCCGCATCGTTAAGGACGTAGCTCAACCGTTCCAGAAGATTACGTTCGTTTTTCTTCGTCACACCTTTACGGAGGTCGTACTGGTACCCTTTAGATTTACCTTGTAACTTAGCGGCGAAACTGATAATCCGGCGGTCCTTGTTAAGCATGTTGACAGGGGTGTATCCGTAAGTCTTCAGGTCCCATGCCAGGACTCGTATAGGTGCGGTCTCAATGTCCACGAACAGTATCTTAGGTTTACGCTTAGTCTTCATGCTCACCGAACTCCAGCGTAGCGGCGACCAAACCCAACAGCACACCGTAAATCAAGCACGCGCCCAACCACTCGATGTCGTCACTGAAGACTTGACGCAGGACTACTGTACCGATTGCGGACCACACCAGGATACCCCATGGGAACTTTTCAGATGTCATCGTAGCTCCTTCTCAAACGTCTCCCGGACCAGCGCCGGGCCGCCTCGTTGGAGTAAGTCATTGAAATCTACAGGGACACAGATAAGCATAACAGATTTCCCAAGCTTTGTCAATGTCTCTTTAAGCACGCACCCGTTCGCTATCCCCGCCGGGTCGCGGTCGACAACAACAACGACCATTTCATACCGTTTATAGTCCTCAATGTGCCGTTGTAAATCACTAGCCGACCCGGGGCTGGCAATGCTAAAGCTACGTTCTGGATAAGCTTCCGCAAGCGATAGCGCGTTGAGTTCACCTTCGATGAGAACCAAACATCTATTGGGTTCGGGTCCGAGTAGTAATAGATTAGGTCGAATTCCCCGCGGGCCTTGATAACGTCCCCTGCCGGAATGACGTAACTTGTAATAGGAATGGTCCGGCCAAAGGATGTAGAAGCCTTCCACTCCGGCATGTAACTTGAGCCCTCTAATAGTTCGGATTGGTCTCTGTATAATCTTGGAAACCATTGCTTGGACGTCTTCAGGTTCTTCGCGTTTGATCTCTTTCGGGGCATTGGGGACCTCCGTTATTTTACAATGGTATCCGCAGGAGAAACAATGAGCGAACTCAGGGTAAAGGTGGAGACTCGGTATCGTGTCCTTGTGGGCCGGGCAAAGAACCTTCATATTTTACCATGTACTCATATAAAGCTTTCGCAGAAGCGAGATTGTTACGCCCAATCCGATACTTGTTACACTGGAAACAACACAAACCACGAACCACTCCGGTCTTGTGGTTGTGATCGACAGCCAACCGGCGAGTAAAGTTAGACTTGTGCTTGCCGCAGAGAGCACAACTGTGATGTTGAGCGCGGAGTTTAGCGTTGTATTGCCGTTCCGTGATGCCATAAGTCCTCCTCAGGTACCTGTCTCGTTTAGTCATTCGCCCTTTGCTCATTGTTACTCATTTAACCACCCTCAAAATCCCTATCTGACGCCGTCGGCGGGGCTGGTCTAGGTAGTCGTGGTAGTACGATATCTGCTCCTCATTCGGCAACCAGGAGAAATATCCATACCCTGTGTCGAACCCGTAATATCCTCCCTGAAACATCTTGACACCCAGCTTAAGGACCTTGTTCGCATGCGCTTGGCATTCCTTCACGACTAGGTTATCCATCTCGGTAATACGGGTCTGTGGGGCTCCGCATCGCATAAAATACCGTTGATGCTTCAATGCCCGTTTAATCACTTTGTCATGACGCTCGGATATCCGGCGTAAAAGCGGTAGGAGCGCGTTAGCCTGCTCCAGCGTGAAGAACACCGGTAGCGGGTTACACATCCGGATTACGTTACTCGATTCCATTATCAGACTCCTTGTCAATGAACCTACACTGAGCGGAGGCGAACTTCATCGGGATGTCCAGCGTTGGCCCGTTGCGGTTCTTGGCCACGATCACGGTCGCGTTCTCGTAATCCGTGTCCAGCCGGTGGATAAGCATGACCACGTCCGCATCCTGCTCAATACTCCCAGACTCTTTAAGATCACTCAGTTGGGGTCGACCACCCTCCCTGAATTCCGATTGACGGTTCAACTGACATAAGGCGAGTACCGGCACCCGCAACTCCTTAGCCAAACCCTTTAATGCGTAAGAGACTTTACCAACAGCAATAGCTCGGTTCTCGCCTTCGACGTCGATCAACTGTAGGTAGTCGACTATAATCAGTCCTGTCTTGGATTTCTTGTTCTGCATCTTGGCGCGGTCAATGATCTGATGTACATTAAGCCCCGGGGTGTCATCGATCACGAAGTTAAGGGACTTGAGCGACTCACGGGCCGCAACACCCGCAGCAGAGTTCGCCCCACCTTTTTGAATCCAATCTAAGGGACGGTTCATAATCATCGACATCTGCCGGGCTGCGATTGAATCGTGGTCCATCTCTAAGCTGAAAGCGTGGACCTTCTCGTGCTTGGCGACGCTCGTACCAATCTGGAACCCGAGACCGGACTTACCCTTACTGGGTCTCGCACCGATAATGATTAACTCCCCGCGGTCGCGCTTGAGAATCATCGCGTCGTCAAAGCTTTTGAACCCACTGGGCATGACATCAATCGCCAGGTCCTTAAGGTCGAAGTCCGACAACTGCCGGCCAGGGTACAGGAGTTTATCCGCGTACCCCGGGTCTGCCTTGATCTTGTTCATGATCTGTGCGACTGAATCACTCATACTTTCCCTCTGTTACGATACATCCAACGCTGACTGTGTACGTGCAATGCGGACCTGTGTAAACCCCCGGGGGTGTGTATACCCCGTTGACGTATAGGACGTTGTTTACGCACACAGCGTCAGGTGGATAGACTACCCCATAACACAGTTGGAACGAGTACGTCACATTAGGATTGTGGTATACGTCCGGCACCGAGGCGACGCCGCATCCGGCGCAGAATAACAGTAAAGCTAAAAGTCTCATATTCCCTCCACCATTAGAGTATCACATCTTAGTACTTTGGACACCAAAAAGCGTGGGTTGTCTTCGCTTTTTCTCCACCGCATTCACAGACCGGGGGCTTCCGGGGCACCGCGGATACCGGACCTGTATCTGTAAGTGGCAGAGCGGCGACCAAGAGGAGCTTACCTATGCATAACTCACTACTCGGATAGTAGGACACGTAGAAGGAATTTGACATACCGCATACTGTGCACGAACCTGTAGGTGAATCCCAAATATGGTAGCTCATGTCTTCTCCCACTTGTCAAGCGGACCGTAAGCTTTGGCCGTCAAAGGGTACTTGAATCCAAAGTCTTGTGTAGACTGCTCCATTATTAATTCAAGGTTCTGTTTGCATTGTTCTGCTTGGTTTGCCCAAACTTCCGCAACGATTTCATCATGAACAGGGAACATTGCGCGACCGTGTTTGAATTCTTGGCACCAATTCGCAAATCGATAATATGCCCGATTACACGCCTCTGCGGCTACTCCTTGGATGAGGAAGTTGTACGCTTGTCGCTGTTGGCGGAAGAGTTCGTACTTGTTTTTAGCTGGTGAGAATCGTCGGGATCGTCCTGCAAGATTTGTGATATAGCCGTCTCGGAGAAGTGTACTATTCGTCTGCTCTTTAAGCGCCTTGACTCCTGAGAAACGTTGATAGAAAGTATCAATAATCTTGTTAGCTTCCAAGCTGGAGCACCCAACCATTTTCGCAATCTTGTTGGCCCCCGCACCGTATTGTAAAGCGAAATTAATATTCTTAACTTGACTTCTAGGTATATTAAACCCAGCTTTGTCCAGATCAGCTTTAAATAAATCATGCTTGCTTGCTCCTCCGCATACGATTTCTTTCAGCCCGGGGTCGTCGGTAAGGTTTAACTCGACGACTACTTCAAGCTGAGCGTAATCAGCGCCAATAATACACATTCCAGGACTAGGTATAAAGAAATTCCTAATACGGCCCGTTTTAGGGAGATTTCCCATGTTCGGGTTACTATGAGAAATGCGACCAGTACTAGTGCCGGATACGTTAAAGCTCGGATATATTTTGGAATCTTGGACTCGCTCAAGCATGCCCTTAATGAACGTCGCATAAACTGCCTTTACGTCTTTGTAGTCAACAAGTGGCTGTAAATCTGGTCGATCTGTTGCAAGAGATTGTAGAGTTTCGAAGTCAACCGACGGATTTCCCGTCTTCGTTTTGTTGAGCACGGGGAGTCCAAGCGCTTCATACACAAGCCATGCAATCTGCTTATCTGATTCGAAACTGAACGTAGGTCTTTTGATACGAAGGCGTTGATCGACACTTGGTTCGGTTTTGAGCTTACTGGCCCACTTTTCGATGTCTTTGGAGTGTTTCTCGAATTCCCAGACCCTGCAGTAGTCATTGTAATCCTTTCGGAGTTTCACCAACCAATCATTGATCATCCCTTCGGTCTCGGTCTTGACCTCAACCATAAGCGGGACGTTGACATTCAACCCATTGAGTTCAGTGTCCAGCAATGCCGCGGACAACTTGCGGGTATGCTCATACAATGGGCGTAGGTTGTCGTCTTCCATTACCGCGACAAAGTCCGACTTACCCAACCGATACGTATAAATCGCGTCTTTACAAGCGTACTCTAACGCCTCTTCCGCCGGCGCGTCTTCGTAGTTCTTGTACTTGGACCAGAACACAGACTTATAATCATCCCCAGCCATAAGCTTAACACGAGCATCAAGGGAATGCTCGGCGTTATCATCAAGTAAATGATGCATATCGATAAGATTATGACAATTAGTCTCACGGAGATCGCATCCATTCTTCAAAAGTATGATGGTGTCACAGTGGTTGTAATCCTGCAAGAACACGAGTTTCCTTGACTTAAGAGTAGGGGTGAGCGTGGGCAAGAGTGAGGGAGACACTGCCCACGCCCGATTGTCGTCCGCCACGATAACGGACAGAAGTTTGGTAGTTCTAGGGTCACCCTTGACATATTCAGTATCTACCGCGATTACTTCTGGCATGATCTGACACAAGTCTCGGGCTTGCTGTTCTGTTTCAACTCGAAAGAATTCCATTACTCCCCTCAGAGCTAGGATTAATCAATACTGGACGCAGTCGCGGCTTTGGCTCCGACCTTACCCGCGATCTTACCAACTCCCGCGCCACCTTTCGGAGACATCGGGGGCAGGATTTCCGCGAAATAGTGCTTGTTGCCTTTCTGCGTGACCTTGTTGAATCTGAAAAGAATCGCCGAACCGACGCGGATGTTCTCCATGATCGTGTTCAGGTTCTCTTCGGTCACTTGCAGAAGCACTGAACCTTCACCGAAGCTTGAATTCTCGAATGCTCCGCCGAGGCTGGGGTTAAACTTGGTTCCATCTTTCTTGGTTTGTGTAGGCATGCGCCCTCCTTAAAGGTTGAAGTCTTTGCAGACAGTTTCGTACACAGTTTCAAGCTTGGCGACAGGGATTTTAGACAACCCTACTCCGCCGAGGTATTTCGTTTTGAAGTCCGCCGCCGTGATTTGGCCCGACGCTTCGAGGGACTTGAACGCCGCGGCGACGAGTTCTTTGACGGGGCGCTGTTTTGGGGTGCCGACATCTCCACCACTTGCGCCCGATTGCTTGCTAACTGCATCAGCTTTGCTGATAGGCTGCTGCTTGTCGACTGATACGTCAGGGGTCCCGACGTATTCTTGAGTCTTGTCATACAATGCCAACCCCATACTTCTACCAAGGTTCTTACACGCGCGCTTCACGGCGTCGCTCACGGCTTCCTTGGTTGCAAGCTCGTGGGCTTTACCAGGGGATTTCTTGTCGGTACCGTCGCCATAACCGACCTCGGTAAAAAACACCCGTCTACCTTCAACTGACACGTCAAGTTGAACTTGAGCGATATAACTGGTACCGAATGCCTCGCCGCTGTACTGCTCGATTTTACCCTCAAACACACATTTAAGGTCAACAATACTGTAACCCCAATTACCTTGTCCAAAGACCTGGTTCATGCGGTCGATAACGTACCAAGTCTCAAGGTAGCTGAGTTCTTTTCCGCTCTGCGCACGATGCGCGATCACGTCTTTAGGGATGTTCTCGTCCAGTGTTTGCTGGATAGCTGTCTTTGTCATTCTAGTTCTCCTCCGTATGCCATTGAGTCTAAAGCATACCAAAACTGAAACTCTTTGTCAATAAGTTCTTTTATGAATTTGTCGTCCCGGTCCACAATTACTTGTGCAATTGAATCCCCATCAATGGGATTACCCCGGACTTCGCAAACTCCGGCGTAAATACATTGGTCATAACCCGTCACGAACAACTGGTGTTGCATTTGGACGTAATGGTCCTGGGGCACTACTCCATGCAGTTTCGCCGCCGCCCATTTTTGGTAGCCTTCTGTACCGCGGTTAAACCTCTCCTTAGATTGGGAGGACAAAAGCTTTATCTCAGCAATAATCTTGCGATCAGGATTATGCCCATCCAAACTAGCGCGGACAAACTCAAACCGGTTAGAAACCACATTACTTGCCGCAAGACTGTATCCGGAGTTTGCTTCGAGGAGCTTCCTTGTGATTTCTTCAATCCGGTTACCTCGTTCTTTAATATATTTGTTCTCGTCGTCCTCGGGCTGTACCGGACCAGCTTTCTCCAAAAGCAACTGCTTCGGCGTCTTGAACCGTGACACGCCAGCAATGATACTAGCGTCACTAGAGCCGATGCCTTGGTGCCGCCACGCCAACCATGCCGCGCGGTCTGGAAATTCGAGTGTCTTGAATCTCATTTACCCTCCGGAATACGAATCATGTGGCCGCATATACGGCACTTGAGCCAAGGCTTACCACCTGCGTACACTGTATCCATCCACCCTGTGCAATACGGGCAGGTCGGCGTCGGGTCCTTATGATTTGGGTTTCCGGTCGTCGAGTTCTGGATGGGTAATACCAAACTCAATAAGAAAGGCCGCGTTACATCGTAAGTGGGCCATGTGGGGAAGGCCGGATTCAGGGTCATTGGTCTCTCCTTGTATATAAGCGTTTACGTGGCGGAGTATCGAGTCACAGACAGAAAGGAACGGCAACCCTTTCTTCCAGTTGTCCCGGCTGTATTTCTTCGCGCCGAACATCATTACGAGAGCTTCTTGTTTCTGGGCTTCGTAAGGGATAAGTGTAAGCTGGACCTTGCCGTCATTCTTACGGTCCGCCAATGGTTGCGAAAATACTAAGTGACACGTGTCGTGTTTACCCGTTTTAATGCAAAACTCCCGGTCATTACAGCATTTAGTGATTGTTGAAGCTGTCGTCATCGCTTGTTCCTCCTCCGTTATCCAAGTTTATGATACAATTCAAGTTCAGCCTCCCGCCGCCGGCGCAAGCCGGGGTTAAACACACCGTTGACATGATCAAACTCCAACCACTCCGCATCCGGAGACTTCCCGGCATTGACCAGCTTCAAGGTATTGGACAGTTTTACAGTGCCCAACCCGACATTGAATGCCAGACAGATCAAGGCGGAGTACTGGTTGTCATTCACTAATTCAGAGATGAAGTGGTCGAGTTGGTAGAATTTTTGTAAATCTTGCTTCAGGTACATATCTGCCTGCGCCTGATTGACCGTCATGCCCTGAACTACCGTAGGGTCTATGATCGCGGAATGCCCGTAGCCGATTGTCCAGATACCCTTCTGGTCTTGGTAACTGTTCAACCGGCATGATTCAAAGCTTTTAAGCAGGGCTAAGCCTGCGGCGTTGATTTCTCTCATGTAACCTCACAAGCTATGCGTTAGAATTAATCGGGCGGCTTCAATTAAAATCAAAGTCCCGGCGGCCACCTTAATTGGGTCATGCAAGGGCGACGCGATGACCTTCGCTTGGTCGGACTTGATCTGCTCGTCCAGCGCGGACTTGGCTTGGTATTGTTGGATTTCCGCGTCCTGGTCAGCTACCACGGTCTTGCACTTATTGACCACGTCAAGGCAGAGTTTCAGGTTACTCGCGTCGTCAGCGTGGCAGTTACTTGTTGCTAGTGCTAGGACCAGCGTTATCATTAAGACCACGATTAAGCGCATTCTCTGCCTCCTGTAAGGCGGACTTGTCATCCGCGGTTTTCTGAGCGTCGGCAGCGATTGCCGCAACGACAGGTTGTTCTTTCTTCGTGTCAGTCTCGATCTGAGTGGTAAAGTACTTGTTCCGGAAGTACTGATACAGGAGATAGATCAGCCCGGCGACTACAGCGCCGATGCCTCCGTATGATTGTAACTGGTTCACAGCCGCCTCCAATTCTTTTCAATAAAGGTGGCGATACGTTTGAAACTCCAACCGCTATCATTAAAACTCGCGAGACTGCGCGCGTCATGATTATCGATACGATGGCCACATGCTGTACGCAATCCAGACCAGTTGCGAACTCTTTGATGCCCAGGACCCCCTAAAACGGAAGTTAATGCATCGGATGGTTGATGGGGATACGGACTAATATCCCGCAAGACCCCTAAACAACAAAATGAACCGTTAGAGCTCTTAAGTTTTCCAACTCCTTGTTTATACTTTCCGCTTCGCAGTGCTTTGACCCATTTTCGCATTACATTGTACTTCACAGTCTGTTCTCCTTTTTCATCTTTGCTTCAAGCGCGATGATCTCGTCTTTGGTAAATATCCGGACCGGCAACGGCGGGGATGGTGGTGTGTCTCGAACATCGTTCCAGTGATACGGTTCACCGTTCAGGTAATGGTTGTTCATAGTAGGCCGGTACGGAACAAAGGTCCTGGGGCCTACAAGAACTCCGTCCCAGTCTTCATCAAGAATCTCAATGTGTCTCATTTATGACTCCTTATCAAGTACTCAAGGGCTTGTATTTGTCGTTCACGTTCGGCGTTGGCGGCGGGGTTGGCGTCGGCGATGTAGGCGGCTTCGGCGTAGCCGGCGGCGGCGTAGGCGGCGGCGTAGGCGGCGGCGTCGGCGGCGGCGTCGGCGAAGACGGCGGCGGTGGCGGCGGCGGGGTCGGCGGTGTAGGCGGCGG
>Ga0181525_10000437_pt1 | contig 36545 bp, 32 predicted proteins | sample PEATcosm2014_Bin_48_FD_121100 | JGI IMG/M metagenome (GOLD analysis project Ga0181525, IMG submission 121100) | Peatland microbial communities from MTU Mesocosm Facility, Houghton, MI, USA - PEATcosm2014_Bin06_10_metaG | ecosystem: Environmental > Terrestrial > Soil > Wetlands > Peat | place... | reverse complement strand
TCGCCGGCGCGCACGGGCAGCGCGACATTGCCATCGGCGTCCTGCGGGTCGGGAAGATCGTCCGCCGCGTAGGCGTCGTGCGCATCGTGCGCGGGCGCGGCGCCGGCGTTGCTGCCCGGATCCGTTGCACCGCCGTGGGCGGCCGGATGTCCGGCGGTCTCGGTCGGCAGTTCGGGGGTCGGCGCGCTTGCGTCGCTGGGGGAGGACGGGTTCATGGGGTCGGGGCGCTCTTTTCGTTCACGGGTTCCGGCGTGGTCGCACGGGTCTACTGCAGTTCGGCATGCAAGCCGTCCACGCCCGGGGGCGCGGGCGGCACGGGGGATGCGGGCACGGGAGCGTCGTCGGGCGCCGTGGCCGGGTCGGCATCCAGCGCCACGGCTGCGCCGGCCGGCACGGCCGACGCGTCGTCATCGGTGTCGGCGGCGTCGAACATGCCCAGCGTGGCCGTATCGGCCGGCGCGCCGCCGGCGCCCGGCGCGGCCTCGGCGGCGCCGTTCGGGAAGGGCAGCTCGAAGCGCGCGTTGGGCGTGGTGGCGTCGGCGCCGATCGGCGGCAGCTCCTGCAGCGAGCGCAGGCCGAAGTCGTCGAGGAAGGCGCGCGTCGTGGCCAGCAGCCCGGGGCGCCCGGGCGCCTCGCGGTGGCCGATGGTCTCGATCCAGCCGCGCTCCTCGAGGGTCTTGATCACGTTGGCCGAGGCGGTGACGCCGCGGGTCTCCTCGATGTCGCCGCGCGTGACCGGCTGGCGGTAGGCGATGATGGCCAGCGTCTCGAGCACGGCGCGCGAGTAGCGCGGCGGCTTTTCGGGGTTGAGGCGGTCGAGTATCGGCCGCATGGCCAGCGTGCTCTGGAAGCGCCAGCCGGTGGCCAGCACCACGAGCTCGACGCCGCGGCCGTTCCAGTCGCTGCGCAGCTCTTCGAGCAGCACGCGGATGGTGTCGTCGTCGATTTCGTCGGTGAACAGCCGCCGCAGCTGTTCGATGGGCAGGGGCTGCTGGGCCGTCAGCAGCGCGGTCTCGAGAACGATCTTGGCCTCATGCGTGTTCATGGTGTGCGTCGGTAGTGGTCGGGCCGGCGGGGGAGCCTGGCATGTCGCAGCGGTGCCGCAATGGCTAACGCAAGGAGTTCGGAGCGACCGAACAGGTACATATAGATTTCCGGTTTACAAGATCCGCTGAACCCGGCGGCGCAGGTGAGCAGGCGCCCCGGACGGGTTGCATCGGACGGTAAGGCACGTAAGCGCCGCACGTACGCGGGGGTGGACGGACGCCACCCCCTGCGCCGGAATTGCCAGGGCGCCTGGTATGCGCCTCATACGGCTATCCGGGGTGGCTGCCGCCAGTAGCGGCCGCACTATTCTCAACTGGCGCGGTAACTGCCGTATGGACTGGCCAGCTGTCGCTGTCCGCTGCAGTGCCGCGCTATTGCGCTCGAAGCAATGTCGCGCTGCCTGCCGCTGCCCATAAGTGCTTTTCCAGTGTATCACGCACCCCGGCCGCCGCAAGCCCATTTGCCGTGCTGCGGGCCGCGCCGGCACCGCGGTTGACAAGCGATACTGTAAGCATTTACAGTGTAACTTCTCCAGTTGGCAGCCGCCCGCCTCCCGCCCGCGCGCCCAGGGGATCACACATGGGAACCCAGCCGTGAACATAGACCCCGCAAACGTGCTTACCGCCCGCCAGGGTGAAATCCTCGAATTCATCCGCGGCGCGCTGGCCGAAAGCGGCGCCCCGCCCACCCGCGAGGAAATCTCGCGCGCCTTCGGTTTTCGTTCGCTCAACGCCGCCGAACAGCACCTGCAGGCCCTGCAGAAGAAAGGCCTCATCGAACTCGTCTCGGGCACGTCGCGCGGCATCCGGCTGCGCGATTCGGTGCGGGCGCTGGGCGAGGCCGCCCGCGAGTTCGGCCTGCCGCTCATCGGCAAGGTCGCCGCCGGCAGCCCCATCCTGGCCCAGGAAAACGTGCTCAAGCGCCCGGCCGTCGATCCGGCCACGTTCAAGCCCCGCGCCGATTACCTGCTGGAGGTGCGCGGCATGAGCATGCGCGACGCCGGCATCCTCGATGGCGACTGGCTGGCCGTGCACCGCCAGAACCAGGCCAACAACGGCCAGATCGTCGTGGCCCGCCTCGGCGACGACGTCACCGTCAAGCGCCTCAAGGTGCGCGGCACGCGCGTCGAACTGATCGCCGAGAACCCCGAATACAACTCCATCATCGTCGACACCCGGCGCGAGCCTCTCGTCATCGAGGGCCTGGCCGTGGGCGTCATCCGCGCCGCCGTCTGAACCGGCACGCTCTTCCCGCAACCCCTGGCCTCGCAGGAATTCCATGGAAACAAGCCCGCTGGAGCCGTGCGCACTGCGCGCCGCCACTACCCTGGTCCCCCGCCTGCGCTCGGCCGGCACCGCCGGCCTGCCGATCTGGCGTGGCGACGAATGGCAGGCCGACGGCGCCGCTGCCGATTGCGCCGCCACGGGCTTCGCCTCCCTCGACCAGGAACTGCCCGGCCAGGGCTGGCCCCGCGGCCAGCTGGTGGAGCTGCTTGTAGAGCATCCCGGCATCGGTGAACTGGGCCTGCTGCTGCCCGCACTGGCCGGCCTGGCGCGCACGGGGCGCAGCTGCGTCTGGGTATTGCCCTGCCCCGCCGCCCGGCCCGAGCGCAGCGTTGCCGATGCGGCCGCGTCCGACACGGCGCAGGCGCTGCCCTATGCGCCCGCGCTGGTCGAGGCGGGGCTCGATCTGGCGCAGCACATTTTCGTCAAGCCGCTCACCGCGCGCGAGAGCGGCTGGGCCCTGGAACAATCGTTGCGCACGGCCCATCTGGGAGCCCTCATCGGCTGGCTGCCCGACAGCAACGGCGCCGATGCCGATTTCCGCGAACTGCGCCGCCTGCACCTGCTGGCACAGCGCCATCGCGCGCTGGTCTTCGTCCTGCGCGGCGCGCGGCACGCGCAATCGCCCTCGCCGGCCGCGCTGCGCCTGCAACTGCAAGACGCTGGCGGCGTACTGCAGGTGCGTGTGCTCAAGCGCCGCGGCCGCCCGCTGCTCGAAGCCGTAGCCCTGCAGGTGCATCCGGCGCGCTGGAACCGCCCCGCCGTAGCCGTACCGCTGCCCGCTCCCACCGCCGTCACTCCCGCGGCCCCCGAGAGCATCGGCACCGCGGCGGCCTGGTCGGCACGCATACCCTCGCTGCGCCAGGTGGCGCGCACCCTGGCCGCCAGCGGCGACTGGGGCATGCCCGCGGCCCTGTCACCGGCGCCGCTCGCCTGAAGCACACGGCCGCCCCCCGGTGGCCACCGGCAGACCCTGCCGCACTCACGGCACCGCGTCCGGATAGCGGCGCGCCAGGTCCGCGGTCCAGCCGCCGGCCCCGATGATCGCCGCGTACAGGCCGGCCGAGGGACGCGGCGTGCGCTTGAAATCGTGCTCGTAATCCACGGCCACCAGGCCGAAGCGCGCATCGAAACCCTCCGTCCACTCGAAGTTGTCGATGTACGACCAGTGGAAATACCCGCGCAGGTCGACCTTCTCCTGGTGCAGGGCCAGCCACATCTCGCGCACATGCGCGGCCAGGTAGCGCTGGCGCCCGCGGTCGTCGTCGGCCGCATCGGCGGTGCCGTTCTCCAGTATGTACACCGGCTTGCCGTAGCGCGCGGCGGCGCGCGCCAGCGTCGTGTACAGCCCGTGCGGATAGACGGTCCAACCCAGGTCGTTGCGCGGCTCCGCCGGCGCCTGCGGATCGTGCAGCAGGATCTGCGGCGCATCCGGGTGGAACACATCGCCCCGGACGTACACCCGCATGTAGTAGTTGATGCCGATGAAATCCTGGCTGCCCGCCAGGCCCGGGATCTCCCGGTCGATGGCGGTGTTGGCGATGCGCAGCCGCCCGCTCGCGATGGCGTCGGGAAAATCCCAGTTCCATCCCTGGTCGACGTAGCGCGCCAGCAGGCGGTCGAGCGGCGCGCCGTTGCGCAGCGGCGCGAAGGCGTTGATGTTCTGCGCGATGCCGACGCTGATGTCGGCGTGGCGGGCCGCCGCCACCGCATGGAGCGTGCGGTAGGCGATCGCATGCGCGCGCAGCAGCCCGGCGTACACCTCGGCCGCCGCCGCGATGTCCGCGCGCTGCTCCAGCGGCGGATAGCTGCCTTCCACGTATCCGTTGTACAGGCTCACCATCGGTTCGTTGAGCGTGCACCACAGGGTCACGTCCGGAACGAAGTTCTCGGCGACGGCCGTCACGTAGCGCTGCCAGTGCTCCATCGCGTCGGCGCGTTCCCAGCCGCGCCGGCCCGTGGCGTCCGGCGCGAAAAACCACTCGGGCGACACGTAGTGGAACAGCGTGACAAGCGGCGTGATGTGGTTGCGCCGCATCTGCGCCAGCAGTTGCCGGTAGTAGGCAATCCCCGCGCTCGACGGCTGCGCCATGCCGGCGCGCGGAAACAGGCGCGCCCACTCGATCGAGATGCGGAACGCGTTGATGCCCATGGCGGCCGCCTGGGCCAGGTCGGCCGCGTGGCGGGTGTCGAAGCCGGTCTTGGCCGCGCGCACCTGCGCCGACCAGCGGCCGAAATCGCGGATGTGGCCGGGCACCGTCGTGCCCAGCGCCGTGCCGGCGGCAAAGCGACCGTGCGCCAGGACATCGCGTTCGAAGGCCGCCCAATCACTGGCCTGCCCGACCTCGATCTGCGTTCCCGCGGTGGCGACGCCCCAGAGGAATGACGCCGGAAACCGCGGCTCGGCGGCGTCGGCCGCCGGCGTGACGAAGGTGTCGTCGCGGCCGGGCAGCGCCCGTTGCCACGCCAGGCCGCCGGCCAGTGCCACCGCAAGGGCGGCCAGCGCGACGCGCAGCCGCCAGCGACGTGCCGGCATCGCCCCCTTCCCCGGCGACCGCATCGCGCCGCGCCGCTAGCGCGGCGCCTCCGCGGGCAGCACCGGCAGGCGCGCGGCGATGCGCGCGTCGCGCAGCCCCAGCAGGTCGCCGAACTGCAGCAGCACCGCCTCGCTCTGCAACGGCCGCAGGAAGAGGAAATCGTCGACGTCGATGGCCACCTTGGCCGAGGCGCTGTAGCCCTGCTGGTTGGAGCTGACGTAGGCGAAATGCGGCTGCACCCCGGGGGGCGCCGCGCACTGCGCGAGCCAGTTGCCGCCGTAGGCGAAGAGCATCTGCGCCTGGTTCGGATCCCAGGCCCGCAGCAGCGGCCCGGTCCACTCCAGCGCCGGTAGGCGCGCACCCTCCAGGCGCTTGAGCACCGGCGTGGCGATGAACGCGCTGGCCTCGAAATCCTCCAGCACGGGCAGGTCGTAGTGCAGCGGCTTCATCAGGCAGGTGCCGGCCGACAGGTCGTTGACCAGTGTGTCGCCCTCGTAGTGCCGGAAGGTCGGACTGCCGGCGGCATTGAAGGTCAGCGGCCCGGCCGCCAGCGCGGGAAACCCGGCGCGCAGCGCCGCGACGAAAGCGCCGTAGCGCGCCCGCACCTTGGGCCGCTCGCGCTCGGCCAGGAACGCCGGCAGGCCCATCAGGTGCGCGTCGTAGCCCATGAATCCGGCGAACTCCAGGTGGCGCGGATCGTCGGCAATCGCCTGCAGCGCCCGGCCCATCGCGGCCGGCTCGGCGAAGCCGCCGCGGTGCAGGCCCACGTCGATCTCCAGGTTGATGCGCATCCGCACCCCGAGCGTGCGCGCCAGCGCGTGGTATTGCGCCAGCCGCGCATCGCTATCGATCAGCCACTGCAGCTGGCGCGCCGCATCGAAGCGGCCGCTGGCCTCGCGGTAGTAGGTGCTCGCGGCGGCGACCGGCAGCGGCTTGCCCAGCAGGATGTCGGCATCGGGGCGCAGCCGGCTGATCGCCTGCAGGAACGGCACGTGAAAGACCATCAGCGCGCGCGTGCCGGCGCGCCGCGCGATGTAGTCGACCAGCTCCGCGCTGGGCACCGACTTGACCACGATGCGGTAGGTCTTGGCCGGTGCGACCGCCAGCGACCGCGCCACGCGATCGATATTGCGGTCGAGCCGGTCCAGGTCGATCAGCAGCGACGGCCGGTCCACGCCCTCGCGGCGCAGCAGGCGGTTCATTTCGGCGAAGTACGGCGGATAGGCGCCGCCGCGATCGGCAGGGCGGGCCAGCAGCGCCGCCGTTGCGGCGGCGGTGCCGGCGAGCAGCACGGTGCGGCGGGCGGTCACGGCTCAGACCCCGAAGAGCGACTTGAGATGGCCATTGAGCATCCGCCCCTGCGGATCGACGGCGCGGCGCGCCTCCTGGAAGTCCTGCCAGTGGCGCGCATACAGGCCGGCGAGGCGCCGGGCGTCGAGCGTATGGATCTTGCCCCAGTGCGGCCGTCCCTCGTACTTCCAGAAGATCGGCTCGACGTGGCCGAAATAGTCGCGGTAGTCGAGGTCGCCATACTGGTGGACCGATATCGAGCAGCCGTCGCGCCCCTCGAACATCGACAGCCAGATGTCGTCGGCCCGCACGTAGCGGTATTCCAGCGGCATGCACACCGGCAGGCGGCGGTCCTGCACGGTCTGCAGGATCTCGCGCACGCAGGCCGGGCCGGCCTCGGCCGGCACCGTGTACTCCATCTCGCGAAAGCGCACCATGCGCACGTGCGGAAAGACCTGGTACGAGGGGCCGGTGCGCACCGTGCTCGCCGCGCCGCCCACCACGGCGCTCAGGACGCGGTCGTAGATCGCGCCGCCGGCCGGCAGCAGCGCCAGCGTCTCGAAGACACGGCGCAAGGTCTGGGCCGCCTGCGGATCCTCCTCGCCCACGTCGTGGTCGCCGGGCTGCGCCAGGTCGGTGGCCACCGTAACGCACAGCGCCGAGTGCGGCAGCGGCAGGAACTCGAAATGCCGGTGCCGCTCGCGCCGCGCGACGATGTCCTCGAGCACCTCCTCGGTCTTCTCGATCCGGTCGGTCTCGGTGAGCCGGTAGGCCGGCTGGTTCTGCAGGCGCAGCCGCGTCACGATGCCCAGCGCCCCCAGCGATGCGCGCGCGGCCTGGAACAGCGGGCGATTGCGCGCCGCCGAGCACTCGATCAGTTCACCGCCGGGCGTGGCCAGCGTGAGGCCGGCGACGTACGAGGACAGCGATCCGAAGCCCATGCCGGTTGCATGCGCGCTGCAGGCGATCGCGCCGCCCATCGACAGGTAGTCCATGTCCGGCATGTTGGGCAGCGCCTGGTCGATGTCCGCCAGCAGCGGCCCGAGGACGCGCATGCGCGTACCGGCCCAGATCTGGGCCTGGCACGCGGCGCCGTCGTGGTCCACCAGGCCGCTGAGCAGGTCGGTGGCCACCAGCGTGTCGTCGGTGGGCACGACCGCGCTGAACGAGTGGCTGGCGCCGACCGGGCGTATCGTGCCGCGCGCGCGCCGCAGCACCTCGGCCACCTCGCCCTCGCTGGCCGGGGCGGCGCGCTGCGCCGGGACGCAGGCCTGGTTGCCGGCCCAGTTGATCCACGGCAGCCGCTGGCCCGGCGTGTAGCCGACCGGGGCCTGCGGCTCGGGCCCGCGGCGCTCGCAGCCCGGCAGCAGGCCGATGGCCGCGCCGGCCGCGGCGCCGCGCAACAGCCGGCGCCGCATGCCCGGCGGCAGTGCCGATGGTTTCATGGCTTCGCGTCCTCCCTCAGCGCGCCGGCAGGGCCGCCATGAAGCGGATCAGCGCGCGCAGGTCCTGTTCCGAACAGGCGCTGCAGCCGCCCAGCGGTGGCATGCCGCGCAGGCCCAGGACCACGTGCACCAGCAACTGGTCCTCGCCCTGGCGCGCCCGCTCCTTCCAGGCCGGCGCATCGCCCAGCTGCGGCACGCCGATATCGGGGCGCGCGTGGCACTGCACGCAGTTGTTGGTCAGCAGCGCCACCTGGCGCTCGGTGAGTTCGGCGGCGCCGGCCGCCGGCCAGGGCAGCAGCGGCAGCAGCGCGCACAGGCGCGCGGCAAGCCGGCGCCGGCCGGCGCGCCGCGCCGCGCGCGCACGGGCCTCACATGCTGGCATTGAGCTCGACGCCGACGAAGCGCGGCGGCGTCACCGTCGCGTCGGGCACGCCCAGCGTGAAGGCCGCCTGGCCGCCGTTCTGCTGGGTCACGACATACTGCTTGTTCAGCGCATTGTTGACCAGCAGCGCCGCGCCATAGTGCTGGTCCGGCGTCTGCCAGCCCAGGCGCAGGTCGACGCGGCTTTGCGCCGTGCCGGTCTGCACCGTGCCGGTGTTCAGGCAGCTGTACTCCTCGATCAGCTGGGTATTGCAGCGCAGGGCCGAGGTGTGGCTGCCCTGCACCAGCAGCTCGGTGCGACCGCCCAGCGTGGTCCAGGCCAGGCGCGCGCCGCCCGAGACGGTGAGCAGCGGCGTGCCCACCGGCTGCCCATCGAGGCTCACCGGCAGGCCGGTGAGCGGATCGGCATAACTGTACTGGTCGTAGCGCTGGCGCAGGTATTCGGCCGCGGCGAACAGCGACAGCGCATGCAGCACCTCGACCCTGCCGCCCAGGTCCGCGCCGTAGGCGCTCTGGTTGCTGGTCGTGACGTCGTAGACCGGCACCGCGCCGGCGCTCACGAGCGTGATGTTCTGCAGGTTGGTGAAGCGGTAGCGGAACAGCGACGCCTCGAACGCGGCGTGGATGGCCGGCACGCTGCCCTTGACCCCGACCTCGAAATTGGTCATGTGCTCGGGCTCGAAGCGGGCCAGCGGGCTGAACACGTCGAAGCCGCCCGACTGGTAGCCCTTGGACACCGAGGCGTAGGCCATCGTGTCGGCGCCGAATTTGCGGTCGAGGACCAGCCGCGGGCTCAGGTTGCTCCAGCCGTGGCTGGCCGATACCGGCGTGGCGGCGGTGGCGGCGGCATTGCTGAAGATGATGTTGGTGAGCGGCGGCACGGTGGCGCCCGAGAGCGCGCTCAGCACCGAGCCGGCCACCTGGCCGAAGGTGCCGCCGTAGGGCGCGAACTGCGCGTCGAGGGCCGGCGCCGAATAGGCAGGCACGTACCAGTCGACGCTCTTGCGATCGAGCGTCTCGCGCAGGCCGGCGGTCAGGTTGGTGGCCGGCGCGAGGTGCCAGATCGCGTCGCCATAGACCGAATAGGCCGTCGAGCGCGAATGGTTGACCATCTGTTCCGACCAGGGATTGCCCAGCCCCAGGCCAGGGGCGCCCAGGGCCTGGTCGAGGGTGCCGAACAGCGGCAGGCCGAACAGCGGTGCGCCGGTGTTGTGCGAGAACAGCGTGTCGATCGAGTCGGTGGTCGTGTCGACGGTGCTCGCCTGGTCGGCATGCACCAGGTAGAAGCTGGCCCCGGCCACCCAATCGAGGCGGGCGTCGTGCGCCGCCAGCTTGAATTCCTGCTGGAAGCTGGAATTGACCTCCGCATTGATCGTGCCCAGGTAGGTCAGCGTGCTTGCCGTGCCGTCGTCGCTTTCCTCGTTGTACGAGCGGAAATGCCGGTAGGCGCTGTTCGAGGAGAAGCGCCACGCGCCCAGCGGCATCTCGACACGCACGGTCAGGCCGTCGAAGGTGCGCGACTCGCGATCGGGCGCGTCGTTCTGCAGCGGAGCGTCGAGCGGATTGATCAGCTCCGCGTTGGTGGCGGGAATCGCCGGCACCGTGCCCGCCGGCACGCGCACCAGGCTGAAGCCCGGCCGCGCCGCCTGGTCCAGCGCCTCGTGTTCCCAGCTGGCGACCACCTTCGTGTCGGCCGCGGGCGACCACTTGAACGAGGCGCGCGAACCCCAGGTGGCATCGCCGCCCATCTTCTGGCCCGTGGTCTCGTTGGTGACCCAGCCATTGCTGTTCTTGCTCTCGGCCGAGAGGCGCACCGCGGTGGTATCGGTGAGCGGCGCATTGACCATGGCCTCGGTGACGACGGTGTCGAAGCGCCCGAAACGCACCAGCGCGTTGGCGTCGGCGGCCTGCTCCGGCTCGTTGGTGACAATGGAGATCGCGCCGGCAGCGCTGTTGCGCCCGAACAAGGTGCCCTGAGGACCCTTGAGCACCTCGACGCGCTGGACGTCGTTGAAGTTCATCAGCGAACCACCGGTCTTGCCGGTGTAGATGCCGTCGACATAGACCCCGACCGGGGCATCGGTGCCGATGCCGAAGTCGCTCGCGCCGATGCCGCGCAGGTAGAACACCGGCTGCGTCGGCTGCGAGGCGTCGACCGACAGGCTGGGCACGTAGCCGTTGATGTCGGCCAGGTTGGCCGCGCCCAGGTCGCCGATCTGCTTCTCGCCCACGACCTGCATGGCAATCGGCACGTCGCGCTCGGACTGGCTGCGCGATTGCGCGGTGACGGTGATCGGCTCGATCTCGCTCTCCTGCGCGTCGGCCGCCGGCACGACGAGCGCGGCCAGCGCGCCCAGCACGGCCATGCGGACCGACGCTGTGGAACCCTGCATCCCCTGCTTGCTCATTTTGTTCTCCCCTCCGTGAAATGTGAATCCGCTGCGATGGCATTGCTGTCCTGTCCGGGTCCGCGCTTCCCGGCCGCCGGCGCGGCGCCGGCGGGCGGCGGCGGGCGGGCGTGGCGTCCCAGGCCCGGCACGAGCAGCACGGCCGCGGCCAGCGCGAAGGCGGCGCATACCGCCGGCACCGGGCGCGCATCGTCGCCGGCCACGAACAGCGCGGCGGCCAGCGGTCCCAGCGCCACGCCCAGCAGCTGCAGCGCCGGCACGAGCATGGCCACGCGCCCGGCCGGATCGGCGGCGAAGGCCAGGCGCACATGGAACGGCATGACGAACATCCAGATGAAGCCGAAGGCCGCGCACGACACGGCAAAGCGCTCGACCGCCGGACCGGCGATCGCATGGATCGACCAGGCGCAGGCCGCCTGCAGCAGTGCGCCGGCCAGCAGCACCGGCACCGCCGCACTGCGGCGCACCAGCACCGCGGCGGCACTCCCGCCCAGCACCTGGAACAGCAGCACCAGCGCCACGAGCAGTTGCACGGCGGTGCCGTCGTAGCCCGCGGCGCGCCCGAGCGGATCGAGATAGGCCCACAGCGAGCCGATGGCGGCCATCTGGCAGATCACCACGAGGCAGCTGAGCACGGTGCCCCCGGTGAGCGGCAGCCGCGCCGACCCGGGCGCCACCAGCGCTGTCAGGTGCGCCGGCAGCCAGCGCGCCACGGCCAGCAGCGCGAGCGTCAGCGCCGCCAGAACGGCAAAGCCGCCCTGCCAGCCCGCCGCCGGGATCACCACCCAGGCCAGCAACGCCGCGACCGCGGCCTGGGCCAGCGTCTGGCTCACCAGGAAGATGCCGGCGAGCCGGTCGGGCGCGCGCGCGCGGACGATGATGCTGGTCGTCACCCATACCAGCACGCCCTCGCCCAGCCCGCAGAGCGCGCGCATGCCCGCCAGGGCCGCATCGCCGGACAGGCGCAGCGTGGCGACATCGGCGACGGCGACGAACAGCGCCGCCGCCGCGCACACCTGGCGCAAGCGCCCCGGCGGCAGCAGCGCATTGCCGAGCACGACGCCCAGCCCCAGCGCGATGATCTCGCCCATCGCGACGATGCCGACGCCCTCGAGCGTGAGGGCATGGCGGGCGACGAGTTCGCCCAGCAGTATCGGCTGCAGCCCGGGGATCAGCAGGGCGACGGAGCCCACCGCCAGCGCGGCGGTCACCGCCGGCCACGGTGCTGCCGCCTGCGTGCCCGCGTCCGCGCTGCGTTCAATAGCCACGAACGTCCTCCGCCAGCAAGCCCTGCGCGAAGCGCCCGGCGGCACGGCGCTGGTCGCGCGCCAGGCGCCCGGTGGCGATCCGGCAGACCCACCAGGGCAGCGTCGTGACCGGTCCGCCGGTGGCGCACGCCAGCACATAGGCGGTGGCGCACTTCTCGAACAGTTCCGCATTGAAGACCATCCGCTGGCAGGTCGTGCCCAGGCACGCCACCACCCCGTCGAGCAAGGCCGCGTTGCCGCCGGGCGCCAGCGCCCGGGCGAGCGCGGCGTCCAGCGCAGCGTGCGGCGCGGCGCCCGGCCCCTGGCCTTGCAGCCCCGGCGGCGGCATCCGGCCCAGGTGCCGCGCCTGCTCGTCGAAGGCCAGCGGGATGGCGCCACCCAGGCCGACCAGCGCGCGGCCGAAGCGCCCGCCGCCGATGAGCACCGCGCCCACGTCGGCGCGCCGCGCATAGATGGCGGCATGCAGGGCCGGGGCGTAGGGATCGGCGCCGGCGCCGGTGTTTGCCGGCGCGACCGCCAGGCGACGCGGCGGCCGCTCCGAGCCATCGAGGAACAGCAAGCCCTGGCCGCCCGGCAGGCGCAGCGACACGCTGGCGCGCACCGTCCCGGCCAGCCCCTGCGCGGCCAGGCGCGCGCGCGCGGCGCACAGCGCCGCGGCCAGCGTGGCATCGACCGCGTCGTTGGCTTCGGTGTCGGCCGGATCAGACAAGCTTGAAAACGTCCTCGAAGCGGTTGAGCGCGTCGTCGATGACGGCGTCGGTATCGGCAAGGCTCGTGTAGATGCGGCTGCCCGCGAGCGTGATCAGGCCGTGCGCGCAGTACGCGGCGCCCATCTCCTCCATCATGTGCTTGCGCACCCGGGCTTCGTTCTTGCGGCGCAGCAGCTTGATGAGGTTGCTGGTGTCGAGCAGCAGCACGCCGGCGGTCTGCAGGTGGACGATGGAACCCATGTTGTAGGCGACGTAGGGCAGGCCCAGGCGCTCGATGATCTGCTCGAGGCCCAGGCGCAGCCGGTCGCCGGCCCGGCCCGCCACGGCCGCGGCGTTGCGCCGCTGCGCTTCTTCGAGCGCGTGGAAACCCGCGACGCAGGACAGGGGGTTGGCCGACAGCGTGCCGCCGACGAAGGCGCGGCGCGCGGTCGAGCCGATGCCACCGACCAGCAGCATCATGATGTCGCGGCGTCCGCCGATGGCCCCGGCCATCGGGTAGCCGCCGGTGAGGCACTTGCCCAGCACGGTGAGGTCGGGCGCGACGCCGAAGTAGCCCTGCGCGCCACCCATGCCGAGGCGAAAGCCGGTGACCACCTCGTCGAAGACGAGCAGCGCACCGAACTCATCGCACAGCGCGCGCACCTGGCGGTTGTAGTCGCGCGTCACCGGTCGCGTCCCGCTCTCCGGCCCGAGCGGTTCGAGCAGCACCGCCGCCGTGCCGCCGCGCAGGCGGTTGACGAGCAGGCGGCGACGCAGCGCCTCCAGGTCGTTCGGATGGCACTCCTGCGTATACGCGGTCGACCCGTACGGTATTCCCACCGCCTCCATGCGGCCGGTCCCCGGCAGGCGCATGCCGTAGACCACCTGGTCGCTCCAGCCGTGGTAGGCGCCGCCGATCTTGATGATCCACTTGCGCCGCGTGTACGCGCGGGCGAGGCGGATCGCACCCATCACCGCCTCGGTGCCCGAGCCCAGCAGCCGCAGCATCTGCACCGAGGGCATCGAGCGGCAGACGAGCTGCGCGAGCTTGACCTCGTACTCGTGCAGCAGGCCGGTGACGGGCCCGCACTGCGCCAGCACCTCCTCGACCTTCGCGCGCACGACGGCGTCGTTCGATCCGAGCAGCGTGGGCCCGCCGGCCTGCAGGAAATCGGTATAGCGGTTGCCGTCGACGTCGGTGAGGTGCGCGCCCTCGGCCTTGGCGATCGCCAGCGGGAACGGGTAATTGAACGCGAGGTTGTGCTGTATGCCGCCCGGGATCACCTGGGCGGCGGCGTCGAAGACGCGCCGCGAGCCGGTGCAGCGCTCGTCGAACCAGCGCAGCACGCGCGCCATCGCCTCCCGGCCCAGCGGCCGCGGCGGCTGGCCGACGAGCGCGTCGAAGCGCCGGTACAGCGCATCGGTATCGGGCCAGGCGGAGATGGCGCCGGCCGGATCCGGGCCCGGGCTTGCGGTGTGCGGGGACGGCGTCACGATGTGCTCGCAGGTTGCGGTTGGGAAGCGCGGGCGGCGCCCGCATGCGCCTGCTCGAGCGCGCCCAGCGCCTCGAGGATGCCGTCGAGCACGACGCGCCGCGCCGGCATCGCCAGCGCCTGCGCCGCGATGCGCTCGCGCAGGTGCTGCGCGGCCACCGCCTCGAAGGCCTCGAGCGCCGGCACCACGTCGGCGAGGGTGCGCACGCAGCACAGCACGCCGTGGTTGCGCATCAGGTAGGCGTGGATGTCCGGGCGCAGCGCCGCGGCCAGCCGGGCGGCGAGCCAGGCGGTGCCCGACGGGGCGTAGCCGACCAGGGCGATGCGCTCGCCCAGCAGCTGCCGGGCGCCGGCGGCGCCGACCGCCAGCGGGCGTCCCAGCAGCGTGCAGGCGCTGGCCACGGGCTGGTGGGTATGGACGCTCGCCTGGCAGTCGGCGCGGGCGCGCAGCACGCGCCGGTGCAGGCTGCTCTCGACCGAGGGCGGCAGTGCGCCCTCGAGCTGGCGCAGGTCGGCGATGCGCAGCACGCTCACGTCCTGCGGCTGCATCGTGTGGTAATCGGTCGCCGATGGCGTCACTGCCATGTGCTCGGCGTCGATGCGCAGCGCCAGGTTGCCGCCGGTGCCGGCCAGGAAGCCGCGGCGCGACAGTTCGCGGCACAGCTCGACCACGCGCACGCGCTCGGCCAGCGCCCTCATGCCACGGCCTCCGCGGCGCGGTTGATGCGCCGGTACAGCGGCGCCAGGCGGCGATGCAGCTCGCGAAACGTACCGTAGCGCGTGTCGTAGAGCGCGCGATGCGCCGCGGCCGGCTCGTACAGCCGGTGGGTGCGCTGCAGTTGCGGCAGCTCGTCGAAGCGCAGGGCGCCGATGCCGACGCCGGCGATGTACGCCGCCCCGCGGGCATTGGCCTGGATGGCGGCCTCGGGCTGGCGTATCGGGTAGCCGGTGACATCGGCCAGGATCTGGCACCAGACATCCGACTGGGCCGCCCCGCCGACGGCGGTGATGGCGTCGGGGCGCCGGCCGGTGAAGCGCACGAACGGCTCGAGCATCCAGCGCGTGTTGAGCGCGACGCCCTCGAGGAAGGCGCGGATGATGTCCTCGCGGGTATGGGCCAGCGAGAGATTGAGCAGCCCGGCGCGCAGGCAGGTGTCGTCGACCGGCGTGCGTTCGCCGAACAACCAGGGCGTGTAGATCAGGCCGCGCGCGCCCGGCGGCACGCCCTGGGCGATACGGTCCAGCGCCTGGTAGACGTCGGGGCGCTGCTCGTCGCGCATCAGGCCATCCGGGTGGAAGAGTATGCGGTCGCGCAGGAACGACAGGTTGGCGCCCGCCGCCGATTGCATCGCCACCGCCAGGTAGCGGCCCGGTATGGCGCAGGGCACGGCGGCGATCTTGTTGCGGATGTCGGTCTTCATCGCCGGCAGGTGGGCGCCGAGCCACGAGGACGTGCCCAGGTACAGGTGGGTCTCGAAGTCGCGCACCGCGCAGGTGCCCACCGCCACCGCCGAGTTGTCGATGGCGCCGGCCACCACCGGAGTGCGGGCGTCGAGCTCGAGCAGGCGCGCGACCTCGGGCAGCAGCGGTCCCAGCACCTCGGTGGAGGCGACGATCTGCGGCAGCTTGTCGGCGCTGATGCCCAGCATCGCGATGAGGCGCTCGTCGTAGCGCACGTCGAGCACGCGGCGGTTGTCGGTGACCCACGAGGTGAGGATCGAATCGTGCGTGGCGCAGAAGCGGCCGGTAAGGCGCAGGTTCAGGTAGTCGAGCACGTTGAGGAACTTGTACGTGCGCTCGTAGCGCGCCGGATCCTGGTCCTGCAGGTACGCCATGTGGCCGGCCGGATCCTTGCCAGAGAGCGCCGGCGCCCCGCCGGTGAGGCGCAGCAGCCGCCACAAGCGGCCCGGCGCGTAGCCCGCGACGTTCACGAAGCGGCCGCGCATCCGCCGCGCGATGGCGGCCGCGCCGCGCATGTCGAGCCAGACCATGGCCCGTCCCAGCGGCGCGCCGGCGCGATCGACGGCAACGGTTCCCTCGCCTTGCGTCGAGCAGCACACGGCCACGATGCGGCGTCGCGCCGCCGGGTCGTGGCGCAGCAGCTGCGTGGCGGCGTCGAGGAACGCCTGCCACCAGTCGGCCGGATCCTGTTCGGCGCTGGTCCCGTCGATGTGCAGCGGCACGGCCCGGTAGGCCCAGGCCTCGACGGCGCCGGCAAGCGTCACCAGCGCGCATTTGCACCCCGAGGTGCCCAGGTCGACCGCCAGCACGAGCTCGGCGCCGCCGGTATCCGGAGCGCCCACGGCCCGGGAAGGTAGTGTCACGCCGATGCCCCTTGTCGTCGACATGGCCGGCGAAACGCCAGCGACAATCATTTAGATAGTGATAACTATCGTATAGTTGGAGCTATTGTCGCGTCAAGCCCTGCGCCGCGAATGGTCCACGTTTTTGTCACACGCCGACGACATGCCACGATCCGCATCCACTCCTGCAACGCACAAATCGCGCAAGGCCGGCCCTGCGCTCGGGATGAAGAAGCAGCCCGAGCAGCAGCGCGCCACCGCGACCTTCGAACGCATCCTCGAAGTGGCGGCCCAGACGCTGGCCGACGTCGGCATCGACCGCCTCTCGACCAATCTCGTGTGCCAGCGCGCCGGTCTCTCGCCACCGGCCCTGTACCGTTATTTTCCGAACAAGTACGCGCTGCTCAATGAACTGGGACGGCGCCTGATGCAGCACCAGAACGAACTGATTCCGCACTGGATCACCCGGGAAGTGCTCGCCGGCAGCGCGCAGGGGCTGCAGGTCGCGCTCGAAGGCCTGCTGCTCGACACCTTCCGCGCCACGCGCGCGACCATCGCCGGCGTGTGGATCACGCGCGCACTGCGCGCCGTGCCGGCGCTGGCCGAGGTGCGCCTGGAGTCGCACGCGCAGGTGACCGGCGCGCAGGCCGCGCTGCTGCGCGAGGTCTATCCGCAGGCCAGCGCCGATGAACTGCGCCTGGTCAGCCGGGTCACGGTGGAACTGCTGTACGCCGCGGTCGAGATGCTGTTCGACGAACCGCCGCTCGACACCCGGGCGGTAGCGCAGATCGTCTCGACGATGGTCGCCAGCTACCTGGGCCGCCTGCAGGGCGCCGCGGCCACCGGTGAACCGGCGGCGGCGGCCGCGCCGGCGCGCCGGGCTAGAAAGTCCAGTCGGTAAGGGGATTGTCGAGCGCCGGCAGGCCGCCGCCGCCGTTCGAACACAGGAAAGCGCCCGAACGGACGATGGTGGTGCAGCGCGCGCCGCCGCCGGCATTGCGCGTCATCATCGCCGGCGAGCCGAGCGGCGCACCGAAGGTGCGGTCGAACACTTCCTTCATCGCCGGGTCGCGTATGCGCTCGCCGCTCACGTAGATTTCATCGTTGTCGGGGCCGCCGTACTGCACCACTTCCCATTGCATCGGCGCGCCGTTGCGACCCGACAGCGAGGGGTCGAGCACCGTAGCGGAGGTTTCGCGGCGCCGCCGGCAATGGCGGATCACGATGGAGCCGCAGCGGCTGCCCTCCGCGCTTTCGTGCGCCGGCGCGCTGATGCCCGTGGCTGCGGGTGCATCCGGCGCGGCCTGCACCGGCAGCGCCAGCGCCAGCGCCAGCACGCCCGCCGCCGCGCCGCCCAGGACCCGGCCACGGCCCGCATTGCTCCTGCCCACGACTGCATCCACGATTCGACTCCTCAGGTCCAGCTTGTCGCACGGGAAGCGAAATCCGGCGAACCTTTCGCGGAGACCACGCAGAACCGGTGGCCCGTGGGCGCTTCCATTACCCACCAGGTATGGACCTGCTGCACGCGACGCGCGCCCAGCCGTTCCAGCCGCAGCACCTCCGCCTCGATGTCATCGGTCTCGATATCCAGATGCACGCGGCTCGGGTGCGACACTTTTTGCACTTCCACGTGCAGGTTGCCGGTCGGATCGATCAGGCGCTGGTAGGTCTCGCCTTCCTTGCCCGGCAGCGACTGCACGGCCATGCCCAAGGCAGCACCCCAGAATTGTGCGGCCGCGCCCAGTTCACCGGATTGACAATCGACAATGAATCCCGCCAGTTTGCTCTTGTGCATGGAAACCTCCGTTGAAAGCCGCGCCCGGGGCGCTCAGGGCGAAACCGCGTGTGCCACCGGCGCAGCATCGACCAGTGCACGCGCCTTGTCGGTGAGGTCGCGCACCAAGGCCCGGTTATTCATCAGGAAGGTGTGCTGACCATCGATCAGGATGTGCGGCACGCCCGCCAGCAGCGTCTCGGAAACCTTGAGTATGCCGTCGTTGGCCTCGTCGCCGACCGGATAGAAGCGCCAGCGCGGACCGGCCGTGCCGGCATAAATATAGGCCGGAGCGGGCGGAACGGGCACGCCGTCGAGAAAGCGTTCGTCGGCCAGCAGCTGGCCCATCTCGCCGGTGAACAGCCGATAGAGGCGCAAGCGCGAACAGCGGCGCGCCAGCACGCAGGCGCGGGTCGGTGGTCCGATGAGGAAACATGCCGCGGGCGGGCGGGCCAGCCCGGGCAGCGCGCTGCGCAGCAGCACCGTGCCCAGCGAATGACCGATGAGCACATACGGGCGCGAACCGGCCCGCGCGTCGATGGAGCGGCGCAAGCGCTGCACGCAGGGCGCGAACTTCTCGAAGGCCGGCAGGTAGCCAAAACAGGAGGTGTCGAAGCCGGCGGCACGCAGGCGCCACGCGAGCAGCGCCATGGAGAGGGGTGTGCGGCCCATTCCATGCACGAGGACGGCAAGGGGTCGGTTCATGCGTGGAAATTCTACTGTATATTTTTACAGTATTTCAACCATGCGCGCAAGCGCGCCTGCCCATGCCCCACTGGCTTGCCCTGGCACTGCCGGCCCTGCCGCTGCAGCTGGCCCAGCGCCGTTTCGACCCCGCGCTGGCGCGCACGCTAGCGCTGGCCGTCATCGACGGCCCGGTGCAACGCGCCCGCGTGGCCTACTGCAATGGGCCGGCTGCAGCAGCCGGCATCCACTCCGGCATGGCGCTGGCCGCCGCGCAGGCGCTGTCGCGCACGCTGATCACGCTGCAGCGCGATCCCGTACGCGAGCGCGCTGCGCTGCACGAGCTGGCCTGCTGGGCCTATCAGTTCAGCGCGCAGATCGTCACCGACGCGCGTGGCGTCACCGAGGAGTGCGGCCCCGACAGCGTACTGCTGCTGGAAACGGGCGCCAGCGAACGACTGTTCGGCGGCCGGGTGTCGCTGCACCGGCGCATCCAGCGGGAACTGCAGCAGCTGGGCTATGAAGCCGCCAGCGCCAGCGCGGCTACGCCGGGGGCCGCGCGCTTGCTGGCACGCGCGCGCGCCGCCGGCCGTGACCCGGGCGAGTCGGCAGCGGCTGCAGACCCGCAGCAACTGGCCCGCATCCTGGGTCCGCTGCCGCACAGCCTGTTCCACTGGGCCGAACCGGTCGGCACGCGGCTGGCGGCACTGGGGCTCGACACCATAGGCGAGGTACTGGCGCTGCCGCGCGATGCGCTGGCGCGGCGCCTGGGCACGGACCTGCTCGTCGATCTGGATCGCGCGCTGGGCCGCTGCGCCGACCCGCAGCCGCCGTTTCATCCGCCCGAGCGGTTTAGCGCGCGCGCGGAAATGCCGGCCGACATCATCGATGTCGCACGGCTGCTGCCGCCCCTGCAACGCCTGCTCCTGCTGCTCGAGGGTTTCCTGCGCGGACACGGCGCGGGCGCAACCGCCCTGCTGCTCACGGCCCGGCACAGCCCCCGACGGACGCTGCCGCTCCCGCACACCCAGGTGCCGCTGGCGCTGGCCGCGCCCGAGCGCGATCCGCAGCGCCTGCTGCAGCTGTATGCGGAGCGCCTGGCCCGCATACGCCTGGCCGCGCCGGTCGTCCTGCTCGAACTGCAGCTGGAGCGGATGGCCGGCTACATACCCAGCAGCGGCAGCTTCCTGCCGCCATCGCCGCACGCGCCCGGCGCGGGCAGCGACATCCTGCAACTGGCCGAGCTGCTGCATGCGCGCCTGGGCTCCGAGGGGGTCTTCCAGTTGCAGGCGCGCAGCGATCATCGGCCCGAATGCGCCTACCGGCTCCTGCCGCTGACGCCCGACCCGCCGCGGCAGCCGGACACACCACCGGCGCCGGCGCAGCGCCCGCTGCTGCTCCTGCCCGTGCCCTGTCCGCTGGCACCCCCGGCAGCGGACCACACGCTGCCCGCGTATCGGGGCGCGCTCGCGCTGCTGGCCGGCCCGGAACGCATCGAGACCGGCTGGTGGGAACAGGGACCACAACCCCGCGCGATCGTGCATCGCGACTACTACGTGGCGCGCAACCCGCGCGGGCAGACCGTCTGGGTCTATCGCGAGCTGGCCGCACCGCAGCGCTGGTTTCTGCACGGTTTCTTTGCGTAGACGCACCATCGCCCAACGGAACGCACAATATAAGTGCGACGTACGTCGAATTCCTCTCCCGCGCCCCATCTTCTCGTCGTTACCGCGACCACGGCCCTCTTTACCATGACAGTTCGCGAACTTATTCGCGTTCGCGTGCGCGCGGCGCCGCCAACTACCCAGGTAATCCATCCATGGTCACACCGGACGACGTCATTCCCTATATGCGCCGCGTGCAGGCGGTCGAACGCGACCTGCGCGAACTGGGCCTGCTCTGGCAGATGATCGAATCGGCGGCCGCCATCAGTTGTCCGGAGGATGTGCAGACGATATTGCCCACGCTGGTGCAGACGCGCGAACGCTTCGACGAACTGCAGCGGCGCGTCGTGCGCTCGCTCGCCGAGGAGAACCTGGCGCAGCTCCAGGACGAACTGGCCGCCAAGGCGCAGTGCGCGATCGACATCCTGATACGCAATCTCTTCGAGCGCACCGCCGACGTCGGCTTCCTGGCCACCGATGACGTGATCCGCGCGTTCTGCGCGACGCCGCATGCGGACCGGCCGGCGCTGCGTCCGGCGCTGCGCGAGCGCCTGCGCGAATACTGCGCCAAGTACACCGTCTACGACGACGTCATCGTCCTCGACACCTCGGGAAACGTGCTGGTGCGCCTGGACGACGCGTCCGAACTGCCGGCCAGCGCCGACGCCATCGTGGCCGCCGCGCTGGCCGCCAGCGGCTACGTGGAGCGCTTCGGCGTCTCGGACCTGGCCCCCGGCGGGCGCCCCGGGCTGCTCTACGCCAACCGCATCGCCGACGCCAACGGCGCCGCATTGGGCGTGCTGGTGCTGCGCTTTCGCTTCGAGGACGAGATGCAGCGCATCTTCTCCAGCATGGCCGACCGCAACCAGCAATACGCGCTGGTGCTGCTCGACAAGGACAACCGCGTCATCGCCAGCAACGATCCGAGCCATGTGCCGCTGGACATCGCGATCAGCTCCGCCGACGGCGGCGGCGTCGACCTGCAGGCTTTCGCCGGTCGCGAGTACCTGGCCATCTCCTGCGCCACCCACGGCTACCAGAACTACCACGGACCCGGCTGGCGCGCCCATGCCATCGTCTCGCTGCTGACCGCCTTTCACTCGCGCAGCGCCGACCGCGGCGGCGCCGAGCTGACGCTCGACAACGGCGAACTCAAGGCGCTGCAGCTCGAGGCCGACGCCATCAATCGCAACCTGCGGCGGGTCGTCTGGAACGGGCGGCTGATGGCCGGCCTGGGCGACACCGCCCGCCTCAAGGCCGTGCTGAGCCAGGTCAACCAGGCCGGCGTGCGCACCAGCGAGCGCGTGCGGCTGGCCGTCGGCGACCTGCACACCACCTCGCTGGACCGCGCCTGCCGCCAGACCGCCGAGATCGCCCGGCTGGCGGCCGACATCATGGATCGCAACCTGTACGAACGCGCCAACGACTGCCGCTGGTGGGCGCTCTCGCCGGTGCTGCGGCGCGTGCTGGCCGCGCCGCAGACCGCGGCGGGCACGGGCGAACTCAACGGCGTGCTGGCGACCATCAACGGCCTGTACACCGTCTATCGCCGGCTGGTGGCATTCGACGCCGCGGGAACCGTGCGCGGCATGAGCAACGATGACCCGCAGCGCCCGCTGCTGGGGACGGCGATCGACACCGACCTGTTGACGGCCGCCCGTGCCCTGTCGGGCTCGCAGCAATACGCGGTCACGCCCTTTGTGGCCAGTGCGCTCTCGAACGGCGAACCGGCCTATACCTACCTGGCCGCCGTGCACGGCGAGCGCGGCGAATTCGCCGGCGGCATCGCCATCGTCTTTCATACGGTCCGCGAATTCACCGCCATGCTCGGCGACGTGCTGGGCGAGCGCGCCGGGTTTGCCGCGTTCGTCGACGACACCGGCGCGGTCCTGGCCAGCACGGCCGCCGAATACCCGGTGGGCAGCAAGCTGCCGTTCGACGGCAGTTCCGATATCGGCCACATCGGCAAGGAACAATTTGCCGTGGCGCGCTTGCGCGCCGCGGGCTACCGCGAGTTCAAGACCTCCGACGGCTACGACAACCGGGTTTCCGTCGTGGTGGCCCTGCGACTCGGCTCCAGCGAACGGCGCCACACCGAGCGGATGCCCGACGCCGCCACGACGGCCGCGCTCGACCGCAGCCAGTCGATGGAAGTGGCCATCGTCCAGGTGGCCAGCGCACGCTACGCGCTGCCGGCCGATCGCGTCGTCGTCGCCTGCACGCCGGCGCGCATCGTCCAGGCGCCCAACGCCAATCGCCACTGCATGGGCCTCATGCAGATCGACACGCCGGCCGGCCGCTCCGTGGTGCCGGTCATCTCCGCGCGGCGCCTGTTCGGCGTGGCCCACCCGCCGCGCGCCACCGACGGCATCGCCGTCGTCTTGCGCCATGCACACGACGAGCGCCCCAGCATGGCCTTCTGGGTCGACGACGTCGTCGCCGTCCAGGAGATCGCGCGCAGCGGCCTGCAGGACACTCCCGAGGCGCTGCAGTCGGCCACGCAGCTGGTGACGGCGGTGTTCGACCAGAAGGACGCGCTGCATGCCAAGCTGGTGCAACTGATCGATCCGGATCGGCTCGAGCAGCTCGGCCGCCAGCCGGCAACGCCCGCTACCGCCACGCCGGCGGTGATCGGGGCCACCTCGCCCGCGCCGGCAAGCCGCACGCGCATAGCCGTCCGCGCATAGCGCGCGGCGCCATCGGGGCGCCGTGTATTCTCTGGCGCGCGCGCAACGAGGAGCCCGACATGATCGACCTGTCCGCCTACGCCATCACCCGCAAGTGGCCGCCCCAGCATGCCGAGCGCCTGCAGCTGTATTCGCTGCCCACGCCCAACGGCGTCAAGGTGTCGATCATGCTCGAGGAAACCGGGCTGCCCTACGAACCGCACCTGGTGCGCTTCGAGGCGAACGACCAGCTGTCGCCCGAGTTCCTCTCGCTGAACCCGAACAACAAGATCCCCGCGATCATCGATCCGGACGGCCCCGGCGGCAGGCCGCTGCCGCTGTTCGAGTCGGGCGCCATCCTGCTGTACCTGGCCGAGAAGACCCGCCAGTTCCTGCCCAATGACGCGGCCGCGCGCTACGAGACCATCCAGTGGCTGATGTTCCAGATGGGCGGGATCGGGCCGATGTTCGGCCAGGTGGGTTTCTTCCACAAGTTCGCCGGCAAGGACTACGAGGACAAGCGGCCGCTGCAGCGCTACGCGGCCGAATCGCGGCGCCTGCTGGCGGTGCTCGAACGGCGCCTTGCCGGCCGCACATGGATCATGGGCGCCGACTACACCATCGCCGACATCGCCAGCTTTCCGTGGGTCAACAACCTGGTCGGCTACTACGGCGCGGGCGAGCTGGTGGGGTTCGCCGACTTTCCCAACGTGCAACGCGCGCTGCAGGCCTTCCTCGCGCGGCCGGCGGTGCAGCGCGGCCTGCGCATACCGGCGCACCCGCGCGCCGACGGCGCCTGATCACGCGGGGACGTACGTCACGCTGACGACGTGCGCGCCGGTCGGTGTTCCGAAAGCCGGTTGCCGTTCGCGCGCTCAATCATCGATCCCGAGGCCCTTCAATATCCTGGGTAGATGTTTCTCCACGCGCGCCACGCGCGTCGCGGACTGCTTCGCGCCCGCGAAATACAGCAAATAACCCTTCTGCCTTCCGGGTGTGAGGGCATGGAAGGCCTCAGCCAATTCCGGATCGCCGTCCAGTCGCTCTTGAAATTCGACCGGCACTTCGAATTGCGCCGTGCTCTTCATCGCAACCTTGGCGCCGGATTTCTCGACGGCAATGGCCTCCGCGATATAGGCCTTGACCATCGCCTTCTGTTTCCGGATCTGCGCGAGAGTAGCAAAGCGGATCTGCCGCCCGGCCTGGACATTCCTGGTTTGCTGCACAAGAATGCCGTGGGGGTCCTTGAGCAAGGCGCCCTTCATGAAAAGCAAGGCGCAATAGTCCTTGAAGCCGTGGATCAATACGACATTGCCGCCATCCAGGTCGTAGCAAGCCTGGCCCCATTTCAATGCTTCATTCAGGCCGGCCGAAAGGCAGAGCTGGCGCAGAGCGGCGAATTCGGCGCCCCAGCGCCGTTCCTTGTCGTGGACTTTGCTTACCAGTGGATTCATTTTCCGCCGACCGCGATATCTGTCAGTGCCGACAAGCCCAGTGGTCAAAAACCGCATTGCGTCAGACGTAGCGTATCGATCCAATGACTTCATCGAATTGCCGTTCCGTGCAAATGCCCATCTCCGGGATATCCATCATGTTGAACGTATAGAGGAGTGGCGGTCGTACCGTGACAACACCCCGATGCCGAACCGGGAAATATTTTCCGCTGGAGTCTTCATAGATGAATGACGAAACGTAGCTCGCCGACTCGTATCCGCAAATTTGCAAGCCGCTCGGGTCGTGACTCACCTTGAAGTCGCGAAACATCCGTCGATATTGCGCAAGGACGAGCGGCAGCACGCCCATAAGGGTTTCGTCCCCTTCGAGAGGGCAATGCTCAGCAAAGACCGTGAACGAAGCCGCGATCGTCGTTTTGACGGGCGCTTGCGAGACAATGGCGATCGGCAATGCCCCGGAGCGGAACTGCTCGTCGACTGCCGGATCGACGGTAGCGAGTTCGTATTCATCGCGAAGGTCGCGGAATGTGCCAATGCTTTCGTAAGCCCACCCGGCCGGCTTCGCGAAGGCGAGGCCGAGCTTCCGATTGACGTACACATCGTCCGAGACTACGACGGCTGAAAGCGGGTTCGCGGCCGCACTAGCGATGATCCCTCCAAAAAATTGGAGAAAAGCCCGACGCCCGATGCCAGGGTTTTCCATCGAATGGGTCCGATCGCGCTTCAGCCGCGCACGCGTCCCTTCAACGCCGTGACCGAAGCCAGCCAGGCGTCGCGCTCGTCGCTCTCTTCCCAAAGTTCGCGCAGTTCCGAATCGTCGGCGAGAATTCGCTCGATTGCAAGGTGCGCCTTACTCGCCAACGAAGGCGGCGGCCGAAGTCCGGTCCTTTCCACCCATTGATCCGCAATTGCGGAATACGCATCACGCTGCCCCCAGTTGCCCTGGAGCCGCGCGATAACTTCAGCGGCGGCCAGAGCCGCCCATGCCAACGGGGCTTCGACGTATTCGCTCCCACGGACCAGGAGGGAATCCAGAGCACTTTCAATCAAGGAAAGATCGGCGGTCTCGTCGAGTTCCGATAGCCAATCGCAAGCGTCATCGTTGCCAAATGCATCGATCGCCCAGGTACCCATGTCCCTCCTTTCGATGGCCACCCATTCCGGCCGTCCCGATGAGTCCGCTTTCGCAATGCGGACTGGGCTTCCCAGGCCTTATCGCTCACTTTCGATGACCGCTATCAGGGAAGCTCTGCGACACCACCGACTTCCGCTTCCGGACGATTGCCAACCCGCGCCCGCACGGACGAACACTTTAGTCAAGACCGCTAAACACGTCGCTCGCATTCATTTCCCGATCTAGTTTCCCTACAAAGTACTGCAGGCCTTTCAGGTCCGTCGCAAAATTTGCGACATGCTCGGAGGGAACTGTAAATATCCCGTCATCCTCTTCGTCCCCATATCCTGAGGTCTCGTGTTCCATGGCCTCGAAATTTGCTTCTTCGCGGTAGTAGTTGATCACGTTCTGGAAGTAGTGAAGGTCGCCCTCTTCACCGCGTCCATGGATATTCTTGCCGATGAATACCGCAGCATCTATCAAGGGGACTGGCTTGAAGCGCAACAGATGTCCGCAGGAAAAATAGATTTTTCCAACCTCAAAATCGTCTTGCGTCATCAGTCCCGCCTATGTCTAGTGGAATGTCCGTTACGCCTAAACCATCTTGGCAGCACTTGAAGGTCCGCTGCTGGCCGGATTCGACAAAAGCCGGATTGGCCGCAGCCTCTCCGCCGTCCGCCGCGAAGCGTTGCATACCGGCCAACCAAGGTCAAGATGGCCGGTTAAGAGAGAACCGGACCCGAGCGCGCAGCCCGCAGTCGACCCAATTTCCACGAGCGCCGCCCAAGCAAGACCGCTTGCGCATGATGCCGATGCGCGCTCTAGAGCGCAATCGCGATTTGGGCAGCGCCTCTCACTTGGTCTGAAGCCAATGCCTGCACTAGCGCAACAGCGCCAGACTGGCGGCAATCGCATCCAGGTACGCCGGAAAATCCTGCAGGTCGTTGTGCGCGGCGCCGGCCACCACCACCAGTTGCACGGCGCGCCCGGCCTGCTGCAAGCGCTTGCTCTGGGCCAGCGGTATCAGCGTATCGCGGTCGCCGTGCAGCAGCAGCACCGGGCCTTCGATGCGGGCGATATCGCGAAACGTCTCCAGCGGGTAGCGCAGCAGGACCGATGGGACCAGCGGGTAGTGGATGGCCGCGATCTCGGTCATGCTCCAGTAGGGCGAGACGAGGATGGTCAGGTCCGGTTGCACCTGCGCCGCCAGTCCGGCCACGAGCGCCGTGCCCAGCGAGCGCCCGATGAAGACGCTGCGCCGCCCCCGGAAGCGCGGCGCGATGTGCGCCCAGGCCGCGGCGACATCGGCGCGCAGTTGCGCCTCGCTGGTGATGCGCCCGGTGCTCTTGCCGTAGCCGCGGTAGTCGATCATGAAGAGATCGAAGTTCGCGCGCCGATAGAAATCCAGGTTGACGAACCAGTTCGCCAGGTTGCCCGCGTTGCCGTGCAGGTAGAAGACCACGCCCTTGGGATCGGGCAGGCGCAGGTGCAGGGCATACAGCGTGGCGCCGTCGACGGCGATGCGCTCCTCGACGACGTCGGGCTGGTCGATGGTGTAGTCGGCGGCGAGCTTCTCGGGGGCGAAGAGCAGGCTCTCCTGGCGCCAGTACAGAAGCGCGAACGCGGTCACGACGGCAACCAGGACCGCGCCCGCCAGCGTCAGGATCAGGAGCATCGGTACGGCACGGCCGTGGCAACCGGCATTCGCATGGGCACGATGGCGGCGCGGCACTAGAGCGCGATGGGCCGGTCCGGGAGCTCGTTGACCCGCACCTCGCCCGGTGCCAGCGGGAAGTGCTGGCGCAGCAGTTCACCGACCGCCGCGACGGCCGCGATGGCCCCGGGCCCGTATTGGCCGGCCGCGCAACGCTCCTTGAGCGCATGGCAGATCGCCTGCCACGCGGCCGGATCCACCAGGCGGGCGACGCCGCGGTCGGCAACGATCTCGACGCCGCGATCGGCCAGGTTGAGGTAGATGAGCACGCCGTTGTTGTGCTCGGTGTCCCACACGCGCATTTTCGCGAACACCGCCAGCGCCCGATGGCGCACCGTGGCGTCGCTCCGCAGCAGGTGCCAGGGCAAGCTGCCTTCGACGGCAAGGCAGATCTCGCCGCCGTGTCCGGCCTCGGCCTGGCCGATGGCCGCGGCAACGGCATCGCGCACCGACGGCGGAAAAGCGCGGCGCACCGCCAACGGCGTTACCGCCGCGTGCGCGAACCAGCGTTGCAGTCGGGTCCTTTTCATGGGCCGCGTCCCCTCACCAGCTGCCCGAGGCGCCGCCGCCGGAGAAGCTGCCGCCGCCACCGCTGCTGAATCCGCCGCCGCCCCCGCCGAAGCCGCCACCGAAGCCGCCGGACGAGCCGCCGCCGATGAAGGGCCCACCACCGAAGCCGCCGACCGAGCGCGAAAACGCGCTGAGCAGGAAAACCAGCAGGCCGCCGACCCCGGCCAGTACCGTGGACGACAGCAGGAAGAACATCGCGAGCGCCGTCACGCCGGCGGCGATCAGCGCGCCGAAGACGCCGAACACGCCGCGCAGCAGCGAGCCGAAGACCAGGCCGCCGGCGACGAAGGCGACGAAGCGCTGCACGGCCGAGTCGTCGGAGGCGTGGTCGGCGCGGGCCGGCCCGGTGCCGGCCGGCAGGCCCTCGCCCTGAATCAGCGCGAACAGGCCATCGAGCGCGGCGTTGAGGCCGCCGGCATAGTCGCCGGTCTTGAAGGCCGGACCGATCCGCTCGCGTATGAGCCGGCTCGCGAGCACGTCGGGAATGGCCCCCTCCAGCGTGCGCGCCACGTCGATGCGCATCCGGTGGTCGCGGATCGCCGCGATCACCAGCACGCCGTCGCCGATGCCGGCGCGCCCTATCTTCCAGCTCACGCCGACGCGGTGCGCGTAATCCTCGATGGGCTCGGGTGCGACGGAGTCGACCAGGATGATCGCGATCTGCGAGCCGTGCGCGGCTTCGAAATCGGTGAGGCGGGTGTCGAGCGCGCTGCGCTGCTCGGCGGTGAGCACGCCGGCCTGGTCGGTCACGCGCGCCAGCGGCGGCACCAGCAGCAGCCCGTCGGCGCCGCGCGCCGCGTCGGCCGCCGTCGCCGGGTCCAGCGCCAGCGCCGCCAGGGCCAGCAGCGCCGCGCACGCCTTACGCAGGCGGCCGTGGCGCCGGGCAAGGCGGCCGGCGGGCGCCGGCGTGGCGGTCATTTTTCCGTGCCACCGAAATCGACGGTCGGCGGCTTGGAGATCTCCTGCTCGTTTTGTACCGCGAACTGCGGCTTCTCCTTGTAGCCGAAGGCCATGGCGGTGAGGTTCTGCGGCATCTGGCGCACATAGACGTTGTAGTCCTCGACCGTCTTGATGTAGTTGTTGCGCGCGATGCCGATGCGGTTCTCCGTTCCCTCGAGCGTGGCGCGCAGGTCCTGGAAGCCCTGGTTGGCCTTGAGGTTCGGGTAGTTCTCGGACACGACCAGCAGGCGCGACAGCGCCGAGCTGAGCTCGCCCTGGGCCTGCTGGAATTTCTGCAGCGCCACCGGGTCGTTGGCCAGCTCGGGCGTGACCTGGATCGAGGTGGCCTTGGCACGCGCCTCTATCACCCGGGTGAGGGTTTCCTGCTCGAAATTGGTCTCGCCCTTGACGGCGTTGACGATATTGGGAATCAGGTCGGCGCGGCGCTGGTACTGGGACAGCACCTCGGCCCAGGCCGCCTTGACCGCCTGGTCGCGCGTCTGGATGCCGTTGTAGCCGCAGCCGCTGAGCAGGATCGCGATCAGCAGCACACCGAGTTTTTGCAGGACTTGCATGTGGACGCCCCCCTGGCGGTTCGATGCGCGCAGGCTAGCATGGCGTTGCGACCCTGTGACTGCACGCCCGCAAGCGGGCGCACCGTTGCGGATGCGGCGGTGGTCCGGGCGGTGCGCGCGTAGCGGCCGGCCGCATACTGTTATTATTTACAGTATGCGACTTTCCTACGCGGAGCTGCACTGCATCTCCAACTTCTCGTTCCTGCGCGGTGCCTCGCACCCCGAGGAGCTGGTGCGGCGCGCCCACGAACTGGGCTATGCCGGCCTGGCGCTCACCGACGAGTGTTCCTTCGCCGGCTCCGCGCGCGCGCACCTGGCGCTGCGCGAGTTGCGCGCCACCGATCCCGGCGCCGCCGAATTCCAGCTGATCCACGGCACCGAGATCCACCTGCACGGTGGCCCGCACCTGGTATTGCTGGCGCGGGACCGCTGCGGCTACGGCAACCTGTCGGAACTCGTCACCCTGGCCCGGCGCGCCGCCGGCAAGGGCCAGTACCGGCTGGATGCCGCCACGCTCCAAGCGCATGCGCACCTGCTGGGCGGCACGCTGGCCTTGCTGGTGCCCGAGACCGGGCGCGCGTCCTGGCAGGCGGTGCTCGAGCAGCAGGGGCGATGGCTGCGGGGGCTGCTGGGCGAGCGCGCCTGGATCGCCTGCACCCTGATCCACGGCCCCGACGATGCGCACCATCTGGCGGCGCTGCAGGCCGTGGCGGGCCGCTGCGGCCTGCCGCTCGCGGCGGCCGGCGGCGTGCACCTGCATGCGCGCAGCCGCAAGCGCCTGCTCGACGCGCTCACCGCCGTGCGCTGCCGGCTGCCGCTGGCCCAGTGCGGGGCGCTGCTGGCGCCAAACGCGGAGCGCACGCTGCGCCCGCTGGCGCGCCTGGCGCGCCTCTATCCGGCCGAGTTGCTGCTGGAGGCGGCACGGATCGCGCGGTGCTGCACCTTCTCGCTCGACGAATTGCGCTACGAATACCCCGACGAGATCGTCCCGCCGGGACAGACGCCGGCCGGATACCTGCGCGCCGCCGCCGACGAAGGCGCCGCGCGCCGCTATCCCGGCGGCATCCCGCAGAAGGTGCGCGACCTGCTCGACCACGAGCTCGACCTGATCACCGAGCTGCGCTACGAACCGTATTTCCTCACGGTGTACGACATCGTGCGCTTCGCGCGCAGTCGCGGCATCCTGTGCCAGGGCCGCGGCTCGGCGGCCAATTCGGCGGTGTGCTACTGCCTGGGCATCACCGAGGTCGATCCGGAGCGCATGAGCGTGCTCTTCGAGCGCTTCATCAGCCGCGAGCGCAACGAGCCGCCCGACATCGACGTCGATTTCGAGCACCAGCGGCGCGAGGAGGTGATGCAGTACCTCTTTGCCAAGTACGGCCGGGAGCGCGCCGCCCTGACGGCCGCGCTGCACACCTACCGGCCGCGCGGCGCCCTGCGCGACCTGGGCAAGGCATTGGGGCTGTCGCTCGACCAGGTCGACCGCCTGGCCAAGAACATGGCCTGGTGGGACGGCGGGCGCATACCGCCCGGGCGCCTGGTCGATGCCGGCTTCGACCCGGACAACCCGGTGATCGTGCAGCTCGTCGATCTGGCCCACCAGCTCATCGGTTTCCCGCGCCATCTGTCGCAGCACAGCGGCGGATTCGTCATCGCGCGCGACAAGCTCTCGCGGCTGGTGCCCATCGAGAACGCCGCCATGGCCGACCGCACCGTCATCCAGTGGGACAAGGACGACCTGGACGCGCTCGGGCTGCTCAAGATCGACGTGCTCGCGCTGGGCATGCTCACCTGCCTGCGGCGCGCGCTCGACCACGTCAACGCCTACGCGCCGCAGCAGCCTGCGCTGGCTCTGGGCGACATCCCCGCCGAGGACGAGGCGGTCTACGACATGCTGTGCCGGGGCGATTCGCTGGGCGTCTTCCAGGTGGAATCGCGCGCGCAGATGAACATGCTGCCGCGCCTGCGGCCGCGCTGCTTCTACGACCTCGTCATCGAGACGGCCATCGTGCGGCCCGGCCCGATACAGGGCGGCATGGTCCATCCCTACCTGCGGCGCCGCCAGGGGCTCGAACCGGTCACCTATCCGTCGGCCAGCGTGCGCACGGTGCTGGAGCGCACGCTGGGCGTGTCGATCTTCCAGGAACAGGTGATGCAGCTGGCGGTGGTCGCCGCGGGTTTCACCCCCGGAGAGGCCGACCGCCTGCGCCGCGCGATGGCGGCCTGGAAACGCAAGGGCGGCATAGGACCGTTTCGCGACAAGCTCATCGCCGGCATGCTGGCGCGCGGCTACGGGGCCGATTACGCCGACCAGATCGTCCGCCAGATACAGGGCTTCGGCGAGTACGGCTTCCCCGAAAGCCATGCGGCCAGCTTCGCCCTGTTGGTCTATGTCTCGGCCTGGTTCAAGTGCCGCCAGCCGGCGGCGTTCTGCGCCGCTCTGCTCGATTCGCAGCCGCTGGGTTTCTATGCGCCCGCGCAGATCGTGCGCGATGCGCTGGCGCACGGCGTGGCCGTGCTGCCGGCCTGCGTCACGGCCAGCCACTGGCATTGCCGCCTCGAGCCGGGCACGGCCATCGACGGCGCCACCGGCCTGCCCGCGCCCGCGGTACGGCTGGGCCTGGCGATGGTGCGCGGCTTCACCGAGGAAGCGGCGCAGCGCATCGTCGCTGCGCGCGAGCAGCGCGCCTACGCCGACGTGCCCGACCTGGCGCGCCGCGCCGGCCTGCAGCGCGGCGAGATCGCCAGCCTGGCCCAAGCCGATGCGCTGGCCGCGCTTACCGGCCACCGGCGCCAGGCGCTGTGGGCGGCACTCGGATTCGATGCCCAGGCCGCGCAGCAGGCGCCGCTGGCCGCCGAACCGCCCTTGCACGAGACCCTGCCATTGCTCGCCGCCCCCACCGAGGGGCAGGACATCGTCGCCGACTACCGCAGCACCAGCCTGAGCCTGCGCCGCCATCCGGTGGCGCTGCTGCGGCCGCGCCTGCGCGCGCTGCAGCTGTGCAGCGCGTCCGATGTGGCGCAGGGCCGGCAACGCCAGCTGATCCGCACCTGCGGCCTGGTGACCTGCCGCCAGCGCCCTGCCTCGGCCAGCGGCGTGACCTTCGTCACCCTCGAGGACGAAACCGGTTGCGTCAACATCGTGGTGTGGCGCGCCGTGGCCGAGCGCTACCGCCAGGAACTCCTCGGGGCCCGGCTGCTGACGGTCTACGGCCACCTGGAGCGCCACGATGCGCGCGACAGCGCGGTGCTGCACGTGATCGCCGGCCGGCTGGTCGATCACTCCCGCCTGCTGGGCGGGCTGGTGTTCGACAGCCACGACTTCCACTAGCGCGGCGCCCCCGCCCGGGCGCGGCGGCCCCGCTCAGTGCGCCGCGGCGTAGGTGCCGGAGCCGTACTGCGCGGCCTGGAATTCCGGCAGTGTCTCGGCGGCGGCGCCAAAGGCCGCAATGCGCGCGCGTCCCGCGGGCGGCACGGCCTCGGGCGTCATCTCGCGGGCAAAGCGCCAGGCGACCGCGAGCGTGATGCCGGCCAGGTCGATCGAACCGCGGTCCGAACGCAAGGGCCTGCGCTCGAGCTCGGCCTCGAGCAGGTCGAAGGCCGCCTGCAGTTGCAGCGCCACGCGCGCCGTCCACGGTTGATGGCGCTTCTCCTCGGGACGCAGGTTCTTCTCGTAGACCAGCTGCACGCTCTTCTCGCAGGCCGCCAGCGCCAGGCCGATGAGGCGCAGCGCGTGCTGGCGCTCGGCGAGCGCGGCCGGCATCAGCGGCCGGCCCGGGCCGGCCAGCGCCGCCGCGTAATCGAGGATCAGCGTCGAGTCCATCAGCACCACGCCGTCGTCGCACACCAGCGACGGCGCCTTGACCACCGGATTGATCGCGCGGAACTCGTCGAAGGTCCGGAACACCGACAGCGGGTCGTGGGTGAAGCGCAGGCCCATGAACTGCAGCGCGATGGCCACGCGGCGCACATAGGGCGAGTCGAGCATGCCGATCAGTTGCATGTGGTCCTCCGCCGGGGCGTTCAGCCCGCCAGGGTTTTCAGGTAAGACGCGAGCTGGTCGAGGGTTCCGCCCCAGCCCAGGCGCATGCTCTCTTGCGATTCATCGAAGCACTGGCGCTCGTTGGGCGTGGCCGTTGCCAGCGGCGCCCAGCGCAGCGTGAACATCGTGCCCTCGACGTGCTCGGTGAAATGGATGGTGGTGAGCAGTTCCAGCGGCCAGTCGGCCCGCAGCGGGTGGCGCGTGATGCCGCCGGAGGCATCGGAGAAGGCGCCTAGGTAGACCAGCAGTTGCGGCGGCACGATCTCCCGGTAGACGAATCTGCCCCACGTCGTGCTGCCGTCGGGCGCACGCAATCCGTAGTGGTAGCTGCCCCCCGGGCGCAGGTCCATCGTCGCGCCGGTCACCGCATAGCCGGGCGGTCCCCACCAGCGCAGCATCCGCTCGGGCTGCGTGAACGCCGCGAACACGATCTCCCGCGGCGCGGCAAACACCCGCGTGATGACGAACTCGGATTCGACGGCCGCGTGGGCCGGATAGTTCTTCTCTTCCATCGACTCGCTCCCGCGCGCCATTGCCGCTGCCTGCCCGCGCCCCCGCGACGGCGCGGCGCCGGCCGGGCCCCTGCCGACGCCGGATGGTACGCGTCAGCCGCGGTCCCGTGGGGCCGGCTTGCGGCGCACCGGCGCGGACGCGGCCGGTGCGCTGCCGGGCCGCGGCGGCAGCCCGGTGTGCTGGGTGAGCACGCGCCCGCGGGTGACCGGCGAGACGCGCGCGCCCGCGGCGGTGGAGTTCTTGCGCCGGGCGCTCTCGTAGGCCGTGCCGCCGGCCGGCTGGTAGCGGGGTATCAGGTGCTGTCGGCCATTGCCGATGAGGTCGGCCCGTCCCATGGCCTGCAGCGCCTCGCGCAGCATCGGCCAGTTCTTCGGATCGTGATAGCGCAGGAAGGCCTTGTGCAGCCGCCGGCGGCGCTCGCCGCGCACGATATCGACGCCCGCGCTGCTGCGCGTGACCTTGTGCAGCGGATCCTTGCCGCTGTGGTACATGGCGGTGGCCGTGGCCATCGGGCCCGGGTAGAAGGTCTGCACCTGGTCGGCGCGAAAGCCGTTGCGCTTGAGCCAGATCGCCAGGTGCATCATGTCCTCGTCCGAGGTGCCCGGATGGGCCGCGATGAAGTAGGGGATCAGGTACTGCTTCTTGCCGGCCTCGGCGCTGAACTTGTCGAACAGCTGCTTGAAGCGGTCGTACGAACCGATCCCCGGCTTCATCATCCGGGCGAGCGGCCCCTGCTCGGTGTGCTCGGGCGCGATCTTCAGGTAGCCGCCGACATGGTGCGTCACCAGTTCGCGGATGTATTCGGGCGACTCGAGCGCGAGGTCGTAGCGCAGTCCCGAGCCGATCAGGATCTTCTTCACGCCGACCAGCGCGCGCGCGCGCCGGTACAGCTTGATCAGCGGGCCGTGGTCGGTATGCAGGTTCTGGCAGATCTTGGGATAGACGCAGGAGGGCTTGCGGCAGGCCGCCTCGATCTCGGGCGACTTGCAGCCGATGCGGTACATGTTGGCGGTCGGGCCGCCCAGGTCGGAAATCACGCCGGTGAAGCCCTTGACCCGGTCGCGGATCTCCTCGACCTCGCGGATGATCGAGTCCTCGCTGCGGCTCTGGATGATGCGGCCCTCGTGCTCGGTGATCGAGCAGAAGGTGCAGCCGCCGAAGCAGCCGCGCATGATGTTGACGCTGAAGCGGATCATCTCCCAGGCCGGGATCTTGTTCGGTCCGTCGGCGTCGCCGTAGCTCGGGTGCGGCGCGCGCGCATAGGGCAGGTCGAAGACGGCGTCCATCTCGGGCGTGGCCAGCGGGATGGGCGGGGGCGTGATCCAGACATCGCGCGCGGTGGCGCCCTCGCCGTGCGCCTGGACCAGCGCACGCGCATTGCCCGGGTTGGTCTCCAGGTGCAGGATGCGGCTGGCATGGGCGTAGAGCACCGGATCGGCGCGCACCTGTTCGTAGGACGGCAGGCGGATCACGGTGCGGTCGCGCGGCGGCGGTCGGCGCTCGGCCCGCGTCGACACCGGCAGCGCCACCGGCGTCCAGCCGGCTGCGGCCTGCGCATCGACCGGCACACCCGCCGGCGCCGGCCCCTCGTCGCGCTCGCAGCGCGCGTCGTTGCGCGCCGCCCGCTCGGCGGTGGTCAGGTAGGGGTTCTGGTACGGATTGGCCTGGGCGCGCGCCGCGTCCAGGTCATCTACCGAGGTCGAATCGATCTCGAACCAACCCTCGGGCGACTGGCGCCGGACGAACGCGGTGCCGCGCACGTCGGTGATCTGCGCGATCGGCTCGCGCGCGGCCAGCCGGTGTGCGATCTCGACGATGGCGCGCTCGGCGTTGCCGTAGAGCAGCAGGTCGCACTTGGCATCGACCAGGATCGAGCGTCGCACCTTGTCCTGCCAGTAGTCGTAATGGGCGATGCGCCGCAGCGAACCCTCGATGCCGCCCATCACGATCGGCGCGTCGCCGTAGGCCTCGCGGCAGCGCTGCGCGTACACCAGCGAGCAGCGGTCGGGGCGCTTGCCGCCGACGCCGCCCGGCGTATAGGCGTCATCGCTGCGGATCTTGCGATCGGCCGTGTAGCGGTTGATCATCGAATCCATGTTGCCGGCGGTGATGCCGAAGAACAGGTTCGGCCGGCCCAGCGCGCGGAACGGCTCGGCGCTGTGCCAGTCGGGCTGCGCGATGATGCCGACGCGGAACCCCTGCGCCTCGAGCGCGCGGCCGATGAGCGCCATGCCGAAGCTCGGGTGGTCGACATAGGCATCGCCGGTGACGATGACGACGTCGCAGCTGTCCCATCCCAGCGCGTCCATCTCGGCGCGGCTCATCGGCAGGAACGGTGCCGGGCCGAAGCGCTTGGCCCAGAACGGCCGATAGCCCGTCAAGGGCTTCACGGGGCGATAGGAATCGGTTTCCTGGCGCGGCGCGCTGGCCATGACGGGCGCATTGCGCTCCCGGGCAGGAGCGGCGACCGCGGAATCTTTGTCCACCATTACTTTGTGGGTATCACTACGCGTGGGTAACCGCGCATGATATCGCGGGAACCGCCCGTACCCCGGGAGGCCCGGATCGCCGATAGCCCTCACCCTAGCCCTTGTATGTTTCATACATGGGGTTTTTGCTATTTTCTCATTCGCCGGTCGGACAACGGGTTTTTCGTTGTCCGACCGGCGCCCCGAAGCCCTTTCGGGGT